>Ga0209013_10001604_pt1 | contig 20716 bp, 19 predicted proteins | sample Cruoilmetagenom2_FD_187291 | JGI IMG/M metagenome (GOLD analysis project Ga0209013, IMG submission 187291) | Oil polluted marine microbial communities from Coal Oil Point, Santa Barbara, California, USA - Sample 2 (SPAdes) (version 2) | ecosystem: Environmental > Aquatic > Marine > Oil seeps ...
CCAACACTTTTTTCCGGGTGGCATTTTTCCACTTTCCGGCCAATAACAGAACGGGTCCTTGGAAAAAGCTTGGTTTTGTCCAGTTTATTGAAATAGGCCACGGTATCTTCTGCATCCACAAATGTCACTTCAAAAGGCAGGGTTTCCATGATGGCATCAATCTGCTCATAGGAGAGGTTGCGAATAAGGCGCTTCCTGGCTTCGCTGTCTTTTTCCACTTCGGCAAGCATCTGAGCATAATGGTCTCTGGCCGCATCTCCATAGGTCTGCTGGTCCAGGGTTTTAAATGCGTTTAAAAGAGATGTATTATCTTCATCACTGAAGAGCTTACGCCCCATGGGATAGAGCACATCATTTTCCTTCCAGATATGTTCAGCCCGTATGGTAAGATACTCAAACCCTTCTGCCGCAAATTTCTGACGCTTGGTTGTCGCTGCTTCAGCCAGGTTTGGAAGTTCGGCCATCATCCGCTGCAGCAAGTTTCTCTCTGCATCATGCTCCATGAGCATTACCCCTATAGGGCCTCCCTGGACTGGAAGGCCTTTTTGTCCCATAAGGGGGAAGAGGAATTCTTCCTCCTTGGTATTGTGAACCTTGTCGCCGAATTCCAGGAGAAAATCTATGGCTCTCTGCATCTGCAACGGGGCCTTGACTGCCTCATCAATCTTTTCCAGGTTGTTCTTTAATACAGCCATGGCCCGCTCAATCATTTCATGCTCTGCCACAAGGAAGTCATCCCACCTAGTGTAGTTTTCCATATTGCGCCTCCCGCAAGTAAAAATATAATCTCATATTGCCTAACGCCATCCTGTGTATAAATAACGCTGCATGTCCTTCTATTGAATATGTATTTACTTTAGATGATCATATGACACAAAACCTTGACCTGGGTCAACTGTAGCTCAATTATTCTTCGTAGATACATGAAGAAGGGCAATTGTCCATGGCTTCCTCTATCAAGTCATCAGGCCCATCATCAGGCATAATCACCTCTGCTTTTTCCTTATCAGTATTAAGTTTGAAAACTTCCGGGCATGTTTCTTCACAGGTGCCGCAGCCTATACATTCATCCTCCTCAATATAAACTGTCATTTCCCCTGACCTCCGAATCAATTGTATTTACAGGATGGTTTACAAATTCCTCTCGTAAGCTACATAAACTATTTTAAGCGGTCAGGAAATAATAAAATATGCCAACAAGAATAATGGAACCAGTGCGAAAAATCTGATTATAGATTATCAGCTCCACAGCAAGTTTTGGCTGAAATATGCCTGCATAAAAAGGAAATTGATGCCGAACGGCACGCATGGGAGCTGAAAGGACATTTCCTGCCAGCAAAGCCACAACGACCTGCCGGGCTTCCAGGCTGCCATTATCGAGCAAGGCACCTGCCGCGGCCAGACCGGCACTGATTTCTGCCGTAAGCTGCAGGGCAATTAACCCTAAACTCTCAGGATGCAGCCAGGAGAGGGAACTCACATTTCCGGCAAGCCATTCTTCCAATAGTACAAAGAGACCAAAATGATTTAACAGAAATACAGCCGTATAGATCGGTATGGTAATTAAAAGTATTTTTTTGATCCTTTTCTGAAAACGGAGCCAGGCTTTATGGAGGGCCTCGGATAAATTGCTGACCATATTTTCATCAAGCCTGCAGGTGACACAGTGCTCTTTATTGCCAGGAAGCATAATCCTTCCAACAACCAGGATACAGACAGTGCGCAGAAAAGCGGCAAAAAGGGTCAACCCGACATAAATAAAGGCCACTCCTTTTAACATGGGAACAGCAAGGAAGAACAGAGTCGGAAGATGCAGAAAATAGGTTGGCAGACTGTTAAAAAGATTGGCGAAAATAAGCTCCTGCCTGCTGATCTCTCCCTGGTCATATGCTTCTGAAAGCATGGTGTTTGCCGTTACAGCAGAAAAAAAGGCCATGGAAAAACTGGCACCGGTTATATCTGACAAATGGGCCCTGCGTACCAGAGGAGAAGCAATTCTGGCAACTCTGTGGGTCCAGTTCAGGGACTCGATAAGGTTGCCAATCAGCAGGCCCAGGGAGATAAAAAAAACCAACCTCAGAAGAGGCCCAAGCAACCCCTGCCAGAGCATGGTAAATGTTTCCGGCTGCTCCATGATTATCTCTTTAAACCATTACTGTTTTAACGATAACAGCAAAAATTGCGTCCTATATAAAAGAGGAGATCAGTCTCAATTGAATTAAAATATATTATTTTTTCCCTTCTGCTTTAAATTGACAACATGCTTGAAATGATTAACTTTGTTGAGCAACACAACTATTGACATTACATTTCAAAGAATTGTCAGCCGCGCAAAAAGCTCTCTGCTGACAGATTTTTCACACGTAATAAGCTGATATTATTAGACTCCGTTGATGAATGCGAGACTTTTTACGCTTTCACCATAAATTGAGCAAAAATAAAGAAACTTGAATTCTCTTCATCTTTTATGATAGCCTCTTGCACATTTTAAGGCCGGGATATTCATTTATGCACTGCAAAAGCAAACAGAAAATTAAGAATATAAGCTAATATCTTTCATTGAAGTGAGCACATAATAATGACGAAATCTTTAATTATAGTTGAATCACCAGCTAAAGCGAGAACCCTGAAAAAATACCTGGGCAAGGATTATGATGTCAGGGCATCTGTCGGTCACATTCGTGACCTGCCGGTCAGCAAGTTGGGTGTTGATGTCAAGAAAGACTTTGCTCCCCAGTATGTCACAATCAAGGGAAAAAGCAAGATTATCAGTGATCTGAAAAAGGCAGCCCAAAAAGCTGATGAGATCTATCTTGCTCCAGACCCTGATCGTGAAGGAGAAGCAATTGCCTGGCACATTGCCCATGTTTTGAAGTCAGCAAAAAAACCGATACAGAGAGCCCTGTTCCATGAACTCACCCAGAAAGCCATACGTGCTGCCATAGAAAATTCCACCGACATCAACCATAATAAATTCCAGGCACAACAGGCCCGCCGCATCCTGGACAGACTGGTGGGCTACCAGATCTCTCCCCTGCTCTGGGAAAAGGTAAGAAGAGGTCTGTCTGCAGGCAGGGTACAGTCCGTTGCCGTCAGGATGATCTGCGACCGCGAAAGTGAAATAGAAAAATTTCAACCCGTGGAATACTGGACGATCAGTGAGAACCTGGAAGGAGGAAATCCTCCCCGGTTCATCGCCAAGCTTGATAAGATTTCCGATCGCAAGGCCAAGGTGGAAAATCAGGAGCAGGCAGATGAGGTTGTCTCAACCCTGAAGAAGGCTGACCATACTGTCAGTGCAGTTGACAAGAAAGAGCGCAAACGCTATCCGAGTCCTCCATTTATTACCAGCACCCTGCAGCAGGATGCCAACAGAAAATTTCGTTTTCCTGCCAAAAGGACCATGGGGCTGGCCCAGAAGCTTTACGAAGGAATCGAGTTGGGTGATAAAGGTCCTGTTGGCTTAATCACCTACATGCGTACGGACTCAACCCGCATTAACAATGAGGCCCTTGACGAAGTACGGGATTTTATCAAAAACGATTATGGCAGCGATTTTCTGCCTGCAAAACCGGTTTTCTATAAAACATCAAAAGCTTCACAGGATGCCCATGAAGCCATCCGACCAACCGATGTCAACTTGACACCGGAGAAGGTTGCCCCTTATCTTGAAAAAGGATTGCTCAAGCTTTATACGCTGATCTGGAAACGGTTTGTTGCATCCCAAATGTGCCCGGCCATATTTGATCAGACCACAGTTTCTATTAAGGCCGACAAATACCTGCTCAAAACCCAGGGTGCGATTCTGCGTTTCAAGGGTTTTATGACTCTCTACGTTGAATCAACAGCTGACGAGAATGGCGAAACCAATGGCAAACAGGAAAAAACAGGCAAGGACAGCGCCATTATTCCTGATGTTGCAACCGGCGACACATTAAAAGTATTAGCCGTTGACCCTAAACAAAATTTTACCCAACCACGGCCAAGGTATACAGAAGCTACACTGGTCAAGGCTCTTGAAGAAAACGGGGTTGGACGCCCCAGCACCTATGCTGCCATCATCTCAACTATTCAGGATAAAGAATATGTCATGCAGCAGCAGAGAAAATTCATGCCAACAGATTTGGGGAAACTGGTCAATGAATTGCTGGTGGAACACTTTCCTGCAATAATGAACACTGAATTCACCGCTTCCATGGAAGAAAATTTAGACAAGGTTGAAGAGGGTGAGAGCAATTGGATCAAACTTTTGCAGGCCTTCTATGAACCATTTGAAAAGACCCTTTCTGCTGCCAAGCAGGAAATGAAATCTGTTAAAAAACAAGGCATCCCCACAGGAATCCCCTGTAAACTCTGCGACGGAAATCTAGTTATCAAGTGGGGCAAAACTGGAGAATTCCTGGCCTGTGAAAATTATCCGAAATGCAAATTTACGCAGAATTTCAAAAAAGATGAGAACGGCACGATCATACCCATTGAGAAAGAAAAGCCTGTTGATTCTGGAGAAAAATGTGAGAAATGCGGCAAGCCCATGGTCTACAAGCAAGGCCGTTATGGAGAATTCCTGGCCTGCTCCGGATATCCTGAGTGCAAGCATATCAAAGCCCAGACAACAGGCGTGAAATGTCCTGAGGAAAACTGTGAGGGCGAGCTTGTCCAGAAGGTTTCCAAAAAGGGAAAGGTCTTCTTTAGCTGCAGCACGTTTCCAAAATGCAAATTTGCCACATGGGATCGACCGGTACCCAAGCAATGTCCAAACTGCGGCAAACCTTTCCTTCTGGAAAAAAAGACAAAAAAAGAGACTGTTCTGCAATGCATTGATAATGCTTGCGGTTATTCAGAGCCTTTGGCATAACCATTACTATAGAACATCGCCTTTTTGACAACCTATGAAAATCCTTTATACGGCCAACCGATAATCCATGCAGCAGGTAAAGAAAAAGCACCGTAACAAAACGAGCAGGGAACTTGCCATGCTCTGTGTACATGCCGCAGTAGAAAAAAAAGCTGAAGATCCGATTGTTTTGGATGTCAGGGGAGTCTGTTCTTTTACTGACTATTTTGTCATCATCAGCGGGCGGTCAACCCGACACGTTAAAGGCCTTGCAGAGGCAATTGAGGCTGAACTTCGCAGTAAAAGACTTTCCACCAGCAAGTCAGAGGGACTGCAAGAGGGAACCTGGGTTCTGCTTGATTTTAACGACGTCGTGGTCCATATCTTTTATTCCGAATCAAGAAAGTTTTATGATATAGAAGGACTTTGGCACGATGCCCCCAGAATTTCCCTGGACGATTAGCCCACAGCAGCAATGAAACAACCACCCCCCATATTACTGGCAATTCTTGATGGCTGGGGAGCAGGCCCCCTTACTGAGTCTAATGCAATTCATATGGCCAGAACACCGAATATGGACCGCTGGCAAAACAATTTTCCCTCTACAATCCTGCTGGCCCATAACGGTGCTGTCGGGCTGCCGGAAGGCCAGATGGGCAATTCTGAAGTGGGGCATCTCAATATTGGGGCAGGACGCATAGTTTACCAGGATTTTACCCGGATCAACCAAGCCATTGAATCGGGTGATTTTTCTGAAAATGAAGTCCTGAAGAGTACTTTTGCCAAAGCCTTGAAAAAGAAATCCGGGCTGCACCTTATGGGCCTTATTTCCGATGGCGGTGTCCACAGCCATATCAATCATTTATTAGCACTCCTCAAAATGGCTGCCGACCAGGGCCTGACAAAAGTCTATATCCATGCATTCATGGATGGCAGGGACACGCCGCCCAGCAGCGGTCTAAAGTATATAAACCAGTTACAGAACGAACTGACCAGAATCGGAACCGGACGTCTGGCATCAATCTCAGGCCGCTTCTATGCCATGGACCGGGATAAGCGCTGGGACAGGATTGAGGTTGCCTGGCAGACCATTGTAGACGGCCAGGGCGTTGGAGCAAATGATCCGGTTCAGGCAGTGCAGGATGCGTATGATCGGGGAGAAACAGATGAATTTATCCGACCGATTATCCTGCTTGCTGAAAACAACGAACCCGTTGCAACGGTCACGGATAATGACATTGTCCTGATGTTCAACTTCAGGGCAGACCGCGTCCGTGAACTGACCCATGTCTTTACCGACGATAGTTGGCAGGAGTTTAAAATAAATTATCAGCCGAAATTGGCTGAATATGTAACTTTCACCCAATATGACAAACAGTTCACCCTGCCCGTTGCATTCCCGCCTGTCAGCATGAATCATATTTTGGCAGAAGAAGTCAGTAACCATGGCCTCAGGCAGCTTCGCATAGCTGAAACGGAAAAATATGCTCATGTCACCTATTTCTTTAACGGAGGCAGAGAAGAACCCTTCCCGCTTGAGGACCGCGCTTTAATTCCCTCTCCAAAAGAGGTTGCAACCTATGACCTGAAACCGGAGATGAGTGCCTATCTGGTTACTGACGAACTGTTAAACCGCATGGACAGTGAGCCCTATTCACTCATTGTTCTCAATTTTGCCAACGGGGATATGGTAGGGCACAGCGGCATAATGAAGGCTGCGATCAAGGCCTGTGAAGCAGTGGATGCATGCCTTGGGAAAATCGTGGAAAAGTTCACTGCAAAAGGTGGAATTGTTCTTATCACTGCTGACCACGGCAATGCTGAAACCATGTGTGATCCGCACTCCCATTGCCCATTCACGGCCCATTCCTCCAATCCGGCACCTTTTATCCTTGTCAGCAAAAAACATAAGGACTGCACATTACGGGAAGACGGCTCCCTCCGTGATATTGCCCCCACCATTCTTAGCCTGCTGAATCTTCCCATACCCCAGGAGATGACCGGTACAAGTCTGATCAAGTCATAACCGGGGTTAAACGTAAAGTTCTCTGTTCCTTAATGGTTGCTTTTTGAAAGCGGATTCTGCTAAACAAAGATCATTAAATGTTCTCATCTAAAAAACTTTACGGCTCACGGATACAGGAGCAAATGAAAAAGTTATGAAATATATCAGTACACGTGGGGGAATCACTTCCATATCATTTCAAGAAGCTGTCATGATGGGCCTGGCAACCGACGGAGGCCTCCTGCTGCCGGAATTCCTGCCAAAAGTTGATCTGGATACTGTGGACGGTTGGGAAGCACTTTCTTTCCAGCAATTGGCCTCCAGGATTTTCCACCTCTTTATCAGTGACATTCCCGCCGACCAGCTTGATTCTCTCATCAGCCGATCATATGAGACCTTTGCCCATCCTGAAATCACCCCCCTGGTAAAAAAAGGCGATTTTTTCATCCTGGAACTCTTCCATGGCCCTACCTTCGCCTTCAAGGACGTGGCTTTGCAGTTTCTGGGCAATGTCTTTGAGCACATACTTGAAAAAACAGGGGGCATGATGAACATTGTCGGTGCGACTTCCGGTGACACCGGCAGCGCAGCCATATATGGAGTTCGCGGCAAAGACAGGATCAATATTTTTATCCTCCATCCCCATAAACGGGTGAGCCCCATCCAGGAACTTCAGATGACAACGGTCACCGATCCCAATGTCTTCAACCTGGCAATCAAGGGCACCTTTGACGACGGTCAGGGTATCGTCAAATCCATTTTCAATGACATTCCCTTCAAGGACAAATTCCACCTTGGTGCGGTCAACTCCATCAACTGGGCCCGCATTCTTGCCCAGGTCGTCTATTACGTTTATGCCTGGCTTAAAATCAAGACTGAGACGGGCAAGGAATCAATTGACTTTTCTGTGCCAACCGGAAATTTTGGAGACATCTTTGCCGGATATATTGCCAAGAACCTGCTGCCCCAAGGCTCGATTCGAAAACTTATTCTGGCCACAAACGAGAACAACCTGCTCACACGTTTTGTCAATAAGGGAGATTATTCCGTCTCCAATGTCGTGGCCACCAGCAGTCCATCCATGGACATCCAGATGGCGAGCAATTTTGAGCGCTACCTCTATTATCTATATGGTTGTGATCCTGGCAGGACAAAAAGAGATTTTGAACAGTTTTCTCAAAGCGGCAGACTCAATTTTGATGAAAATCTCCTGCACACCATTCAGACGGATTTTGCCTCAAAAAGTGTCAGTGAAGAAGAAACTCTGGCCACTATCAGGCAATTCCACCAGGAACACAATTATCTTCTCGACCCCCATACTGCTGTAGGAGTAAACGCTGCACAGGAATGTTGTTCTGAAAATATTCCGGTTGTCTGCCTTGCAACAGCACACCCGGCAAAGTTTGGTGATGCCGTGCTCAAGGCAATTGGCAAAGCACCGGATCTGCCATCTGAATTACAGGGCCTGGAAGACATGGAAAGCAGATGCGAAGTGCTTGACCCTGATGTAAAGACGGTACAGGATTTTATAGCCCGCCATGCTCTATTATAGGCACTGTTTGATTATTTAACGGCTCTGTATTAGAGCCTCTATGACGCGTAAACCCTGGAGGGAAGAACATCAATGATATCCATCGAGGATTACATAAATAAAGTTGATGAGACTGTCAGCTTCCTGAAGGAAAAAATTAAACACAGGCCTTCTGTTGTCATTATTCTTGGCACCGGGCTCGGTGGTCTTATTGAAAGTATCGAGGTTGACACCCTGCTGCCCTATGAGCAAATTCCCCACTTCCCCAGATCCACAGTGAAGGGCCATCAGGGCAATCTAATTTTCGGAAAATTAAAAAGCAAGGACGTTGCTGTGCTGCAGGGGCGTTTTCACTATTACGAGGGATATTCAACCAGAGAGTTGACATTCCCGCTCAGAACCCTTTCCCAACTCGGTGCAGAAACTCTTGTGGTCACCAATGCTGCCGGAGGCCTTGATACCAGTTTTATCCCAGGCACCATTATGGTAATCAGCGATCATCTCAACTTCATCGGGGAAAACCCTCTACGGGGTAAAAATGTAGATTTCTGGGGTTCCCGTTTTCCTGATCTTTCCGAGCCGTATGACAGAAAACTTATAGATGTGACGATGCAATGTGCCGATACTCTCAACATGACAAATGTCACTACAGGGATCTATGTCGCCATTCCCGGCCCCAGCCTTGAAACACCTGCTGAAACCAGATTTCTCCGCAGTGCCGGAGCTGATGCTGTAGGCATGTCATCTGTGCCGGAGGTCATTGTGGCTAAACACGCCGGTATGAAAGTCCTGGGGCTTTCTGCTGTTGCCAATGTCAATGATCCGGACAACTTCACCCCCATTCTACTGGATGACATCATAAAAGCAGCGCAGAAAATTGAACCGGGCCTGCAGGAACTGATCAAAAAAGTTTTAAGTACTCTTTAGAATTTTGGGAGATATCATGAGTCAGGCTGGGCATACTGCTGATCTTCTGGTCACCGGAAGTTATCTGTACCTGCAGAACAAGGACAAAACCATTATTAAAAATGGCGGGGTTGCCATCCATCAGGGTACCATTGTTGAGACCGGTATTGCTGCTGATTTAGCCCCCAAATATCCTGATGCCGAGCTGCTTGCCACGGAACACGGTCTTATAATGCCTGGCCTTGTTAACACCCACACCCATGCAGCCATGGCCTGTTTTCGTGGTCTGGTTGACGATCTTCCCCTCATACAATGGCTGCAGGAGTATATTTTTCCGGTGGAGGCAAAGCTGACCGGAGACATGGTGTATCAGGCCACCCTTCTTTCACTTGCGGAAATGATAAAATCAGGAACGACCAGTTTCTGTGACATGTATCTCTTTGCCAAGGATGTAGCAAGAGCTGCGCAGAAATCTGGAATGCGGGCCTGGATCGGTGAAGTTCTTTATGACTTCCCTTCACCAAATTATGGTGAACTCGCATCCGGATTTCAATACGTCGAAGAACTTTTCACTTTGTATGCTGACAATCCACTTATAAGCATCACAATTGATCCTGACGCGGTTTATACCTGTTCCCCGGATCTTTTGAAAAACCTGAAAAACATGGCTGAAAAACATAACACCCTCTACATAATTCACCTGTCTGAAAACAAAGAAGAGGTGCAAGATGTAAAGGAGAGGTATGGGGCAAGCCCGGTAATGCATCTTGAAAACCTGGGATTGCTGGACAACAGGGTAGTAGCAGCCCACTGCGTCATGCTGACTGATGCAGAAATTAAACTCCTGGCAAAAAGAGAAGTGAAAATTGTTCACTGTCCTGAAAGAAACATGAAACTTGCCTCAGGTGTTGCACCGGTGCCGCAAATGCTTGCAGCAGGCATTTCTGTGGGGCTTGGCACGGACAGCAGTGCGAGCAATAATGATATTGATATGTTCGGTGAGATGAATTCGGCTGCGAAACTCCACAAGGTGAACACTTTAGACCCCACAGTCATGCCTGCTGAAACAGTGCTTGAAATGGCGACCATGGGCGGCGCCAGAGTCCTTGGTGCTGAGAACAAAATAGGCAGTTTGGAGCCTGGCAAGAAAGCGGACCTCATTGTGTTGGACATGAACCAACCCCACCTGACACCGCTCTATACTATCCCTTCCCACATGGTTTACGCTGCAAGGGGAGCCGATGTTGTTCATTCAGTCATCAATGGCAACATAGTCATGCAGAACCGGGAACTTAAAACACTTGACGAAAAAGCGATACTGGCCGACATGATGAGTATGGGTAAACAAATTAAAAAAATGAAGGGCTGAAGTGTTGGTCTCATTTGGATTTCATAACTATTTTATGCATTAACTGCCCAGCCAACATAATAAATAAATTTGCAAGGATAATTTTTTCAGGTAAAATATATAAAATTAAATAGCGAGAACGAGTGCAGAATGGTAAAGAACGCCATTCTGTTGTATTATGTTTAATCATATATGAAATTATGAGGTAGCTTGATGTTCGGACTTGGAATGCCGGAACTTATTATAATTCTGGTTATAATTGTCATCATCTTTGGTGCCGGGAAACTGCCTGAAATCGGCAGCGGCCTTGGTAAAGGTATTAAGAATTTTAAAAATTCCACAAAAGACGATGATAAAGAAAAGATAGAAGAAGAAAAAAAAGAGGACGAATAGTCCTTCAACAAGGAGCAAGTAATGTTTGGCCTAGGAACCCCTGAACTTATAGTAATTCTTGGTATTGCCTTTCTGGTTTTCGGCGGCAAAAAACTTCCTGAAATAGGTGCCGGCCTGGGAAAGGGCATCAAGTCCTTTAAAAGCGGCTTAAGTGAAGTTGAGGATGCCGGGAAAAATCTGGTCGAGGACAATATCCCCGGTGTTAAAGAAGTAAATAGCCTCAAAGAAAAAGTAGACAAGGCAAAAGATATTGGCAATGTCCTGAAGTCCTAGCAAAAGCTTCAGGCAAGGAGAGGGCTATACTCCTAAATTAAAAACAAATTATTGAGGGCAATTTATAAAATGCCCCTATAACTGACGCTTATCTATAACCCGCTCCCCCTTGCCCTCGAATCGCTCGAGGGTTTTTTCTTCCACCAGTTTCACATCAACGGAAACCCCGAGTTCTGAGGCCAGCCGTTTTTTAATTCTATCTACCAATTGCCGCTGTTTTTTCATTTCGTCAAAGAAGATAGACTCAATAACCTCCACAAGAACAGTTGCTTTGTCCTGGTGGTTTTCCCTTTCTACCACTATCCGATAATGGGGTTCTGTTCCCTCAATTTCAAAGAGCACATTCTCAATCTGGGTGGGGAACACATTAACACCTTTGATAATAAGCATATCATCGGTGCGCCCCAGGATTCTGGTCATGCGGTAATTTGTTCTGCCACAAGCACAGGGCTCAGTTATCAACCTTGTCAGATCACGTGTTCTATAACGGATAACCGGGAAGGCCTCCTTGGTCAGGGTGGTTATAACCAGTTCCCCTACCTCCCCCGGCTGGACCGGCTCCAGGGTATTCGGGTTGATTACTTCAACCAGGAAATGATCTTCACTGATATGCAGTCCATTGCACTCCAGGCATTCTCCGGCAACACCCGGCCCCATCACTTCACTTAAACCATAATTGTCTGTCGCCTTAATATTGAGTTTATTGTTGATCTCCGTGCGCATTGCCTCAGACCATGGCTCCGCTCCAAACAAACCGAATTTTAAGGAAAGGCCGTTGACATTTATCCCCATGTCCAGCATGGTATCGGCAATCATCAGGGCATAACTTGGGGTGCAGACCAGGGCCGTGGTTTTGAAATCCTGCATTATCTGTATCTGGCGCTTAGTATTGCCGCTGGAGATAGGAATAACTGAGGCGCCTATACGCTCTGCTCCGTAATGGAGGCCAAAACCGCCGGTAAACAGCCCATAGCCAAAGGCTATTTGGATAACATCGTCCTTGGTCACTCCTGCTGCCGTGAGAACCCGGCCAACAAGATTGGACCAATTCTTGATGTCATTGCGTGTATACCCCACAACGGTTGCCATCCCGGTTGTTCCTGAAGAAGAATGTATCCTGACTATATCCCGTAATGGTACTGCAAAAAGGCCATACGGATAATTCTGGCGCAGGTCATCCTTGACAGTAAACGGCAGGCTGCTTAATTCATCCAGCGACCGGAAACCGTCCGGATCAAGATTGATCTCTTTAAACCTGTTCCTGTAAAAAGGAACATGGGTGGCCACCCGGTAAATAGTTGACTGCAGCCTCTCAAGCTGCAACTGCTCAAGATCTTCCCTGTCCATGCACTCCCTGTCTTCTTCCCAGTACTTCATGCCTCATCTCCGCTGGAGTTTTTTAAAACTACTTTTGTTATGAACTTATTAAGTGCTTGTTGTTTAATCTTAGTGCCTAAAGTGATCTAAAGTTAAAAGTGCCTAAAGTATAAAAAATAAGGTGTCATCCTAAATAATTTTCATTATCTAGGACAGCCCCAAAAATAATGTTATAAAGTGTTTTTTTGCATAACTTTAGTACACTTTGACACTTCACACTTTAGGCACTTCTTTTTAATCCATCTCTCTGCCCAGATAGGCCCTCTGCACATCCCGGTTCTGCAGGAGGTCTTCAGCTGCCCCCTGAAGAATGATTTTGCCGGTCTCCAAAACATAACCCCGGTCGGCAATGCCCAGGGCTGCTTTGGCATTCTGCTCTACCAGCAGAACAGTGTTTCCTTCATCCCGCAGCCTTAAGATAACCTGAAAAATGCTTTTGACTATGAGCGGTGCCAGGCCGGTGGAGGGCTCATCCATCATTATAAGTGAAGGTTTTGCCATCAAAGCCCTGCCCATGGCAAGCATCTGCTGCTCACCGCCTGAAAGAGTACCAGCCAACTGCTTTGCCCGTTCTTTTAATACAGGGAACAGTTCATACACCCTTTTAATTTCTTGATTGATGCCCCCCTTCTCCTTTTTTGCCAGGACATATCCGCCTAAAATCAAATTTTCCGCAACTGTCATGGTGGAAAACACCTGCCTGCCTTCCGGGACAAGAGAACATCCGGAAGCAACAATTTTTTCCGCTGATACCTTTTGTAAATTCTTACCTTTGAATGCAATTTCACCTGAACCGATCTTTACCAGCCCGGTTATTGTATGCAGCAGGGTGGTTTTTCCGGCGCCGTTTGCCCCTATGATGGTGACAATCTCACCCGGGTCAACATGCATTGAGATGCGCTTGAGCACCCGCAATTTCCCGTATCCCGCTTCAAGATTTCTTACTTTAAGCATAAAGTTTATCTAACCATAACCAAGAAAAAAATATCGAATTATGAACAATGATTTTTTTATATCACTTTTGCAACTCGACATTCGTTATTCGATATTCTGCTGTTCGCTGATCTCAATCTTTTCACTCTTCAATATTACTCTTCGTCTCCTAAATAGATTCGGATCACTTCTTCATTCTGCTGAATGTTATGCGGCAGGTCTTCCGCTATCTTTTCACCAAAACTCAACACCACGATCTCATCAGATATATCCATGACCAGAGACATATCATGCTCAACGAGCAGGATCGTTATGCCGCTTTCACGTATTTTTGTAATTAGCCGTCCTATTTCAGCCGTCTCGTAAATATTAAGGCCCGCTGCCGGTTCATCAAGCAGGAGCAGGACTGGTTCTGTGGCAAGGGCCCTGGCAAATTCGATCCCGCGCTGCTGCCCGAACGAAAGGTTGCTGACTTCTATGTCAGCACAGTCGACGACACCAAGAAGATCAAGATACTCCATGGCTTTATCCCTGATCAGCCTTTCTTCAGGCCATGTCCAGGGTAAGTTCAGCATCCCGGCCATGAACCCTGCCTTGCTCCTGATATGCCTTCCGAGCATCACATTCTCAAGCGCTGTCATGCCATGAAAAAGCTTTATATTCTGATATGTCCTTGACAGGCCATACCTGGCAATCTGGTACGGTTTCCGGCCGTTGATCTTCGTTTCGTTAAAATAGACAGATCCTGAATTGGCCGGAAGGTTACCGGCAATCAGATTAAATAGCGTGGTCTTGCCGGCTCCATTCGGCCCAATAACCGCCTTTATCATGCCCTGCTTCACTGCAAAGCTGACACTGTTCACGGCATGCAGACCACCGAAATGCCGATTCAAATTTTGTATTTCAAGAAGAGCCACTGATTATAATTCCTTGCATACTTTTCCGCAGTTCGTTTTGATAATGTACATATTCTTATCTGCCATCAAACAGCTATTCACTATTCTGTCGACTCCTCTTTATTCTGTGCCATAAAGAGAGCAAACAGCGACTTTATCTTCTGCCAGGGATTAATATTCAAAATCCCTTCCGGGGCAAAAAGCATGATGACAATCAGTATAACCCCAAAAACTGCATCATCATAGGACCCGAAAACTCCCCGTAAAGAGAGGAAATTCAGCACAATTCCCATGATAAGCGCGCCCCAGATATTTGCCATGCCACCCACTGCAACAATGGCAACATAGCGCACTGATTTCATAACCCCGGCCTCCGAAGGCCCGATCCCACCATTGTAGTGGGTGACAAACACACCGGCAAGGGCAGCAAATATAGCACTTAATACAAAAATATAGAGCTTGTATCGGGCCGTGTTTACCCCCATGGCATTGGCAGCCTCTTCAGCTCCATGGATTGAACGTAATGCCCTGCCCACCCTGGAATGGATCAGGTTCAACAGCAATATAACAGCGACAATAACCATACCCCAGGCAATGTAATAATTTGACACCCTGGCACCAAAACTGCCGCTCACCTCAATACCTGGAAGCAATTGAAAGCCTGGAACCTCAGAGATGCCGTCAGCCTCTCCAAAGTATGCACTGGCAAGGGCAATGCGGAAAATTATTATGCCGAAACCCAGGGTTGCCATGGCAAGGTAATGGCCTTTCAGTTTTAAGATAGGTCCGCCAATTGCATAGGCAATGACACCGGCTGTCAAAACCGCTATAATACAAGCTACCCAGGGCTGAACGGTCAGGAGGGCATCCCCATAGAGACCTGTGCTGTCAACCAGTAATCCGATCTTGTTAAACAAAGATACTAATCCGTGTTCCTGTAAAGATAACAGGTTATGGGTGGTAAGTGCTCCAGCAAGGTAACCGCCAATGGCAAAAAAACCGGCATGTCCCAGCGAGATCTGACCGCCATACCCCATCAGGACGCACAGGCCGATGACGACAACGGAGTAATATGCTGACATGGTCAACTGGGTCAGGTAGTAGGTGGTTTCCGTAAAATGGGTCACAAGCTGAATAGTCACCACTACAGCCAACAGGAAAAAAACCGGTATGTATCGTTTGAATAAATCCATCAGAATTCCTTCAAACTGGCTGCCTCACTGCTGCCAAACAAACCATGGGGCCTGATAAACAGAATGAGGAGTAAAATAGATGTGGCTATAGCATCCTGAAAAGCCAGGGGAAGCACTGATATGGAAAAGGCCTCAATAATACCGAGCAGCAAACCTGCTGCCACTGCTGCCAGGCTGTTGCCCAGGCCACCCAGGATAGCAACGGTAAAACCTTTGATCGCCAGGTTGGGCCCCATTGAATAATCGGAGTAGGTAATGGGTGACATGACGCATCCTGCCACTGCTCCTATTCCTGCCGAAAGCACAAAGGACAGGGTGACCATATTTTTCGCATTTATACCGCACAGTATTGCTGCCCGACGGTTTGCGGCACAGGCTCGCATCTCACGCCCCAGAGAAGTGAACTTAAAAAAAAGACTTAAGCCGGCAACCATGAGCGAACAGACACCTATGACCCAAAGGACCTGTGGCGAGATTCTTGCCCCAAAAATGGTAACAGATGTCACTTCGTTGCCGATGAAATAAGGTAGGGCGCGGACACTTTCACCCCAGATATGAAGCGCCACTTCCCGGGCCAGGATGGAAATACCGATGGTGATGATAATCATGCGCAGAACTGACGGACTATCCAGCCAGCGGATGAAAACCATTTCTATCAGCGCCCCCACAACCATGGTGATGAGCACAGCCACAACAATTGCAAGGGGAATGGGCATGAAATTATGCATGGTGATGGCGATCATGCCGCCAAGCATGACAAATTCGCCCTGGGCAAAATTGATAATGCCCGTGGTGTTATAGATGATGTTAAAGCCGATGGCCACTATGGCATAGATGATGCCATAGGTTATGCCGGCAAAAAGGTATTGTAAGAAAAGTTCAGGAGTCATACGAAGATGCTATATAACAGGAAAAGGGGCGGAGAGATTATTCAATTCTCCGCCCCTGCTGCTAAACGCTTAATAAATACTTTGGATTACTGGTTATAGATGGCAAATTTACCGTCTTTTACCGTCAGCATCTCAAAAGAACTTAAATCCAGGCCGTTATGATCCTCAGGCGAGAAGTTAAAAACTCCGGCAGTACCGGCAACACCCTTCAGGTTTTCAATGGCATCACGGACCTTCTCTCTATCGGTGGTAGTGCCGGCCTTTTCAATGGCAGCAACCAATATGGTAAGGGCATCATAGGCATGGCCGCCAAAGGTGGAAACCTTATCATCCGGGTACTTTTTCTCATAGTCAATCAGATACCTGACCAGCAGCTGCTTCTGTGGATTGTCTTCAGCCAGACTGTTGGCGATCAGCAGACGGCCAGCCGGGAAGATGATGCCTTCGGCAGCTGCACCACCGGCTTCTATATATTTGACATTACCGAATCCATGGCTCTGGAACAAAGGCACATCCCAGCCGGCCTGCCTCATGTTCTTTGCAAGGATGCCCTGGGCCGGAACAATTGACCAGTTAACCACAGCCTGGATATCCTTGTTTGCCATCAGCTTGGCAACGACAGCAGAGAGGTCTGTAGCCTTTTTATCATAGACCTCTGTCATGACGACTTCAATGCCATACTCGGTAGCCATTTTTTCCAGCTGCCCTTTACCTGCTTTGCCGAAGCCGGTATTACCCGCCAGCACCGCAATCTTTTTAATTTTCATAAGCTGCATGGTGCGGTAAATTTTTTCAACAGCATGGCTGTCCTTCTGTGGTGTCTTAAAAACATATTTTGCAACAGGATTGACAATCACTTCAGCTGCAGCGCAGGAAACTAAAATCATCTTGGCTTCTTCGACGATATTTTTGATCTTCATGGTTTCGCCGCTGGTGGAAGGTCCAATGATTGCAAAAACCTTGTCCTCCTCAATAAGCTGCTTGGTAAACGAGATAGCCTTTTCAGGATTGGCGCCGGAATCCTTAATGATCAGATCAATTTTTTTGCCATTGACACCACCCTTGGCATTGATCTCTTCAACCATCATTTCCAGGGTCCTGGCCTCCGGGCCACCAAGAAACGACGCACCACCGGTGACAGCCAGAATGGCTCCCACCTTGATGTTTTCGGCCTTGGCAACTGACGCTGGTGAAAAACCAGCTACCAGGCAAAACGAAATTACTACAGTTAATACAGAATTCAATACTCGCTTCATCACGTTTCAACCTCCTTGTTCATTTTAGCTTACTGGATTATTGCTCTTAACTTGAGATCAATATTCCCCCCACTGTATATAACTTAAATTGCCCTGACTTCCTCACCCGTCAAAATCTTTACCCCTCCATTCTGTAAAATTGTAATAGCAATATCCGGATCATCAAAACGGAAGATGAGAACAGCATTTTCGCTGCTCTTCTCAACAAAGGCATACATGTACTCTACATTTATCCCTGCTTCATGCAGCACAGATAGTACCCTGGCAAGTCCTCCGGGCTTGTCAGCAACCTCGACTGCGATCACTTCAGCCTTGCCGACTGTAAAGCCTTCATCTTTTAAAACCCTTGTCGCTTTGTCGGTATCATCCACTATCAGGCGCAGAATACCAAAATCGGCAGTATCTGCCACCGAAAGGGCGCGGATGTTAATGTTGCTGTCACTCAAGGTTCTGGTAATTGCAGCCAGACGACCGGATTTGTTCTCCAGAAATACGGCAAGTTGATCAACTTTCATATTCCACCTCGCTAAACTCGAATCACTGGTTGACAACACTATTCTGCATAAAGGCTAAATTCAAACAGTATTGTTTTAAATACTATACGTTACGATTGTCAATCACCCGTTTTGCTTTACCTTCACTTCTCTGGATGGTTTTAGGTTCAACCAGGGTGATTTTGCAGGTGGAACCGATCAGGTCTTTTATCTCCGCCTGGATCCGTTTGCTTAAATTTTCCAGATTCTTCACCTCATCAGAGAAAAGCTGCTCACTCACCTCGACCTGGACTTCCATGGTATCCATTGAGCCTTCCCTGTTGACGATGATCTGGTAATGGGGTTCAACCCCCTCAACACCCATCAGTACATGCTCGACCTGGGTGGGGAAGACATTCACCCCGCGAATGATCAGCATATCATCGGTGCGGCCGGTAATTTTTTCCATGCGCACAAAAGTTCTGCCGCAGACACAGGGCTCGGCAATAAGCCTGGTGATATCCTTGGTCCGGTAACGGATAAGCGGGAAGGCCTGTTTTGTCAGTGTAGTGAAAACAAGCTCACCCTCCTCACCCATGGGCAGCACTTCACCGGTGTCAGGGTCAATGATCTCCGGCATAAAATGATCCTCAAATATATGCAGGCCATGCTGTGCCTCAATGCATTCCATGGATACACCCGGACCGATAATTTCACTCAACCCGTAAATATCAATGGCTTTCAGGCCCAGCTTTTTTTCCACCTCTTCCCGCATATTCTCGCTCCAGGGTTCCGCGCCGAAAATGCCGACCCGGAGCGAAAGCGAGGAGGCATCCACGCCCATGTCCGCCATGGTATCGGCGACATTAAGGGCATAGGATGGTGTGGCCAGCAGGACACTGGAACCAAAATCCTGCATAATCATGATCTGTCTCTTGGTCTGACCGCCTGAGATCGGGACAACTGTAGCGCCCAGTTTCTCGGCCCCGTAATGGGCTCCAAGCCCGCCGGTGAATAAACCGTACCCATAAGCATTATGCACCACATCACCCCGGTGTACGCCGGCGCATGCCAATGCCCGGGCCATGACCTCGGCCCAGGTTTCAATATCCCTCTTGGTATAACCGACAACCGTTGGTTTTCCTGTTGTGCCTGAGGAGGCATGCACCCGGACAACCTGATCCAGGGGCAGGGTAAAAAGACCGAAAGGATAGTTGTCCCGCAAAAAATCCTTGGTGGTAAAAGGCAGATTCTGCAGATCAGCCAGAGATTTTATATGCTCCGGCTTTATGCCAGCCTCATCCATTTTTTCGCGATAAGGTTTCACCCGGTAATAACTGCGCTCCACCAGGTCTTTCAACCTTTTAAGCTGTAAATTTTCCAGCTGCTCCCTTGGAAGTGTTTCAAATTCCTCGTTCCAAATCATCCCTGTCTCCTTAGCCTGCTACACTGCAGCTATCTTCCTGCCTTCCTGAAAGGCCTTGATATTCACATCCCGGAACTTTTCGGGAATCCGTTCATTCATAACATCCACATATACCTGCTCGTCAATAGGCAGATAGGAGGAAAGCACTCCTACCATAACAATATTGACCGCCCTCACCTCTCCAACCCTTCTGGCAATCTCAAAGGCATCAAACGCTTTAAGATGAATATCACGGCTTGTCAGTTCGTCCAACACGTTTTCAGGGTAGTCCATCTTACCCGTGGCAATGGCCGGCGGAAGAATCTTATGGGTGTTTACAATCATCTTGCTGTCGTTGTGTAAGTATGGAAGATAGCGCACCGCCTCCATCATCTCAAAGGCAACAACTATATCCGCTTCACCCGGGCTGATCAGCGGTGAATAAACTTTATCCCCGTAACGCAGATGCGCAGTAACTGAGCCGCCGCGCTGGGCCATGCCATGCACTTCGCTTTTCCTCACATCCATTCCCGCAGCCAGCAGGCTGTAAGCAGTCACCTCGCTGGCCAGCAGGATGCCCTGGCCTCCAACGCCGCAAAAGAGAATATTTCCCTGTTCACTCATTACTTGTCCTCCTTTATGGTGATGGCGTCAAATTTGCAAAGCTCCGCACACTGTCCGCAGCCATTACATAATTCAATACTGATCTCAGAATGCCCCTTCTGCTTCTCTTTAAAACCCAGCTTTGCTCCCTCTTCCGGAGTTACCGGTACCCAGTGGATGGCTGGACAGCCAAGACCAAGGCAGGCTTTACAGCCGGTACAGTTCTCCCGAATGGTAAAATAAGGTACTTTCACCCACTTCTTTTCAGATGGGATCAAAACACAGGGTGCCCTGCTGATTACCACGGAGGGTTCCGGCCGGTTAATTTCCTCTTTCAGCACTTTTTTCGTTTCACTCATCTCATGGGGATTAACTGTAACCACATACTTGACACCGATTG
>Ga0209013_10001605_pt1 | contig 20710 bp, 21 predicted proteins | sample Cruoilmetagenom2_FD_187291 | JGI IMG/M metagenome (GOLD analysis project Ga0209013, IMG submission 187291) | Oil polluted marine microbial communities from Coal Oil Point, Santa Barbara, California, USA - Sample 2 (SPAdes) (version 2) | ecosystem: Environmental > Aquatic > Marine > Oil seeps ...
CTGGTGAATACTTGCGATTGCTGAGTGAATACCCGCTCTCGTACGGCGGTTACTCACGCTCAAGCATGGTTTACTCGCGGAGCCATGGCTTTTACTCGCGGAACGGAATTTTCACCCATTTTATTGGTCAATATTTTTATTTCTGCACTGTTACTGGCGGTCAATCAGTCAATACCGGCGCTTGCTGAACGAATACCCGCTCTCGTACGGTGGTTACTCGCGCTCAAGTATGGTTTACTGGCGGATCCATGCCTTTTACTCGCGGAAGAGAATTTTTACCCATTTTATTAGTCAATATTTTTATTTCTGCACGGTTACTGGCGTTCAACTGGTGAATACTCGCATTCGCTGAGTGAATACCCGCTCTCGTACGGCGGTTACTCGCGCTCAAACACCCTTAACTAGCGGAGCAATATCTTTTACTCGCGGAACGGAATATTTACCCATTTTAACCAATCAAAAAAACGAACGCATAAATGCATTCGTTTCTTGATTAGTTATGTTTCGTTTTTGTAGAGAACATTCATGCCTTGAAGTAGTGTTTTAGCGTCTTCGTTTAGGTATTGTTTTATTTCTTCATTGACGAAGAGTTCTGCGTTGTTATTCACGATTAGTTTGAGTCCAGTGAGATCGAATTGTGTAGCGAACTTATTTATAGAATAGATTACGGTCATCTCATGACGGCTTAATGGTTTTTCACCTGTATCTTTTTTCTGTTTGATGATATCAAACATTGCTCTGGAATTACCACGTAAAAGCTGTCTATTTTTTGTTAGTAACTCTATATTTTCTTCGATATACTTTCTGGCAGATACTAAGTCTAAACTATCAATACTTTTATTCAGTTGTTTTAATAGTTCTGGAAAGTCCATAATATCCCCCATCCCTTTTGTGAATTAGCCTTTATATAAGTATAGGCTAAAGGATTACTAGTGTATATGGACACATTGCACCTAGAAGAACTCTATTTGTATACTTTCCATGAAAGGTCAATCTTATGCGAGATACTTTTGAATTATGTTTAATCACTCTTGCAGGGACAAAGCACTAATCTATTTTATTTTAATTTTCTTTTTTTCCACAAATCTTCCGCAGCTCCAGAGCCTAACATGACGCCTCCTATGATTAAGATAAGTCCTATGAAATGGTTAAGGTGTAATACTTCTCCTAGGAAAATTGCAGAAATTATTAATGCAAACACTGGATTTAAGTTCATGAATATCGCAGCTTTTGTTGCTCCAGCTTGGCCAATAGCATAGTTGTACATGAGGTGACCAATTGCGGTACTTACTACAGCAGAAGCAAAGAAAATTGTCCAAAATGTTGGTGTAGTTGTCGAAAATTGCTTAATAGCACCTGGTTCTTGAATGAAGCTAATGACTAATAGGATTACTGCTCCGATTAATAGCATATAAGCTGTGAGAAGACGCGGATCCAATGTTTTAGCTGCCTTACTGACGACCATAAAGCTCAATACTTGCACTAATATTGCTAAAAACACATAGAAATCGCCTAGATTTGCTCCCATCGTTTCACTGCCTATCAGGATCGATACAGCAATTCCAGCTAGACCAAGAACTAGTCCCAACCACTGTAGTTTTGACGGGAAATATTTTAAAATAAGTGCCGCTGAAATTGCAGTCAGCATAGGTCCAGTTCCTAAGATTAATCCTCCGTGAGTTGCACTTGTAATGGATAATCCCATATTTAAAAAATAGTGATGGGCTACTACATTGGTGATCGTTCCAAGTAAAATGTACTTCCATTCACTGCGTGAGGGTTTACGTAATAATTTCATTTTCCATAAAATCAGTACTACGACTAACCCCGCTACGAGTATTCGAAATGCGGTAAGTGTTACGGGTGGCACTGCTTCCACCATGTATTTGAGTAGTGATACGTTAGCTCCCCAAGTGAACATGACAAATACTAGCATTGCGTATATTTTCCAGTGTTTCATCTGAGGTTCTCCTTGTTAATATATATATTTTGTTTTATTGATCAATAAACTGAATGACACGTAGGCAAATAATGATAAGACAACCGGAATTACAACCGTATGGATATCAAATAGATTGCCGTATGCTTCGTTGTAAAAATGAAGTGCAATATAGGAAACGATTCCTGTAATCATGGATGCAATAGCTCCATATTTATTGCCATATGACCAATACAAGCCTAGCACAATTGGCCAAATAAAGGCTGCCTCAAGACCTCCAAAAGCAAATAAATTTAGAAAGATTAATAGTTCTGGTGGGTTCAATGCTAATAAAAAGACGATGCTGCCTAGAATTGCAGTTACCGCAAAACTTAAAGTTTTAACTTTCTTCTCGGTTGCATTTGGATTGATATAGTTAATATAAACGTCTTTAACAATAGAAGAACTGACAAGAATGAGCAGAGAATCTACTGTGGACATGATTGCAGCAAGCGGAGCAGCAAGAACTATTCCAGCGAGCCATGCAGGTAGAATCTTCAATGCAACAAGCGGTATTACAGTATCTGCCACTTCAATTCCTGGCATAACCGGTCGCGCAAAAATACCGATCAGATGCATATTCAACATTATGAAACCAGTGACAAGCGTTCCAATTACTAGTGCACGGTGCATCGAACGTGTATTTTTGTAAGACATTGCCCGCACGGCCATTTGTGGAAGTCCGACGACTCCTACTCCTACAAGTATCCAAAATGACGATACATAGGCGGCAGATAAATTCCCATCACTGCCATATGGCGTCACTAGATTTGGATTTTCGTTTAAAAGGTCCTGCATAATATTCGGTACTCCACCACCTGCAATAATGACTGCGATTAGTAGTATGAGCGTCCCAATTACCATTACCCCGCCCTGCACAGCATCTGTCACTGCTACTGCTCGGAAACCACCGATGACTACGTAAACTAAAACCGATACAGCAAAAATAAATAATGCCGTCGTATACTTCAAACCAGTTAGCGACTCGATTAAACGACCGCCACCAACCCATTGAGCTGTCATAGCGGAAAACAAAAAGATAATGATGCTAGCGGCAGCCAGTAAAACAACCGCTTTACTATTGCTATAGCGCACTTTCAGAAAATCTATTAATGTAATTGCGTCATATTTTCGAGCTAATATTGCAAACTTCTTACCAAGAATAAGTAGCACAAAGTAACTCGTCACCACTTGAGTCATCGCAAGTAAAACCCAGCCAAAGCCCATTGTATATGCAGTTCCCGGTCCACCTAGGAAACTGGAGGCACTACCATACGTAGCAACCATCGTCATGGCCAATACAAATCCACCAAGCTCACGACCACCTAAAAAGTACTCCTGTAAAAACCCACCTGTCGATGCATCTAATTTCTTACTAGACCAAAAGCCAATGAAAAAGATAATGGCAAGAAAAATGACCATTGGGATGATTACTTGTATATTCACTGTTCATCCCCCTCTACCTCTAACGAAACATCCTTCAATACGAATTTCACTAGTAAAATAACTGTAATTGCTACAAGAACAAAACCGACAATACAGCTATAAAAGAACCAATCTGGAAATCCGAGAATATACGAATACTCTTCCACCGGTTTTGAGCCAAGTCCATATGCAAAACCAAACCACCATATAAAATGCACAATTGCGAGTACTACACCAATTAGCGCCTCCCTATGTGCAATCTTAAATCTTGGATCCATTCTATCCACTCCTGCCGTTCATAATGTTTCACTATAGTATAACGAAGATAAATTCAGTTGTTAATAGGGGCATTGAAGATTTTGGTATTTTTTGGATTTGTGCATGATATCGCATAGAAACAAAATCACTCTCATACAAATGCTTCTCCACTAAAAACAAACAACCAGAAAGCACAATGCTTTCTAGTTGTTTACTAAGGTATTTATTTGTAGGTTAAGTATTTCACGTAATCTTTCCAGCTGACTGATTTGATGCTGTTCCATGTAGGAAGGTCTACTGGGAAAGGTAGGAATGCTTCCGCATTATCTGTTTTTTGATCAGCATTAAGGACGACGTTCCCGTTACTTAGTCCTTCTGAAAGGATGGCGTGTTGTTTTAAATCGAATGGTACGGTAACAGGTGTACGAGCAATTTTGCCTTCACTTGTTAGTGTATATACTTCGGCTACATTTTTAGAGCGATTGAGTAACCATTTCGAATTTAATTGCACAGCATTCTCTGCTTGGTTTGTAGTTATTACCGAATTGAGATTTGCTGAAAATGGTAAAATCTCTAGTTGTTCTGCTAACTGAATACTCACTTCATAGACAGGTTCGTCCGTTTCCTCTGCAAATTGTTCGTATGCTGTTAGCCACTTGGACGCATTTGCAGGTACTTGTACTTTGCTTGAAACGCTTCCCTCAACTACTCCTTCACGGTGAGTTGAGTAGTTTTTTACACTTTGTCCTTCTTCAATATCATGCCATTCGGATTCTTTTACATAAGTGATGACTGATTTTTCATTTGTAAATAAGTGTATAAAATATTTTCCATTTCGTTCTTCAATAGCTGAAACAGTACCACTTATTGGGCTTAATAAAGATAGAGCCACTGAATCTTGCGCAAGCTGTGCATCGACGATTTGAAGTTTACGATCTACTTCTGCTAGTTTTTGTTTTGTTTCCGCTATGCCCTGAGCAAAGTTACCATCTTGGGATACATTGACGTCAACTTGAACGTTTACATCGACAATCTCATCTGCCGAACCACCAGTTGCCTGGCTATCACCTGATGAATTTGAGTCTGCTCCATTACGCTCAGATTCCAGATCGCTAATAATCATGCTAAGCTCTGACTGTTCTTGCATATAAGCCTGTTGCTCTGTTTCCCATAATAAACGCTGGTCTTCAGCGAAGTTCGTTTTGAGTGTAGCAAGGTCGGACCCTTCCTCTACGGAATCTCCTTCTGCGACAATAACATCATTTATAGATTCTACATCAATTGTAACGGCCATCTCATTAGCAGGAACTACGATAGATTCTTTTTCTAGTTCTTCTGCATATGTATTTTCATTCACACGTTCATATTCACTCACGTAAAATGTACGACTGATTTGGCTTTTATCCGAATAGATGAGGATCGCATTAGCCCCGATAAAAGTAGCGACAACTATGGATATCCCTATAGTTAACCATTTGTTCATTCGGATTGCCCCCCTTCGACCCATGTTTCAATTGGGAGTACTTCTAAGCCCGCTGTAATAAAAGCTAAAATAACTTGAATTACTACTAATATTAAGAATAGATTACGAGCAGATAGTGTTGTAAAAGCTCGTATAAAATGAAACTGAATAGCAATTATTAATGCGGTAATCAAGGATAATTCATTGAAGAAATGATTGAAATAGGAATGCTCTAGAAACGTAGCAGCTAGCGGTCCAAATGAAAGGACTGAGTAATCAGTTACATATCCGACTACAGCATACAAGAAATAGTTAAATGCTTTTTCCATTAATAGCAATGCAACAACGAATAGTTGTACTATCGCTAATTTTGATAATTCAACATTAGTAATTTTATGTAAAATGAATGAAAGAATAAAGAAATGAAAGGCCATATATAGTAAAGACCAAATAATGGTACCTATTAAAGAGATGATTCTAGCAATCGTAAAAGTATCTTCATAGCCGTTAACAAATAATGCTGTTAGTTGTTCCGTATGTATCCCCCAGATATCTCTAAGTGCATACAACAGGACTCCAAATATTGTGACGAACCATACGCGACTCTGAAAGTCTTGCATCGTTGCATCTTCTTTTAATGATACAATGAGCTCGTTTCTTTTGAAAAGATATTTCCAAAATCGAAATTCAAAAAACATTCAAGTGTTCCCCCTCTTATGGTTGAACAGTTACTTCCACATAAGCACCATTTTCCATCATGATTCCTGCACTATTTTGGAAAGTAGGATGGATGAGTATTAAATAGGTTGCTCCTTTATCAAGTGGTGCTGTTGGTATGACAACGAACTGTTTCGATGATTTTTTTTTAATTGTTACCGGAACTGTATCAGTAGTTCCCAGTTTTACTAATTCCACTTTTTGCTTTATGTTTTGTACTACAGTGTTGGAGAAAGTTATTGTAAATTGTTTCGTTGTCGATACATTATGTAATGCGGACATTTTTTTATAGTTTTTGTTTATTTCTACTAATGCATCTTGATGGGCTTGTAGTAATTCATGTCCAACTTCTGTTTCATAGTCCGGCTTCACGCCAGTTTTGTGAATAAGAGTTCCCTTAGGTCCAGTAAAGTTTGCAACTGTCAATTTTAAAATAGACTCGTCTGAAAGACTAAAGAATGATTGCATAGAACCTTTTCCATACGTCTTTTGCCCATAGAGAATTGCTGAGTTTTGATCTAGCAACGCTGCTGCAGTCATTTCGGATGCACTTGCGCTATATCCATTCACTAGTACTTTCGTGTTGGCGGGAAACAACGAGGGTTGCTGCGTCGATTTAGTTAAAGTAGTTTCTTTAGTTGTAATAATTTTAAAGGCATCAGGACTGTTTGGAAAAAGACCAATAAGTTCTTCTGCCGTGTGTACATATCCTCCGCCATTATCACGTAAGTCCAGTATAAACGAAGTTGCACCTTTCTTTTGAAGGTCAACTTTTGCTTTTTTAACAAGGACTGCGCCATCCTCTGAAAATGAATTCATGCTGATATAGCCAATATCTCCTGCCAATAGTTCTTTTGTTACGACAGGAATCGTAAATTTTTTACGCGTTATATTATACATTTGTTTCGAATTACCACTTTTCAAAATCTGTAATTGAACGTTTGTCCCTTCTTTACCAGTGATCATCGAAGATGCTTGCTGAATTGCCATTCCAATAGTCGAGATACCGTCGACAGATAAAATAATATCACCAGGTGAGATACCAGCTTGTCCAGCTGCTCCTCCTTCAACTATACTAATAATTTGAATTCCGTTCACATGCTCTTCAATGGTCACGCCAATTCCAGTTGTCGTATTATTAATAGAGTTCGTGTATGCCTCAAATTCTTCCTTCGTAAAATAAGTAGAGTAGGGATCTAACTGTTCTATTATCTCATCAATAGATTGTATGTCTACAATATTTGAAGGTATATCTCCTTTATAGTGTTCATTAACCAAATTCCGCACTTCATCAAGCGGTGCGGCCAATGAAGAAATCGGTACGGAGATTAATCCGATAAAGATGGCAGCTAGAACAATAAACCTCTTCATCCCATTTCCCCCTTTTCATAGTCTATAAACCAAGTTTAACTGAAATATAGTTATTTGAGTAGCTGCAGTACACCTTGTGCTTGTTGCATATGTAAGCTCAAGACATATTGATTCGCTTGCATTAATATATTAGCTTTAGTGAGTGCCATCATTTCCTTTGCAATATCCACATCTCTAATTCTAGATTCTGCTGCAGTCAAATTTTCTTCCATATTAACTACATTATTGTATGCGTGCTCCATTCGATTTGAATAAGCACCCATTTTGGAGCGCTCACTTGAAACCTTTTGAAGAGCTTTATCGAGTTCTCCTATCGCCTTATCTGCACCATCCCTCGTAGAAATAGATAAATTTTGTATCCCAATACTAGTAGCTCCCATATTACCAAAAGACAATTCAATGTATTGGCCAGCATTAGCACCAGCTTGAATTTTAATAGAGTTTTGAGATCCATCTAATAAGGGTTTTGTATTAAACTCAGTGTCTTTCGATATTCTAGAGACTTCTTTTTTTAGTTCTTCAAATTCTATTGCTAATTGATCTCGGTCCATATCGGTTAACGTATCATTCGCTGATTGAACACTAAGTTCTCTCATCCTTTGCAAAATAGAATGAGTTTCATTCAGCGCTCCTTCTGCAGTTTGGACAAGGGAAATCCCATCCTGGATATTCCTTGAAGCCTGGCCAAGTCCACGAATTTGGGCGCGCATTTTTTCAGAGATAGCTAAACCAGCCGGATCATCTCCTGCTCGATTGATACGATATCCAGAAGAAATGCGTTCCATTGACTTATTTACCATTGCATATTGAGTATTCATATTCCGTAAAATTGATAGTCCAGTAGAATTCCATTTCCCAAGCATCCTATCAACTCCTTTTTTCTTATATCGTCATATATATATTATACTTCAACCTTTGAAAAATATGGAATTTTTAGTTTCAGTGAAATCAGGGTAATTAATTCGTTAAAAAGCGACTCATTCCTTTACTTTTTGGACAGGATAAGTGTAACTTTTAATATTTCTTTACGACAAAAAATATTCGAGTTATTTCCCGGGAAATTGACAAGAAAGGAGTTTATATAAATGAAAATCGACAAATTTGGATTTAATTGGGGGGACATTTTGTTTGGGGTAATCGGATCCAGTGGTTTTGTATTGTTCCTTTACTTCTTTACCTCATTTTAAATTTGAATTATACGTAAAAACACCTATCGAAATATTTCTACTCGTTAGGTGTTTTCTATGTGATAAAGTTATTCAATGTAACAGCCTCCGTTAATTTTCTCCATACTGTTGTAGTTGGTTGAACAATTCCTCATCTCTTGTCTCTAATGCAAAATCAATCATACGCTCACGATTTTGTTGCTCCAATAGTTGAATAATTCCTTCCGTACCTTCAATAGAGACCTCCTTTGTGTCGATTTGATTTGCTTCTTCTAAAATCGTCTTTAAATGGGAATGAATATCTGACACAAGCAATAATTGATAGAGTGGTAATCTTATAAACCTGTTCCCTTTTTGAAAAACAAATACCTCCGACAAATTCTCCACTTGTAGTGTTTGCGCATTTAATATAATTTCTTTTCCCTCTACTGGTATAAAATGAAATAGTTCGTCATCTTTCCGTATAGAAAAATACTGGTAGGCAAACACCATTTTAATACTGTTCCCTTCATATTTTGTATAAAACGGCTTCATTAACTGTACAAGTATCATCTTCTCGCCTCCTTTAATGGAATTTTCTGATTATTAATAGTTTATCACATTTTCCGCTTTTCGTGTAGTTAATACTGCTAAAAATATAAGTGAAAGGTTTAAAAGCATTTACTTGCTCTCTCCTGGTGAATACTTGCGCTGTTCTACTGTGTACATACTCTCGAGTTGGATTTACCCACTCTACTTATCTAAATACTTGCGCTAATATAGTGTTTACTAGCTAAACGGGAGAATCTTCCAAATAGGTAGAAGTAAATTGTCCCTTTAAAGAATTACACAAAAAAGCGAATGTACTTTGCATTCGCCTTGGAAGTATATTCTTATTTCTCTAGAGTTCTTGGTCTATTTCTTCCTTTTGCGACGGTGAAGTAACCAAATAATTGCGGATTGTATTCAACGAAAAACGTTTCGAATACTTTTTCTAGTACTTTTGTTTGGTTAAGCTCTCCTTCATGTTCCAAATAAAAAGATAGTAGGTTAGCTTTACAATCGAGTTTTAAATCATAAACAGTGAAATCTTCTGCCACAATTTGATCTATATGCGGTAACTCTTTTTCACTGTATCCACTAAAGTACTCTATGTACTTTTTCTTCACACCAACAACCTTTACTTCTTCCTCACCCCTTCTTACGTGGTTACTCTGTATCGTCAAGAAAGATGGTATATATAATTGTATTTTTTCGACTGCTATCTCTTCCTCTCTGTTTAAAATTATCCCTATATTTTCTATTAATGTTATTGGATGTATATTCCTTATACTATATATACTCACCTCTTTCATGGATATCTCCAATTTAGCGATTTTTATTCTTTTCATTTTTAACTTCGCTATTCTTGCATTGTATATGGGAGGGATATAAATGGCATTTTGGGAGCATTTGCGTGCTTATCGGGAGAAACTAGACATCACACAAATGGAAGCTGCTAGAATTTTAGGTATTGACCATTCCGCATTATCCAAATATGAAAAAGGCGATCTTGGGATCTCCATAGAGTTATTAACGAAAATAAAAGACAAATACAAAATTCCAGATGATCAATTTTTATATATGCTTCAGGATAAGCGCTATAAAAGTGAAAATCCTATTTTAGAGGCGAGAGAAAGTAAAACAAGATACATAGAAAATTTTCAAGAGGAGTATGTCAATGAAGTTATCCACTTGAAGGAATATCGTGATTTCACCATGGATATTGTAAATTGTGCGGAGAGCGACAAAGAACGAAGAAAATATATTTTAAATCGATTGAAAAAAGATTAAAGCCTTTACTTATGTATCGATAAGTAAAGGCTTTTTTAGTATAACTACGCCTTTTAGTCGAATTATTTTCCGTTCGGCTTTTAATCAGCAGGTTTTAAACGTATAATGGAAGGAAAGCCTTTTTTCCTAGGAGAGATCCGTTTGAACCTTACTACTTATCAAAAACTTGCATCCCATTATAATAAACAGATTCACCAGTCTATGGATACGATTGCAAACAAGCTACATCCCTCTATGTTAGAGGACGAGGAGCTTGTTCGTCGTGCCGCTTTTTTTGTTCGGAATGGTGCTGTTTCTATAACAAATTATTTTCCTCAAGAGCATCGGGTCGATTTCACGATACGTGATGTGACGAATATTGAGGTGAACTATCATATTACAAAAGATAATTTTCACTGCCCTTGTCCTATACATAAACCGTGTAGACATATCGTAGCAGCGGTTTTTTATTTGTATCAACAAAATGATTCTTTATCTACATGGATCTCTGATTGGCGTTCTAAAGCTGATCAAGTCCAATTGACTTTACTTAAAGATGAACGTAGTCCTAGAAGTTGGGATATTATTGTTGAAAACTTTTTCCGGAAGTTTATCTCGAATTACCCACCTACAAGTTTTTACTTACTTGAATTTGCTATTCATGATTTAAAATCGCAAATTCGGAAGTCTCGTCCATTTGAACGTGAATGGCAGCCTATTTTCGACTTATATGTGGAACTTTCAATTCTCATAAAATCGTGGCCATATATTGAACCTCTCGCACAGTCAAATATGCAAAATAGAGTTCTTCATTTTTTAAACGAGTATCTGGATGAGCTGAATGATCACTTAAACCAACTTTCTTCGAAGCCACGAATGTTCGCAGCTGATCCATTTTATGAGGAATTAATGGTGAGAGTTCAGCATTTTTATTTTGATATGGAAAATCTTGTACATTATAGAAAGCAAGTGTATTTATCCTTCTGGGATGCGCTTGTAACAGACAAGAATAAGCGTCTAAAGGAAGTAAAATATTTAGAAGCGCTAGAAACAGTAGAAGATGGTATTCCATTAAATATGGTACTGCCATACTTTTATCTAACATTATCCATGACTGATGAATTATTATTAGCAGCTGAAAAAATGGAAGAAAACCAATTACTTGAATGGGTAGAAGTATGTGAAAAGGCACTTCAAATGGGCAAAAAAGAACTAGGTACCAATTTAGCTCGAAAGTTGCTACCTCATGTTTCCTATTATTTAAATGAAGTTGTACAAAATCCATCACGCGTTATACTTATACGGAGATTGGAGCTTTTATTTGAAACAGTTCAATTACAACCTATAGAGTTAGAAAAGTTATATCAATCATTTGGACTGTATGGTTTACAATCTTATTCGAACTTACTCATTAAGGAAAAGCGTTACTATGATTGGATGGCTCTTCATCAATCAGCTAATTCCTCATTAGAGTATGCAGAGGCATGCGGACTTTCGGTTATAAAGGAAGAAGCTCCAGATGTTTTACTTCCTCTTTACCATGACTATGCAATGCGTTTTATCCAGGAGAAAAACCGTTATAGCTACAAACAAGCAGTTCGAATCTGGAAAAAGATGAAACAAGTCGCCAAAAAATCAAATGACATTGACTATTGGAATGCTTACGTAGAAAATGTTCGTGAGAAGTATCGTCGTCTTCGTGCATTGCAACAAGAAATAGAGAAAGGAAACCTACCACTATGACTCAACCTTTATCTATTACAAAAGAATTTTCTTTAAATATTCATCCTTTGGAAAACGGGCAGTTTCGATTAGTCTCCATAAATATACCGGCAGAAAAGTGGGTACCGTCCCTATATTTGAATCATCGAGAAAGCTTTTTCGGTCTCAATGCTCAAATAGAGGATAATGCACTAATCGCCTCTCCCGTTGAATTAGTTGAACTTTTTTCTAGAAAAATGCATCCATTCACCTTGTTTGACGGTTTAAATGATGATTCGAATAAATGGTTAGATATTTTTAAAGATACGGCAAAAGTTTGGGCAACTCCTGACTTATGGAATTTCATAACCATAGAAGGAAATGAACTTAAAGTATCTGCTCCGATTGATGACAGTGGGCAAACACTCCTTGTGAATGCTGTAAAACAAAAACTATTCCAAGCAGGGCTATCTATGGAGGACGTAGAAGCCCTTATCCCCTTTTTCCAACGCGGGGGATGGCCGATCAAGTCTCAAACTACACATCCTAGCTTACTTGTTGCACTCAGATTATCAGAACCAGAAGCTATGGAGGATACATGGCTCCTCGAAACGGTAGTGCGCGGGAAGAAAAGCAGTGTTTACTGGACACCAGCGTACCGTAAAAAATCATTAGCCATTAGCCAAGCTCTCCCTGATAAATGGAGTGAATTTAGCGATTATATAGAGGAAACACAATCAAAGATATTTTCTCTAATTTCTTCAATCGATCGAACTGATTCAGAAACATTCTATTCTTCAACGTTAACAGATGAAGAAGTGCGAATGTTTCTTCGCGATGACCTAGTGAAACTACAAGCACTTGGATTTGAAATAGTTCTCCCTGCTTGGTTAAAAGCAGTCAAAGATACCAAAATGCGTGTGAAGACAGTCGCTAAGACCGCCAACTCCTATAAGACTACAGCCGGTCTAAATGAAATATTGCAATTTAACTGGAGTTTTTCTTTGAATGGACAAGAAATTTCTGCCGATGCTTTTCAACAAATGGTCACTGAAAACCGGTCATTTATACAGGCAGGCAATGAATGGTTCCGTATAGATTCCGCTTGGATGCATGAAGTTCGAGAGCTTATAAGGAAATCAGAGGATGAGAATTGGACTGTGAAAGAATTGCTGTTCCGTGAAATTCCTGAAGAACTTGCTCTGGCACTTGATGACGAAGAGGAAACGGATGCGGATCCGTTGTTCGCATTTGAAATGCAAAAATCATTACAAACGATAATGACACAATTATCAGAGAAAAAAGGATTTCCCGCAGTGGAAATTTCACCTAATTTATTGACTACTTTACGTCCTTATCAACAACAAGGATTAGAATGGCTCGTCTTTATGCGAAATGAAAAATTCGGGGCATGTCTTGCCGATGATATGGGTCTTGGAAAAACAGTGCAGTTAATAGCTTACTTACTGCATGTTCATGAAAATACGGATCAATCAACTCCTTCGCTTATTATTTGCCCTACTTCTGTATTAGGAAACTGGCAAAAGGAAATTGCGAAGTTTGCTCCTTCCCTTAAAGTACAGACACATTACGGAGCTTCTCGAACAAAAGAAATTGATATGACGAGTGATGTCGTTCTCACTACATTTGGAACTGCAATGCAGGATATTGAATCACTTTCCGAAATCGAATGGACCAGTATTACATTAGATGAAGCACAGAACATTAAAAATATGCATACCAAGCAATCACGCGCTATTCGAAAGTTAACAGGTGGTCATCATATAGCGTTGACTGGGACACCTGTAGAAAATAGATTATCTGAACTATGGTCTATCTTCGACTTTATCCATAAAGGTTATTTAGGTTCGTTCCGTAAGTTCCAAGAAAATTATATAGCACTTATTGAACGGGATAATTCCGAAGCTACGAAACATAAATTACGAGTTAAAATCCAACCTTTCTTATTAAGAAGGACGAAACAGGATCCAGAGCTTCAACTCAACTTACCAGAAAAGTTGGAGCAACGAGAATATTGTGCACTTACTACAGAGCAAGCAGCTTTGTATGAATCGCTTATTCAAGAAACTGTCAGCAAGCTTGACACGCTGACTGGATTCGAGAAAAAAGGTCTCATTCTGAAAATGCTTAGCAAGCTGAAACAGCTCTGTAACCACCCTGCTCTATATTTGAAAGAGCCCTTTGACGATGCGGAGGATATGCTTGAACGTTCCGAAAAGTTGGCTCAAATTGTAACACTTGCTGGTGAGATTGCAGCACGTGGGGAGCAATGTCTTATCTTTACTCAATATATTGGAATGGGACATTTACTTCAGCATTGTTTAACGGAGCTATATGAAATCGATGCGCCTTTTTTAACAGGTAGTATGCCTAAAAATCAGCGGGATCATTTGGTAGAAGCATTCCAAGCTAAAGAGTTTCCAGTCTTCCTTTTATCATTGAAGGCTGGTGGAACTGGTCTAAATCTAACAGCAGCTAGCCACGTACTTCATGCCGATCGATGGTGGAATCCAGCAGTGGAAAATCAAGCAACTGATCGTGCATATCGTATTGGACAAACAAACTTTGTTCATGTCCATAAATTCATCACTATTGGAACAATTGAAGAAAAAATTGATAAGCTGCTCGTCGAGAAACAAGCTCTATCAGAGGAGTTAATCCATTCTAGCCAGTGGATCACTGAAATGTCGGATAATGATATAAAAGAGTTACTTACATTGTCTATTTAATCATGCTTTATTAAAACCCTGACCAATAATATTTTTGGTCAGGGTTTTCCTCTTTGATAATCATTGATTAAGATTGCGGTCCTATCAATCATTAAACTGGTAGTTGATTTGGTGTTACTGGAAATTCAAAATCACTCTCATTATTCGTATTTATTGGTTGTACTATTTGTTCCTCATCTCGTTTCTTTGTTGCTAAAAATCGGATGTCCTCCACAACTATCTCTGTAACGAATACACGTGCTCCGGCTTCCTTCTCATACGACCTGGTATTAAGTCTGCCTGTTATCCCCACCAGCGACCCTTTACCACAATACTTGACCGTTGTTTCAGCGAGCTTCCCCCAAATTGTACATAATACAAAGTCCGCTTCATCATTTTTATAGCTTTTATTCACCGCGACTATGAAATTCGTTTGCATTCTCCCCTCAGATAAATGCTTTAATTGTGGAGATTTCGTCATACGCCCGATTATCGAAACAGTGTTCAATCTGTCACCTCCTTTACTATTAGCACTATCATACTGGCCGTATAAATTGTTGGCAAAAGCTAACAATTCACTTTTCTACCATTTTTCTAGTGCAAAATAGAATTCTTAAAACTCACTTTTTATAAAACTACTTCTATACAGGCTTTTAAATTTTTCAACAATGCTATTTTAGTAGTTTGCACTATTATTTTTTTCACTGAAATACCTATGTTATAATGAAAACTAATTATTGCTTTTCCAAAGGGGATTTGTGCATGAAAACATTTAAGATGATTTCAGTGAGTATTATTTCAGAACATGAAGAAGTTCCAATAACAATTGAAGATGGCATCGTCATTAACCAAGAAAATTCAAGCCGTTCATGGATATTAGAACTATTTACAGATCAAAAGTATGAAGCTTATTTCAATGAATTAAAAATGTCTAACAAGGTATATGCTGTGAAAGTAATAATTTCGTATCCCGAAAACGAACCTGCACACTTCGAGGTGGTAACCTATTCGGTAAAACAAATCGGTGATCACCTATCTGTATTACTGAGAGGTACGCTAAAACGAGTAAGAAGAAAATATGCTGAGTCTTTGCTAGCGGAACTAATTGACGACGGCCTAACAGGCGAAGAGTTGCTTGCTAAATTTGAAAAAGATATGAAAACACGACCTGCTTTAAAGAATGACCAATAATTATTGCTGTGATCCCTGTGAACATTTACGGGGATTTTTTCGTTGTTGAAAATATTTCTACAGAACATGTTTCATAGACTAACCTCGAATTCAGTTTACTTGTGGTACTCTGTTATTTACTTACGGACTTGACAAATTTACTCGCTGAACTTGTTCATTTACTGGCGCTCTTTTTATGTTTACTCGCTCTCAGCTGACATTTACTTACGCAAGGGATAGTTTACCTAAAAAAGATGCTGACCCTAAATTGGAGTCAGCATCTTTTTTACATCATTCATTAATTATTTATTGTCATCTTTATCATTAATTAATTCATCATCATCATCGTGTTCCGTGCTTGGTTCTTTAATCCATTTGTCGTCATTTACATTTTCATTACCAGTTCCTGTACCAGCACCAGTTCCGGTTCCATTACCATCAACATTATCGTTGATACCTGGCTGACCGTCCATTGTACCATTATTCGTTGTTCCGTTATCGTTAGTTCCACCGTTGATGTTACCATCGTTTAATGTTCCATTCCCACCGTCATCCATCCCGTTGTTTGTGTTCGGCGATGGAGTATTAACATCGTCTCGCACATCCTCCATTGGTGTTTCATTGTTGTCAGGGATAGCATCATCATTGTTGTTACACCCAACTAATAAAAAAGAACATAAAGCTACAGTAGGAATGACTTTTTTCAACATAAAAAAATTCCTCCTTTCTTAGATATCGTCATCACTAATTTGTGACTTACGATAGGTTATCCAAGAAAAAAGGAACTATCCAATGGCATTTATGCCTGTTTTTGCAAGAAAAAATTTAAAGTATAAGTGAACATAGATGTGAAACACTATTACTAGTTGTTTTTTACTATTGGACCTAGAGCAAAAAGAATATCCGCTTCACAAACTAATTCTCCATCTACTGTTGCGATTCCGTGACCTTTTCCCATTGGTCCGCGAAGTTTTGTCAATTCAACTTCTAGTTTTAGTTGGTCACCAGGCTTCACTTGACGTTTAAATCGACAATTATCAATTCCAGTAAAGAATGCGAGTCTTCCTTTGTTTTCTGGAATTTGAAGGACCGCGACTGCTCCTACTTGAGCAAGAGCCTCGACAATTAGTACGCCGGGCATTACGGGGTATCCTGGAAAATGACCATTGAAGAACTCTTCGTTAATCGTTACATTTTTTAATCCTACCGCACGCTTGCCTTCTTCAATTTCTAGAATTTTATCTATCATAAGAAATGGATAGCGATGAGGTAAAATTGCTTGAACTTGCTCTGTTGTTAACATAGAATCATCCTCCAAAAAATCATTATTATTTGCCATTTTTAATATCAATCATATGCTGATATGTTTCCCATTTTAATGCGTTCTTGGGTTCGCCGTCTCCAAGTACGCCATATCCTATCATAAGGCCTGCCGTAGCTGCTCCAGCCAAGAAAAGAATTACAAGTAGTATACGCAACCAAATGGGGAACATGCGGATTTGTACCCACTTGGTTGTCCTAGTCGTTCCTGGCTCATTTACTTTTTCTGTTTCTTGTTCTTTTTCTAATCTTCGCTGTTGTCTAGCAGAAATTTTACTTTCTTCTGTCATAAACACAACTCCTTACACGAATAATTATCTAATGCCATTAATAAGTCCCATCATTTGGTCCGCTATTGTAATGGAACGAGCATTGAACTGATAAGAACGTTGTGCTGTCATTAGATCTGTCATCTCTTTAGATGTATCCACATTAGACAACTCTAACATACCATTTGCCATTGCTATTTCCTCGCGGTCTGCACCTTGTAGATCTGTCATAATTTCTTCTGCGTTTAAACCTAATTCTTCTAGGTTACCTGGCATCGCAATATATGTTGCAGATAAATGCTCCATCACATTTGGCTTTTGTAGTACAGAAACCGCTAATTCACGTTGCTGTGTAGTGCCGTCTGGATATGTTGCTGTTAGAATTCCTGTTTCATTTATACTGAAATCCGTAACACCATCTGGAATGGTAATTGCTTGCCCACCTGCATTAGCAACAGGGTAACCATCACCGTTCACTAACATAAGCTCACCATTTTCCATTGGTGAAACATAAAAGGCACCTTGACGCGTATAAGCTGTCTGTTGACCATTTTCTCCATCTGGCATAAGCACATTAAAATATTGCTTGGGCTCTTGAAAAGCAAAATCTAAATCACGGTCAGTAGATTGGAGGCTCCCTTGCTTCCAGTTCATTTGTGTTTGCGCTAGTGCTGCACCAACACCATAGCGAATTCCCGTAGGTGAATCTCGTTCTACTTTATCTAATTTATCATTATTGTATTGTTGATATAATAATTCTTGGAATTTTGCATCTTTCGCCTTGTAGCCATGAGTACCTGTATTGGAAAGGTTATTCCCAATGATATCTATTTGGCTTTGTAGTTGCGACAATGTATTTGTCGCTGTAATCATCGTGCGTAGCATTTAAGCCTACCTCTTTTCATTGTTAAAGATTGTAATAGCTTTATTAATTCACACGGCCCACTTCGTTAACAGCTTTGTCCATACTTCTATCGTATGCTTGCAGTACTTTTTGGTTTGCTTCGAATGCACGATACGCAGTTAACATATCTGTCATTGTTCTAGCAGTGTCCACATTCGAACCTTCAATGTAACCTTGCTGCATCGAAAAAGTAACATTATCTATATTGTAAGCAGATGGTAGGTCAGTACCATCTACTGATCGGTATAAACCATTATCTTGTTTTACAAGTGTATTAGGTTGACTTGAGAAAGATACACCAAGACGTGCTACTGCAACATTGTCTACTAATATCTGACCACTTGAATCCACTTGAAAATCATCATTTTGTAGCTGGATTGGTTGTCCTTCCGAATCAAGCACAAATAGGCCCTGGGGATTCGTTAAATATCCTGCCCCGTCTAAAGTGAAATTCGCATTTCTTGTGTATGCTTCTCCTTCGGTAGGATGTTGCAAACGATAAAAAACGGCTCCTGTTTGACCAGTTTCTTCATCCACTGGTAGGGAACCATTAATCAATGCTATATCTGTATTTAAGTCTGTTTGTAAAAGTTGTCCTTGAGACATTAATGCCATTGTTTCTTGCATATATACACCGGTACTAATCGCACCAACCTTAGAATCATATTTACCGCTAATTGGATCCTCTGTTGGAATTTGAGTAGGTCCTAGTCTAGACATAAGCATATCTGGGAACGAACGTATCGTCGATTGATCTGCTTTGAACCCTGGTGTATTTGCATTTGCCATATTATTGGTTAATAACTCTGTTCGACGTTGTTGTGCAATCATTCCTGATGCAACTGTAGTAAATCCACGAAACATAAAAAAGCCTCCACTCTATATAATGCAATAAGCATACGGGCATATTTTGCGCTCCGCAGATACTTCGCAATTATCGTCTTGAAATTTTGTCAATATTATCTAGCATTATCCCTGTTCCTATTGCGACACAATCCATTGGATTTTCAGCTACGAATACCGGTACTTTTAACTCTTCCATCAACAAATGGTCCATTCCATGTAAAAGTGCTCCGCCTCCTGTGATGATAACTCCACGATCAATAATATCTGCAGAAAGCTCAGGTGGTGTCTTCTCTAACACATTTTTTGCAGCTTGTACAATGCCCGAAACGGATTCTCGTAATGCTTTTTCTATTTCTTCCGATCCAATTGTTATCGTTCTAGGAAGTCCCGTTACCATATCACGCCCACGAATATCCATCTCTTCATGACGACTATCTGGGAATACGGTTCCTATTGAAATTTTAATATTTTCGGCAGTACGTTCCCCGATTAAAAGCTTGTACTCTTTTTTAATATACTGAAGAATATCATTATCAAAAACGTCTCCCGCAATTTTAATCGATTCACTCGTTACAATGTCTCCCATAGAAAGCACGGCTACATCTGTTGTGCCTCCACCGATATCAACCACCATATTACCACTCGGTTGGAAAATATCCATTCCTGCACCGATTGCTGCTACTTTTGGCTCTTCTTCTAAATAGATTTTCTTGCCACCAGATTTCTCCGCTGCTTCACGTATTGCCTTTTGTTCTACACTAGTAATGTTTGTAGGGCAACAGATTAAAATGCGAGGTTTGGATAAAAATCCTTTTACATTTAACTTATTGATAAAATGCTTAAGCATTGCTTCTGTCACATCGAAGTCGGCAATTACGCCATCCTGAAGTGGTCGAATAGCTACAATATTCCCTGGAGTTCTTCCGACCATTTGTCTTGCTTCTTCACCGACTGCAAGTACTTTTTTTGTATTTCTATCTATAGCAACGACTGAGGGTTCGTTTAAAACAATCCCTTTGCCTTTTACATGTATTAAAACATTTGCTGTACCTAAATCAATCCCAATATCCTTTGCAAACATTACTAATGTTTCTCCTTCCTCGCTAAAACCATTATGTATATTAGTCGACCTGTTTCTAACTTTAAATTTTATCACAGTTTTACTAGAAACACACGTTATTTAACAATATAATTTGTGAAAAATTGGCATGATATTGGAGTCTAAATAACTACTATAGCCTACTACTTTATATTTATTTTAAGAGTTGCTAATTATGAAAGAACTGGGGCAGAAATAGGTTATTCATTACTTATATTTAAGTAATATTCTTTTTTTATTGGTTAGGTAAAAAATCGATTTTGTTGACTGCAGCGGTAAACGTCTGTCTCAAACGGAAATCCACATTGTTTGGATATTTTTATTAGATTTAGCTAGTTTATTAAACAATAAGAAAAAGCCGTGATCAACTACTAATCACGACCTCTTCTATCTTCTTTTCTTGTTTTCCACTTTCTTTTCGTCGCTTCCCCACCACGTAAATGCCTGACAGATTTATGATACGCTAAAATTTCTTTTACTTCTTTTGCCAATTGCGGATCTACT
>Ga0209013_10001606_pt1 | contig 20707 bp, 16 predicted proteins | sample Cruoilmetagenom2_FD_187291 | JGI IMG/M metagenome (GOLD analysis project Ga0209013, IMG submission 187291) | Oil polluted marine microbial communities from Coal Oil Point, Santa Barbara, California, USA - Sample 2 (SPAdes) (version 2) | ecosystem: Environmental > Aquatic > Marine > Oil seeps ...
CTGCTCGTTGACCAGGTCTTGCGGCGTGCGGCATTGGCTGAGCCGGTTCGGGATCTCCAACAAAGCTTGCGCTCTACGGTTCATCAAACCCATGAGTTCCAGTTGTCCGCGTGCGAAGCTCTTGGTGAACGGGTCATAGGTCTGGCTAAGTTTGTCCAGACCGCCGAAATACATGTGAAAGAGGCTATGAACGGGTGAGTTTTCATTACGCTCATCGCGCGACGCAGAAGCAACCATTGCACGTCTCCCTAATTGTGGATCGCCTAGGCTCGGCGGAGTAGCCAGAACCGGGCCGATTCCGTGAAGGGTATGCTGCCTAACGATTAATTTATTAGCACTTTAACAGGATTGAGGAATGTCCTAATCGACGCATGACGCACAACAAAATTGCCAGTCCGCAGGATAAATCATTTGCTATCTTTGGTTGCGTTAATGTATTTATTCCCGCTTAGATAGCGTTCTATTCGACGATGGCGCACCAGCTTCCCAGGCTGACCCTGATCAGCCTCTACGTGATCACTTTGCCCACCGGCTTTCTTGATTTCAGCACATGAGCAGCTAGCGACCCAGAACCCGTCACTGCGCATGGAAATCCCGCAAAATAGGCCTCAAAGTCCGACCGAGGCAAAAATTCGCGTGCCCAAATCTTCCAGTTTCCTAGCGAGGTAGCCGTTCTCGCTTGTTCCCAAAACAACCCCAATTCGCGTCCGTCTAAAATTACCATTTTCACGCCTTGACCGCGTCAACTTCTCGTGCAAACAAAACGATCATTCGTTTTGTTTTCACAAGGCCGGATCCCGTTTTGTCCCGGTGTCGTTAAGATTCAACCAGAGCAGAGAGATGCCAAAGCTTAAACCTGCCACCCAGCATGCCCGCCGCGAGCACATTCTTGACGCCGCAGAGGTTAGCTTTGCGCGCGCCGGTTTCCACCGCACAACAATGCAGGACATTTGCAAGGAAGCCGAAATCAGCCCTGGCGCGCTCTACGTCTACTTCTCCTCTAAGGAGGATCTGATCGCCGGCATCGCTGAGCGCGATCGCGCGCAGTTCGCTGAACGCTTCGCTGAGCTTTCCGCAGCGCCAGACTTTTTGAAAGCGCTTGAGGCCCTGGGCAAGCACTACTTTGCCGAAGAGCCGGCTTACAAGCGCACGATGTGCATCGAAATCGGCTTGGAATCGACCCGCAATCTGCAAGTGGGCGAGATCTACCGTTCGGTCGACAAGTTTGTTGCTGAGAGCTTTGAGAAACTTTTTGGCCGGCTGGCCAAGGAAGGGCGCATCTCGCCGGAGCTCGATATCGCAACGCTTGCCAAGGTCTTTACCGTCATAGGGGATGGACTGTTCCTGCGCCGCGCGGTCGACCCAGACTTTGATCCTAAAAAGGTCGTACCGGCAGTGGTGAACCTGATCGGCAAGTTAATGAACGTTAACCCGGCAAGACTCGAAGCCGCTGCAGACAAAGCATTTGAGCTGGAGCCCCGCTGATGAAAAAGTACGTCATCGCTTTGCTAGTCATATTGGCGTTTGGTGCCGGCGTTTACCTGGTGCCGCAGACGGCGCTGTTCCAGCAATTGCGCGGGTCCGGACCGGCCGTCTCTAAGGCCGACACGCCGACTACGCCGCCGCCAGCGGTTTCCGTCGCTGAGGTGGCAACTGCTGAGTTCATCGAAACGGCGGTCGTTTCAGGCTCTCTGGTTCCTCGCGATGAGATCCTCGTCACACCCGAGCTCGAAGGATTTCGCGTGCTCGATCTGAGGGTCGACGAAAGCGACCGCGTCAAGAAAGGCGATGTTCTGGCAACGCTGGTGAGCGAATCGCTTGACGCCCAGATTGCCCAGAATGATGCCTCTTTGGCCCGTGCAGAAGCCGCCATATCTCGCGCTAAGAGTCAGATAGTAGAAGCTATGGCCCGGGTTACAGAAGCAAAGGCCGCGTTTGAGCGTGCCAAGCCGTTACAGAACTCAGGCTACCTCTCAAAAAGCACCTTCGATCAGCGTGAGGCCGCGGCGGCCAGCGCGCAAGCGCAGCTCGTAACCGCCGGCGAAAGCCTTAAGCTTTCTGAAGCCGAGAAGGATCAAGTTGAGGCGCAACGGCGCGAACTCGAATGGCGCCGCTCCAACACCCAGGTGACCGCGCCGGAAGACGGCCTTATCAGCAGACGCGACGCGCGCGTCGGCGCGGTGGCCTCAGCCTCGGCAAAACCCATGTTCCACATCATCGCGCGCGGTGAGGTTGAACTCGACGCAGAAGTTATTGAGACGGAACTGGCGAGAATCAGTGTGGGCCAGAAAGCACGTATAAACGTCGCCGGCGTTGGCAAAGTATTGGGAACAGTTCGGCTCGTCTCACCGGAAGTCAAAGAAGACACGCGGCTTGGACGGGTGCGCATCTTTCTCGGCTCCGATCCCAAGCTGAGGATCGGCAGCTTCGCGCGTGGTGTTATCGACACCGCAAGCGGCCGCGGCCTGGCTGTGCCGGCGGCAGCCGTTGTATTTGATAGCAGCGGCACATTCGTGCAGGTCGTTCGCGATGGCCGTGTGGAGCGGCGAAGCATTGAAACAGGCCTTATGGCAGGCGGCCTAGTCGAGGTTCGCGAAGGACTGGCGCTCGGCGACGTCGTCGTGGCTAAGGCCGGAACCTTCCTGCGCGAAGGCGACGCGATACGCGCCGTCCACCCCAACTCTAAGATCAGTGAAGCCCGCTAATGCGTCTCAACATTTCAGCGTGGGCTATTCGTAAGCCCGTTCCCTCGATCCTGCTGTTCGTGGTGCTGACCACGCTCGGCATCATGAGCTTTGCCAAGCTCCCGGTAACCCGCTTCCCAAACATTGATATACCGGTGGTCTCAGTAACGATTACTCAGTCGGGTGCAGCGCCGGCCGAACTCGAAACCCAGGTGACTAGAGAGGTCGAGGACGCCGTCGCCAACATTGCTGGCGTCAAGCACATCATATCAACGCTAACCGATGGGCGGTCGTCGACCGGGATTGAGTTCCGGCTTGAGATCGATCAAGACAGGGCCCTCAACGACGTTAAAGATGCGATCGACGAAATCCGCGCCGACCTTCCGCGCACTATTGACGAGCCGATCGTCAAGCGCATCGATGTGGAAGGTCAATCGATCGTCTCCTACGGGGCATCTTCGCCCGGCATGACATTGGAGCAGCTCTCCTGGCACGTCGATGACGTGATCAAGCGCAAGCTCCAAGGTGTCAAGGGCGTCGGTCGGGTAGACCGCTATGGCGGCGTCGATCGTGAAATCCGCATCTTACTTGATCCGAACCGGCTGCTGGCTTTCGGCATCACACCCGCCGAGGTTAACAACCAGGTTCGCGCCACTAACGTCGATTTGGGCGGCGGCCGCGGCGAGGTCGGCGGGCAGGAACAAGCAATCCGCACGCTGGCCGGTGCGCACCGCGTGGAAGAGTTGGCCGAAACTAAGATCGTTATCCCGGGTGGGCGCGAGGTTAGGCTCAAAGACCTCGGCCGTGTCATTGATGATGCCAGCGAGCAGCGCTCATTTGCTCGCCTCAATGGCGAGCCCGTAGTGACCTTTGCGGTGTTCCGTTCCAAGGGAGAAAGTGAGCTTTCCGTCGCCGAGAGCGTCGATGCGACCCTTGCCGAATTGCGGGCGCGCTACCCGGAGGTCCAGCTCACCAAAATCGATGACGCAGTCTCCTACACTGTCGGCAACTATCACGCCGCAATGGAGACACTGATCGAAGGTGCCATCCTCGCCGTTCTTGTGGTGCTGCTATTCCTGCGCAACATACGGGCAACACTAATTGCCGCCGTCGCGCTCCCACTTTCCGCGATCCCAACATTTTGGGCGATGTCCGTCATGGGCTTTTCGCTCAATCTTGTCACCCTTCTCGGAATCACGCTCGTGACCGGCATTCTCGTCGACGACGCCATCGTCGAGATCGAGAACATCGTACGCCACATGCGACAGGGGAAATCGCCCTATCGCGCGGCGCTAGAGGCCGCTGACGAGATTGGCCTCGCCGTGATTGCTATCTCGCTCACCATCATCGCCATCTTCATTCCGGTCTCGTTCATGGGTGGCATCCCCGGGCAATATTTTAAGCAATTCGGCCTAACGGTTTCGGTCGCGGTGCTGTTTTCGCTTCTAGTTGCCCGCCTCCTCACTCCGGTCATGGCCGCTTACTTTATGCGCCCGGTTCCCGAAAAGAAGGAGGGCGAAGGCCCCCTGATGCGGGCGTACACGGGCTTCCTGAACGCAACGCTCAAGGTTCGCTATCTTACGCTGATCATTGGGATCGCACTCTTCACCGCTTCCATCTATGCCACAACACTGCTGCCGACCGGCTTCCTGCCTGATGAGGACACCTCGCGTATCGTTGTCTCCGCTGAGCTGCCGCCAGGTGCAACTCTGGAGGATACGCGCGCCACTACAGATCACATGGGCAAGACGTTGCGGGCCATCCCCGAGATCAAGAGCGTATTTGCGCTTGGCGGTACCACGCCGACTGGCAAACTGGATATTCGCAAAGCCGCGCTTTACGTCCACCTCGTGCCTAAGACAAGGCGCAAGCTGACGCAAAAACAACTGAAGGGCATCATCTCAAGAAAACTTGCTGACGTCCCCGATACACGCGCCTGGTACGTCAATGAGCGCGGGGAGCGCGAGCTATCGTTCTCTATCCTGTCGCAGAACGGGGACAAGCTCAACGAGGCAGTTGGCAAGCTTGAGGGCGCGCTGCGTCAGATCCCTGGCTTCAACAACGTTGCCGCTGACGCGTCCATCAGCCGCCCCGAGCTGCGAGTGGTGCCCAGGTTCGACGCGGCTGCGCGGCTTGGGGTCTCTCCCAACAAAATCGCTGAGACCATTCGGGTAGCAACAATTGGTGACATTGACGCCAACTTAGCGAAGTTCAATGCCGGCGATCGTCTGGTGCCCATTCGCGTTCAAATAGAAGAGGACGCGCGGGCTGATCTGCAACGTCTGAAAAACCTGCGCGTGACTGGCGCCAACGGCAAAGCCATCCCGCTCGTAGCTGTGGCTGATATTAGCTTCGGACGCGGACCCAGCTCAATCCACCGTTATGACCGCGAGCGCCGGGCCGTGATCGGCGTCGATTTGGAGTCCCGCTATGCACTCAGCAGTGCGCGCGAGAAATTTGTAGAGGTGTTCGAAGAGCAGAAGCTCCCGCAGGGGGTGCGCCTGCAGCCTGCGGGTGACGCAGAGATCCAAGATGAAGTCGCCGAGGGCTTCACGATGGCGATGATAACAGGGCTTATGCTCGTGTTCGGTGTGCTTATCTTGCTATTCGGCAGCGTAACCCAACCGGTGACCATTCTATTATCATTGCCGTTGTCGTTCGGCGGCGTAGTGCTCGCACTATTGCTGACCAACAATCCCATCAGCATGCCGGTCTACATTGGTCTTTTGATGCTCATGGGCATCGTCACGAAGAATGCGATCATGCTTGTCGATTTCGCGATCGAGGCCGTGGCCAAGGGCGTCGATCGCATCGAGGCGGTGATCGATGCCGGACGCAAACGTGCGCGACCGATCATCATGACGACGCTTGCCATGGTCGCAGGTATGTTGCCCAGCGCACTCGCCTTTGGTGACGGCGGCGAGTTTCGATCACCAATGGCGATCGCGGTGATCGGTGGACTGCTCGTATCGACCGTTCTGTCGCTCATCTTTGTGCCGTCGTTCTTCACAGTGATGGATGACGTCGGCAACGTCGCCTGGCGCGTCTTCGGGCGTTTCATCGGGCCGACCGATGAGCCTGATGCGCCGCCCACGGAAGCGGTGGTGGCCAGGAGCGCCTCAAGGGAGGCCGTCCCGACGCAACAGCCACGCCCAACACCTCCGGCAATCGCCGCGGAATAGCTTTCAAACGCAATTCGGGCGGCCGAAGCAGCCGCCCGAAATCGAATTTATTCCGCGTTGAGAATCGCGCGCCGGTCATTTCACCTTAGCGGCCGTGGCGGCGGTTGCGTCGTGCTTAAAGAACACGTCCACGCGCATGCCAGTTAGTAAGGGCGGCAGACCATCGAGATCGATGACGGCCTCAAGCACCTCAACATCATTGGGGCGACGAGGACCGCGCGTGGCAATGCGAGGCGTTGAGAGCGATTGTGCTACCGAGCTCACTCTCCCCGTAAAATCCTGGTCTGGAAACGCATCTGCGCGAACCACAACTCGCTGACCAACTCGGATCTTCGCAGCATCACGCTCTTCCACTTCCGCGCGCACCTTCATCCTTGCAAGATCACCAAACACAAGCAGCGTGTTGCCTGGAGAAGGAACAGCAATCTCTCCCTCTTTAGCGATCAAATTGAGAACCGTGCCATCGAAGGGGGAGCGAACACGCGTGCGCTCCACGGCAAGCTCAGCAGCCGACAGCTCAGCACGAGCAATTGCGAGACCTGATTCCAGGCGTGTTGTCAGGGGCATTCCGGTCTTTGCATTCACATTCGCCAGATCGACGCGCTCCTCGCTCAGCTTCTTTTGGGCATCGTTTAGTCCGGATCGCGCCTCGTCCACCGCCTCTTGCGAGCCGGTGCCAGCGCGCAGCTCCGCCAACTCATCGTCGAAAGCCTGGCGAGCGCCAAACACAGCGCGCTCTGCCGAGGCGACTGCATCCTCTGCCTTACGACGGTCTTGAGCGAGCCCCTTGACGTCCTCTTCATCGCGCTCGCGCACGCGCACATCGGCCTCGGCCGACGCGGCAGCAACTTTCGTGAGGGCATCCTCGTCGTTGATACGGATGAGAAGATCATCTTCCTTAACGCGATCGTTTACATCCACACCGATCACTTCAATTTTGCCAGGTACTTCGGCAGTAATCCGCACCTCACCACTTTGCGGCTCTACCCGCCCCGTAGCTGAAGCGGCCCATGTCGGCTGACGCGCCGACTTTTCTGCGGCGGACTCTGAGGCCTTTTCTGATTTGGATTGCGTTTTCTCATCGGCAATAATCGGCCCCCATGAGCGATTATTGACGTAGACGCCAATGGCGATCGCCAAGATGCCGGCGATACCAAGAGTAACAACAGTGGAGTTGACCTTAACCATGCGCCTTCCGTCTCTTTGTGAGATCTGTAATTTCGGGGGCATCCAAGCCCTCGGGCCGGCGCTCCTCGCCGACGATCCGCCCGTCCTCAATCCGCACGACCCGATCGGCATAACTCAGCGTTCGGGGATCGTGCGTGACTGCCAGGACACTGCGGCCTTGCTCTTTCGCAATTCTTGCTAACAACGCCATGACGGCGTGGCCGTTCTCTGCATCGAGTGACGCCGTCGGCTCGTCGGCCAGCACGATTGAAGGCGCGCTTGCAATGGCGCGCGCGACAGCGACACGTTGCTGCTCACCACCACTCAAGTTCCCGGGATAGCTCTTAAGCCGATAACCAAGGCCGACATCTCTGAGCACTTCCTCGGAGCGGTTCGCTGCTGCAAATCCTTTTTGGCCACGAACGTCAAGCGCGATGCGCACGTTTTCAAGTGCCGTGAGCGTTGGAAATAAATTGTAGGATTGGAATACGAAGCCCATGTGCTCGCGACGCAGATTGGCCAGCGCTTCAGCCGATAGCCGGTCCGTTGCAACGCCGGCAATCTTAAGCGATCCCGCCGTCGGCGTCAGAATGCAGCCCAAGATCGACAAGAGCGTCGTCTTTCCGCTGCCTGAAGGCCCCATAAGCAACGTCAATTCGCCAGGAACCAGGGAGAGGCTGACGCCCTTAACCGCGCGAACCATCGCGGCTCCTTGGCCAAGGTCCTTAATAATGCCTTCGGCTTCTAAGACAGGTTCAGACGTCATCTATTGAATACCACTGCAGGGTCGATTTTAGTGACCTTAAAGATAGCTGAAAGCGCCGAAATCGCGCACATACCGACGGTTAGCGTGAACAACCAGAATGCCAAGCCAGGCGTCATCACCAATGGCAATGCGGAGCCTTGACTGAGCACCAGAATGCCGAGCGCAATGGCCATACCGAGGATATACCCCATCACCGCGCTCAAGCCCGCCTGCATGAGAATGACTTGATGAATATACCAAGACGATGACCCTAATGCACGCAAGGTGGCGAACTCGTTCAAGTGGTCTTTAGTGCTGGAGTAGAGCGTCTGGGCGACGATAACCGTACCGACCAAGCTGCCCAGCAAAGCACCGCCAATCAACGCCACGCCGGCGCCCGTCTTGAACAACCACTGCTTCAGGCTGCGATCACGAAACTCTTGCTGCGTCAAAACCTCGGTGCCTTCAAGGCGCCCGCGCAAGTCTTGCTGCACTGCTTTCACGTCGGCCCCGGGCTCCAGTTGCACGAGGTAGAACGTCGTTCGCTCGCCGTCGAGACCGATCAAGCTGCGCGCGCGGTTCAATGTTGTGTAAGCATAGGGCGACTGAGTGAAAGAGCGCACGCCGTCGGTCAGTGCTCGCACGCGCACGCGACCCGTAGCTATTTGAGAGGTGTCACCCAACCCGTTAATGCCGAGATCTTTGAGATAGGTTTTGTCAACTGCGACCGCTTCCGGCGCTTTGATGTCCTCCCAAGCGCCTTCCACAAGCGCCCATGGCTCAAGGCCGCCATCCTCTGCGTCAGTGCCAACAATCACCACACGCGTGCTTCCGCCCGCCGGCTTGCGCCATTCAGCAAATTTTACGATCAGCGGGATCACCGCTTTGACCCCTGGGGTAGCCAACGCCTGGTGGCGCTCGCGCGGCGTCAGAAGCAGTCCGCCATCCTCAAAGCTCTTGGCTCCAAAGGCGGTAATCCAAAGATCGGCCTTCGCGTGATCGATGTTCGCCGTGATCATGTAGCTCGATCCGAGATAGAGGCCAAGCTGCACAGCGACGAGCACGATCGAGAATAGAATACCGATAAGCGTCACAGCCAAACGAACGCGGTCATGGAACAAGTTGCGAAAGGCAAGCGTCAAGGTCATCTAATGTTTCCGGTTTAGTCGAGGAAGTGCTGCAGCATCTGTATTATTAAAGGTTCCTTCCTAGCCGCGGTTAACCTTCGCAGTTGGCTTAGGGAGGACGTAACTCTCAATTTAATTGCTTCCTTAGTGTTGCGCCACTTCGTCTCATATGGGATTGGCAGCGAACTTGCGCTAGAAAGGCCGCGTTGAGGAGCGGATATTGATAATAGTCTAAAGGGGAATGGCAAAGCGATTGAATTGCTGATCCTAGTTCCCTTTATAGGCCTATGAGCGAAACCAGAATTTCCGGCCAGCTTTTGCCGCTTGTCATCGTCGTCACTTGACACAACCTGGATCAACCCACCATGCGTCATAATCAGCAAACCTCAAAAAGTGTCTTTCCCAAGCGCTTAGCGGGTTTTTGCGGGGCTCTTGCTGCCGCTCTTACCGGACTTGGTGCCACCCCCGTCAATGCTGCAAGTCCACCTGAGGTTGGCCTTTGGTACAACCACAAGGGCAAAGGGGCGGTGCTGATCCGCCCGTGCAGCAACAATGAGCGCCGCCTGTGCGGCAACATTGTCTGGCTCAAAGAGCCAAATGGAAAAAACGGTCAGCCGCTCAAAGACGGCCGTAACACGCGGTCCTCGCTACGCGGCCGGCCCATTTGCGGATTGCCCGTTCTTGGTTCGCTCAAGCGCATGCGTGGCGGCGGATGGGACGGCGGATGGGTTTACGACCCCGAAGTGGGCAAGAAATATGACGCGGCCATCAAGCTTGCCTCCCGCGACCGGCTGGTCTTGACCGGGTACAAGGGCATCAAGCTGTTCAGCAAGTCTTTCACGTGGAAGAGGGCGCCAGAAGATCTGCCGCGCTGTAGCGCTGAGCCTTCTGAGCGACAGGCGAAGGCCGGTGCGCCGTAATCGGAGGCCCCACCCACCTCCACTACCAAACAACAAGACCGCGCAATTGCGAGCCTCACGCCAACCCGACAGCTGCCTGATACCGCCCGCGCCCGCAACAGCTACGCGCAGGAGAGGGCGCAATGAGAGCCGATTAGGTGTTGGCCCGGCCCTGGCCTTGCCCTTTGTTGAGGCCGCCTTCGCTCCGTGAAGGCAGTGCCGGAGCATCCTCAATACGCTTCGTGAGACGCGCGGCAAACTCTGTCGTGCGCTCCACCACAATCGAGCGCTGACGATCGAGCGTCACCATGTGATAGCAGTCATCAAGCACGTGGAGTTCTACCAGCCCCCCCAGCTTGCGCTGGATTGCAATGGAATTACTGAGATCGCTCTGGTCATCATGGCGCGGGTGGAACATCAATGTGTGATGCTTCACTTTTTTAAGGAGCGGCTTGACGTTGCGTACGAGCTTGCGAAATTCGAGCACAAGACCACCGCCACGCCCGAAGAGATCCTCGATTACCTCGCTGTCACTTTGCAACGCATCCAGGATGAAGCTGCGCAGGCGATTGTCTTTAATGCCGTGAGGTTCGCGCGCCTTAAAGTGGAACAGCCGTGCAGCCCACTTGTGCTCGATAATTCTGAACAGGTTGAAGTACCAGGGTATCGCCCAACCATTGGGCCATAAAGTCGGCGAGAATAGAATCAGGCCGTCAACGCGATCCGGGCGCACGGCCGCAAGCCTCAGCGCCAGCATAGTGCCAGCCGAGATGCCGCCGACGAGGACCGTGTCGCATTGCTTGGAAATTTCGTCGTGTGCCGTTTCCAGCGCCGCATACCAATCTGTCCAACTCGACAGGCCCGAAACATCGGTCCCGCCAGCCAGACCAGAGAGCATTGGGCAATAGACGGTGTATCCATCCTTGCCGAGCGCGTGCGCAAGGAACCGAAGCTCGATCGGCGACCCGCCGAGACTATGCACGAGCAGTACACCTTTGCGGCCTCCAGGAACAAAGAGGCTACCCCACGCAACGTTCATTTTGTCTTGGCTTTTCATGGATTCGAATTAACTCGCTCGCAAACTAGAGTGACACTCGTGATAGGCCATACTTAACTACAGCGCGTCTTCGGCGCTGCGTACTGACGGTTAACGTTCGAACCCTTTTTTCGTTTCCTCAAGCCTGGTTCCAATATCGACACACAGACGCTCGACGTTGTCGTGATTGTGCGGCGGCGGCAGGTGGACTTCACATCGAAGCGACGCGGGTAATTGATCGGACGACTCACTGGCCCGAACCAACGCGCATGGCGATAGGGCACCGTGCCGCACTCGAAAGACGCTGTTCGTCTGAAGTCCCTCTTGCCCGTCCATTAACCAATCGCCGCTTCTGCTCAACCCTCAACCAAACTGCAATCAGCCAGCCAAGAACGCCGAGATGAACCAGCGGCGGCGGCCTTTTTGTGCTTATCTGTGGCGAGAACAAGGCATCGAGAACTTGTCATTCTGCCCATTCGCGCACGCCACTGCACCTAACATGAGGCAACGTTCTAATGTTAATATTTGTACACCACAAAACGCCAGAACATAGTGAAATTAAACCAGTTCCTTAGGTTGGCACCCGTTCAGTTTATGTACGCTATTTCTGTCACGGGCAGATTAATGCGCTGAAAACATTATTAATTGACGATGAATAATGCCGTCGTTTGACCATAATCTACGGTTGCGAAATAAGACGAAAGGCCAAGACTTTCGTGCCGGCAGCGCCAAGATGTCACGCCGGCCGACCACCCAAGAAGCTGGCAGCGATATAGGCCACGGCCGCCATAGCAACGGCGAAGACATAGGGCACGTTGGTGAACTCCAATATGCTAGCGACGAGCCAGACAACCGCGCCTGTCACCAGCGCACACGCGGCAGCCGAAGGACCGCCAAACCGGGTGAAAAGGCCGAAGAGCGCAACGACGATCAGGCCGGAACTGCCGATCGCCGAAGCTGTCTCAACGAGGTCACGTATAGTTGTTGAGCGCAGCGCAATCGCAAAGGCAATTAGCCCCAGAACAATGACCGATCCACGCGCGCAGCGAACACGCGCGGCTTCCGACAGGTCGGGGCGCATTGGAACCAGTAGATTGTGTGAGATAATCGATCCGCCCGAGAGCAACGCTGAGTCAACAGTCGACAAGATGGCCGATATCAAGGCGCCGACGAATATCACGAAAAAGAACGTCGGGAGGAACTTCTCAGCAAGGGTTGGAATGATCCGCTCCGGCTCGTCCAAACCGGGAAGCAAGGACGGCCCAACGAGCCCCATATACAGCGGCATCAATCCAACGAAGAGGTAAAGAACACCGCCAAGGATACAGGCGTTGCGAGCGGTGCGCGCGGAGTTGGTCCCAAGAACACGCGCGATTAGCTCAACCGAAACCATCGTGCCAAATATCGGGATCGCCCATTCTTCAAGCCGTTCCAGAATTCCGCGATCATCCACACCGAAGTAAGCGATCCTTTGCGGCTCAACGTTCGCCAGTCCAGCTGAAAACCCGCCGACCTCACCAATAACAATGATGGAAAGAATCATGAGGCCTAAGATGACGGCGATGGCCTGGATGAAGTCGGTCAGTGCGTCAGCCATAAGGCCACCCAGCACAGTATAGGCGACGACGATCACGGTGGCGATGACAATTCCTGTGATAAGCGAGACCTCCGCAACCGAGCCCATCACCTGGCCAAAGGCGCGAATTTGAGCCGCGCCCCAGATGAGCGGCCCGGGCAGGATCAGGAGCACTGCGAGCCGCTCCACCCCCTGCGAATACCGATCGCGAAAGAAATCTGCGAACGTCACATACCCGCGGTTCCACAGCGGGACCGCGACTGTCAGGCCGACGATGACGAGTGCAGCAGCATATCCAAACGGATCGATTGTTGCTCCACTTAGGCCTTCCGCGTAGACGGAGCCGGCTGCACCAACGATCACCTCGGCGCCAAACCATGTGGCAAATACCGAGAATGCGGCGATGACGATGCCAATCTTCCGACCAGCATTGATGTAGTCGCGCTCAGTAAATATTCGGCGCGCGACCCACGCTCCTATTGCGAACTGAAAGAGGACATAACACAGCACGCCGATCAAGACGGGATTCATCATCCACTCTCTTTGCCGCCAAGCGCAAATCGCATCGCCCCAGCGCGCGGAAACTAGTTAGCAATTCAGAGTGGTCAACCCTCAACGTCGCTGAGGCTAGGCGCCGAGTCGTCACGCTTCGAGCGCAATCGACACTATATAAACGAAGTGATTAGATGGCGTTTTGCACTTACCGTGGCTATTCTTGGGTCACCCGCGAGGACAAGTATCAGTGGGAGGTCTCTCTTTGGTCGGTTGCGCCCGGTCACTCATCTCCTGGACTGTGGCTTTCGCCCTAGCCATGGCACAGGTCGCTCCAGCCTTTGCAATTGAGGCGCTTTCCAAGTCCGAATATGAAGCCTGCCAGGCGCGCGATGAGCCCGGATTCCGCGCCGCCATTGAGGCGATCTCAATCCGGGCGCTGCAATCGGGCATCGCTAACGTCGATTTCCGCGCCATTGTCGGCGACGAATGGCGCCACGGAGGCCTCGACGAGATTGTCGATAAGCGCGTCGATCTCGCGGTTGAGGAAGTTCGCCAGGAGACAAGTTGGGCCAATTTGCTGGAGTCACTGGCAAACCAGCAAAAGGCACAGGAACTCGCAACGGCTGTCGCCGAGCGTGTTTATCGTTCCGATGCCATGAAGACTGCGCTTGAGACGCTCGCCGTCGGTGTCGGCAAGGAAGTGGGCAAACAGATTCAGTTTGCAACGGAGGATGCCGCTGAGCCGACGCTTGCATGTCTCAAGGCGTTCGTCGGCGCGCGTTACGGCGCAACGGTTGCGCGCGCGGTTGCCGGCAACGCCAACAACGGCAACACCTTCGACCCGAACAGCGCCGCTGCCCAGGTCTCGCCCGGGGCCGTCTTACGTCAGTCGAGTTCAGGAATTGCGGGAGCAGCCATACTCCTTATGCGCCGCCAACTCGCCAACATGGCGCGTCGTGTAGGCCAGCGCATGGTGGGCGCCGTACTGGCTCGTCTCGTCTCCGTCGTCGCTGGCGGTGTAGGGTTCGTTCTTATCGCTAAAGACATTTGGGATCTTCGCCATGGCGTGCTGCCCATCATTGCAACTGAGATGAAATCCAAGGACAGCAAGGAGAAGGTGCAAGATGAACTAGCAAAAACTTTCGCAGAGCAAATCTCCGCGCATGTGGACGAGATCGGCAGCGCCACGGCAGACCGCGTGGTCGACATCTGGAGCGAGTTCCGCAACGCACACGCACAAGCGCTGGAGCTTGCCGCCCGCAACCGCCAATTCAAGGCCTTCATCGACTCGCAGCCACCAGAAAAACTGCCGCGTGTCGACGAGGTGGTTTCGTTAGTAATCACGTCGGAAGGCGAAGCCGGTCTTTTGAAGCGTCTCAGTGACGGCACTCTCAATGTGGCGATCAACGTCCTGCCCGCTTCAGCCATGCAGATTGCACGTGAGACCCGCTCTATCGATGCGGGGCTCCAATGGCATGCGTTGGCTGGGGATCAGTTAGCGCAAGTTGTCGATCTCGACATACATAGACGCGCCAAGCCGGACAAGCTGACGAAGACCTCACTGCAACGAATTCTGACGCTTAACGACCGCCTTGCCATTACGCGGCTTGTCGGCATCGACCGTAGCGCGCGTGATACACTGTTCGAGCTCCCGCCGGCTGAGCTGACAAGTTTGGCTCGCAGTTTGACGGAGGACGAACTTGCGACGCTCGCGCGGTACCTGACTGGTCTAAAGAAAGAACCACGCGAGCGTGTTCTACGCACGGTCGCGACGGATCCCACCACGATGCAGTCGCTCGCCTCCGAGCGGGTGCGGGTCGCCGTGGTTTCCAGTGCAGACCAGGTGGCGGCCGTGACGATGATGTTGCGCCAAGACGCCTCCCTGAATCCCAGGGTCATTGTGGAGGATGCCAGGCTCGTCGCCGGCGGGCGCGTCAGCCCGATCCTTATGTGGAAAAAGCACCCCGCCGTGATCATCGCCGCCTTGGTTGTCGTGTTGATTCTATTCCTCATATTGCGGCGACTGCTATTCGCAGGGCGACATAGAAAGGCGGCGGCCTAACAGTCGCCATGATTTTGCGTGCGGTGTGCTCGGCGAACAACACGGGCGCGCAGTTGCGTGCCAGAGAGTTTGGGTCCTGCTATAAACCCATCGAACCTTACCGAATCAGCTGCACTTACGGGTAAGGCTCTTAGAAGGTGACTACACACCACGGGGCAATGAGGGAGTGGGACGGATGGTACTAAAGGCGCCAGGTATCTTGACCTTTATGGTTTCGGTGGTCCTGACGGTTACCGTGCTGATTATGAAGTTTTTTGGGGCCGAGATTCCTTTCTTTATTGGGAACGAATTCTGGGTGCTGCTGCTCGCCCAATTTATCCTTATTTTGGGCTGCGTGATGCGGGGACTTTGAGGGGCGATCGAATCGTCTGATTACTGTGTTCTTGTGTCGCGCGGCACTGAGGGGTCTGGCGGCTATCGGGTGTTGGGGGGCTAATTCGTTACATGGGATCGAAACTTCAGCAGATGGGTGCGTACGCTCATCGTGTACGCCGAACGTCGACCGAAATCGCAATCGCCGCGGCACTTACGCTTGCCGCCGTTGCGTTTCTGGCCGCCACATTCGTGGGTAATGGCCGAGGCCCAAGCAATGCAAAGCTGGGCTCTGTGGCCTCTGAGCAGACGGTGATGAAGTAAACGAATGTTTAGAGTGATACCCGTACTAAGCACGACCATCCATCAGGACCGCGCGCACTAGGCCGCGCACGGAGTTGCCCAAATAAATGGCATCGGCCAACTTTAGATCCTCAAGGGTCAAGACGGCCTCCAATGCCTGACCCTGAGCAATAAGATCGGCACGAAGCGTTCCGGGCAAAAGCCCCGAGCCGAGAGTCGGCGTCTCTAGGCGCCCATTGCGTTCCAGAAAAATCGTGGTGCGGCTGCCCTCGGCGAGTTCCCCACGCTCATTCAGATAGACCACCTCTTCGGCACCCATCGTCTCCGAATACTTTTGCCACTCCTGATCGTAGAGTTCGCGGCACGTAGTCTTGTGAAATAGGAAAATGTCGGAACTGTCGAGCCTCGTCTTGGAAACAACGAAGTGCATAATGGCCCCCGGGTCCGGCGACGGCAGGGGTGTGGTAGTGACCGTCAAGCTGCCCGCTTCGGAAAGCAGCAGCCGTACCCGCAGGCGGTCCACCTGTCCTTCGACGGCTTCGAAGAGAGCTCGTCTGACCGCAGCCTCATCGTACGCGAAACAGAAATAGCGAGCCGAGGACTTTAGGCGTCCAATGTGTTGCTCTAATAGGACCAGGCCAGTTGCGGGCTCAAACAGCATCGTTTCGATGAGTTCGAAACGCTTAACTGGATCGGTGAGGAACTTCATCTTCAGGAGGCACTCTTCGTACTCCTTAGCCCCCCGAGAATCGAACACGATACCTGAACCTATTCCCATTTCGCCTGCAGCATCGCGGAAAATGACAGCGGTACGAATAGCGACGTTAAATAGTGCGCGGCCTTCCGGTGAGATGTGGCCGATTGCGCCGCAGTAAACACCTCGTGGCTCTGTCTCCAGTGTGCGGATAAGCTCCATTGCCCGGATCTTGGGCGCGCCAGTCACCGACCCCGGCGGAAAGATGCCTTGAAGCAACTCTGTTATTCCGATGCCTTTTTTTAGGGTGGCCCTCACACCCGACGTCATCTGGTGCAAAGTTTGAAACGTCTCGACCGTGAAAAGATCGGTGACGCTGACGCTACCGATCTCGGCAATGCGCCCGATATCGTTGCGCATCAGGTCGACGATCATCAGGTTCTCAGCACGCTGCTTTACGTCGGTACTCAGCTGATCCCGCGCCTCAGAATCGGCTTCCGGCGTGCCGGCGCGCGGGGCCGTTCCCTTCATCGGCCGCGTTGAAATCGTGCGTCCATCCTGCTCAATAAAGAGCTCGGGCGAGGCGGACAGCACGGTGACCTCGCCGGTGTCAACGATGCCACCATAGGCGACGCGCTGCTTCTGGCGCAGATCGAGGAAAAACGTCAACGGGGAGCCCGAAAGCCGGAAGCGTGCTTTGAATGTGAGGTTGAGTTGATAGATATCACCAGCGCGGATCTTATCTTGCACCTCAGCGAAGCGCTCTAGGTAGGAGGCCTCGTCCCACGCATGGGTGACATCGGTGAACTGATAGGAGCCGCTGCGCGTGTGGGCAGCCAGCCAGTTCCCGACCTCCGCGTTGGCCATCTCCACGGGCGCCTCATAGAGCCCGAGCCAGAGCAACGGCACATTGCGATCCGACGGCATGAGGTCGGCAATCTTCGGCTCAAGAACGTAGCCCAATTCATAGGCAAAGAAGCCTGCAGCGTGCAGCCCGTTTTTTAGGCCAAGTTCGAGGCGTTGGAGCGCAACTGGGACCGCCTCTGGCGTGTCTGCCGTGATGATCTCCACCGGATCGGTAAACAACAACGAAGGGGCACCCGCGCCTGAGTTGTTATCGAGAAGGACGAACGTTTCGGAAAGTGCGGTGGGTTCCTCCGTCTGCCGGTCGGGGGGCCGCCGCATTTGATCGGCTGACGTCATCGTCCTTTGTACCCCGACAACGCGTAAAAGGTCACGCGCCGGTGCGCGTTGTTTCCGGCCGGCAGCTGCCGCTCACCTATCTTTTCCGCTGTGGCGAATGCTGAGCGCCCAGGTGCCTTGCTCTTTCCAAGCACGACCAGCAGCACCGGACCTGTCGTGTCGGGCGTCAGCGGGCGCGTTAGCTCGAAGTGGTCCCGCGGCGAGTGAGCGCCCCGCCGCCACGCCAGAACCGGAGTGGCTTCATCGCGCATGTAATAGAGGAGTTCTGCTGTCACAGCGCGATCGTTCGTTATGACGGCGGCAAATGGCCGTCCCTGAGCCTTGGCCTTGGCGAGTTCGGCCTGCGTTGCCTGAGCGACTGCCCGCCAGCCGAGGATGCGCGCAAAAGGGTCCTGCTTGAAGGGCAGATTGATGCGGCCAGCTGTGAGAGTTCCTGCCGCGATAAGGACCATGGCAGCAACATTGAGGACAAACGATCCCTTTAGCCAAGTCCAGGCACCGTCGCGGATCATCGTTGCCACAACCAGAACAGTTGCGGCCACGTAGGCGGTCGCGGCCCAATTCGCGTGAGCTCGGCTGATGAGCGCTTGAACTGTAATCACCGCGATTATGGGAACTGAGAAGGCTAATAGCATCTGATCGGGCTCAGGCAGGCGGCGTTTCCACGCTCGCCACAAGATTACTAAAAGGCTTCCGAACAAGATTGGCCCGAATACGCCGAACTGCGCGACGAAGAACTCCATTGCCTTGACCGGGCGCAGCAGTGACCCTGTCCACTTTGCATTGTCAGCGGTATGCGAGAATGTCGCGAAGCTGTTCGTATAGTTCCAAACAAGATTGGGGAGGATTAGGAGCAAGCCGAGTCCCAGCCCAACGTAGAGCCGGTAGTCCTTAAGGACCGTCCGTCGTTCCGGCAGCATGACCAACATCACTGATAGGCACAATAGAAACCAGGCCATGGCGTATTTGGCATTAAGGCCTATGCCAAAGGCGAGGCCCAGCACCAGTGCCGGCCAAATACTTCGTGTTTTGAACAACGCAGCAAAGCCCACAAGCGCGATTGCCCAACACAAGAGTAGTGGCACGTCAGTCGAAATCAGGCCTGCTGATAGGGAGACGCCAGGCAAAGTCGCAAACGCTAGACCCGACAGTGACCCCGTGCGCGTATCGTACAGCTGGCGACCAAGAAAGAAGACGGCGATGGCGGTCGCAGTATGTATGAGAGGCGAGGGCAATCGAACGCAGAACTCACCATTGCCGCAACTCGCACCAGCCGCGCCAATGATCCATCCGATCAGCGGCGGTTTGGAGTAGTAGCCAAAGGCCGGATCCTGGCCCCACGACCAATATTGCGCCTCGTCAAAGAACAGATCCGTGCCATTGGCGGCCAACGCGAGTAGCCGGAAGCACAGAAGGACCGCTAGGCCAATAACAAGGACCCAAATCCATCGGGCGTCAGCACTTTCCACTGGAAAATTGGGCTTGTTTTTGTCTGTCATGGACCTGTGGTTGTGTGAACCGTTGTGGATGAGGCGAAGGCCTTGATCGCGGCTCATTTACAAGGTTGAGAGGCTATCGGGAAGCCTGGTAGTCTTGAGGGACGCATAAATTGAGGAGTTAGCAGGGCCGTTATTGGCCCAGCTGAGGACTAGGGATACTTATGCGCGTCACCGTCGTTATTCCGGCGCTGAATGAAGCTGGCAACATTAGACAGTTGGTTGAGGAGACCTACCAAGCGGTCCCGGCCGAGCGCCTCTGCGAGGTTATCGTCGTCGATGACGCGAGCGAGGACGCTACCCCCACTGAGATCAAGGGGCTGATGACGAGCGGCGAATGCCCGGGTCTGCGTTATTTGCGCCATGGGCAACGAAGCGGCCAGAGCGCCGCAATGCGCTCTGGCATCCTCGCAGCGACGAATCCAATCATCGCGACCATGGACGGTGATGGCCAGAATGACCCACACGATATACCCCGGCTGCTTGATGTATTGGCCGCGCCAGGAAGCGTCGGCCCCGCCCTTGTCGGCGGTGTGCGCACGGAGCGCAAGGCAACCGGGTCAAAACGCTGGGCATCACGCTCCGCCAACTGGATCCGCGACAAGGTGTTGCAGGATGACTGCCCAGACACCGGCTGCGGCATCAAGGTCTATTGGCGCGATGTGTTCCTGCGCCTGCCTTTCTTTACGAGTATGCACCGCTATTTGCCCGCACTGTTTCAGGCCTATGGACACGACGTGGCATTCTTACCCGTTAATGATCGACCGCGACAGTCAGGCGTCTCCAAGTACAACAATCTCAATCGTGCCTTGGTCGGTCTCTACGATTTGATTGGAGTAACGTGGCTCAGACGGCGAACTACCGTGCCCGAGATCATCGAGCGGCTGCCGGAAATTCATCTAGTAACCGACATCTCGACGCGACTAAAACCTAGTAGCACTGGCACAAAAAAAAGCGCCGGGGATAAGAACTGAGAATCAAGCAGAGCACGGGAGCTGTCTTCAAGACAGAGATAGCGTCATGGACGTCTTTGCGAACGCTGCCGCCCAGCTCGGCCAATGGTGGGTTGACACTTCCGTCACGGAGAAGACCTGGCTTGCGATAGGCTTCTCGGCGCAGCTCATGTTCTCCATGCGATTCATCGTGCAGTGGATCGCGAGCGAGCGAGCACGAGCTTCCATCGTGCCCGAAACATTCTGGTACTTTAGCTTGTTCGGTGGCGCACTGCTTTTTGCCTACGCGATCTACCGGCTCGATCCGGTATTCATGCTTGGGCAGGGCATGGGGCTCTTCATCTATAGCCGCAACATCTACTTCATTCGCTCCAATAAGAAGAGCGAGAGCAGCGCTGAAGCGGCCGACGCATCAAGGGTTCCAGCCGAATAGAGCCGGGCCGTTTGGACGCAGGCTTCACAGGCGGCTTATTTGTGCTATAAGCCGCGCACGCGAAAGCCGCTCGGCAAGAACGGGCGGCTTTTCCTATCGGCGACGACGGCCACGGCGGCCGGAGCCGATTTTCTCTTTCCCGATGTGACGGCCCGAGTTTAGTCATTCGGTCGCCTGTTCGGGTTCAGTTGGTGACGCGGGGTGGAGCAGCCCGGTAGCTCGTCAGGCTCATAACCTGAAGGTCGTAGGTTCAAATCCTACCCCCGCAACCAAGCGTAACCACCTGTAAAATATATCTTATTTGACTTCTCTAGGCCCGACCTCCGCTTGCCAAATTTTG
>Ga0209013_10001607_pt1 | contig 20702 bp, 15 predicted proteins | sample Cruoilmetagenom2_FD_187291 | JGI IMG/M metagenome (GOLD analysis project Ga0209013, IMG submission 187291) | Oil polluted marine microbial communities from Coal Oil Point, Santa Barbara, California, USA - Sample 2 (SPAdes) (version 2) | ecosystem: Environmental > Aquatic > Marine > Oil seeps ...
ACGCGTTTTATCTCCAACGCGGTGATGACCGGTTTCCTGACCGGTTTGGCCGTGCTGATCATCCTGGGGCAGTTCGGAGACTTTACCGGTTACTACAGCAAGGCCGGTAATACGCTGGCTAAAACGTTTGATCTGCTGCTCCACCCAAAGGGAATCGACCCGGCCTCGACCGCCATCGGTATCTTCGCCCTGCTCTTGATTGTCTTGTTCAACCACACCCGGGTCAGGAATTTCTCCCTGGTGCTGGCTTTGGTCATTGCCTCTGTGCTGGTTGAGATCCTGGGTTGGAGCTCGGTCGAAGTGGTGGGGGACATTGCCAAAATCAGCGGGGGACTGCCCCACCTGGCCCTGCCGGACCTCTCCCTGGTTCCGAAATTGATCGTGCCGGCGCTTTCTGTGGGCATCATCGGCTTGATCCAGGGGGCGGGAGTCAGCCAGGGCGTGCCTAACTCGGACGGCACGTATCCGGATGCCTCCGGTGATTTCGCCGGACAGGGGATCGCCAACACTGTCACCGGTTTCTTCTCTGGATTGCCGGTGGGAGGATCACTGGGAGGTACAAGCGTCAACTTGAGCTCGGGAGCCAAATCGCGCTGGTCCAATATCTTTACCGGTGTGTTCTTCGCCATCATCATCCTGCTTTTCGGGAACCTGGTGGAGATGGCTGCCATGCCGGCCGTGGCTGCCATCCTGATCTACGCCGGGTACGGGATCATCGATGCCGAAGATATTATGCAGGTGCATGACACCCATTGGGGCTCCCGCCTGGTGATGATCGTGACCTTTCTGTCAACGCTGATCTTGCCGATCCAGTACGCCATCTTGCTGGGTGTCGTACTCTCCATCCTCTTCTACGTAATAACTTCAGCCGGCGAGGTGCGGATTGCGGAGCTGGTAGACACTGAAGATGGCTATTTCGAGGAACACCCAGCCCCCGAAGAACTGCCCAGCGACACGGTCACCTTGCTGGTGTTTCGCGGCAGTCTGTATTTTGCAGGCGCCTATACGGTCGAAGACAAACTGCCTTCGGCACTTACTGCTAAACACACCGTTGTCATCTTCCGTATGCGCGGGCGTGTAAAAATTGGGAGCACCTTCATCGAGGTGTTGGAACGATATTCGGCTGCGCTGCAGAAGAACGGCGGCAAGCTGATGCTCTGCGGTGTGAATGCGAAGATATTCGATCAATTGGAAAAGACCGAGATGATCGAGCTGCTGGGTGAGGAGAATATCTTCCCGGATAGTTCTAAATTACTCTATTCCAGCAAGCAGGCGCAGAAAGCTGCTAATGCCTGGCTCGACGAGACTTTGAAAGAAACACAGGATAATTATACCCAGCCAGATTCTGACAGGTGATATAAACGAATTTTATAAATCCACCTGACCACACGCCAGTTTTACCGCCACGCCTCCGTTATCCAGAGTCAGACTGGTATCCAGCCTCAGTCTAGTATTATGGATAAGCCTGAGATCATTGCATAGAAAGGCGATTTGCCATCCCGGGCACTTTGCCCCCAGGACCTTGCCAAACTGGGCATACAGGTTGCGCAGGTCTTTCTTTTTGCTCACCCGCAAACCGTAAGGGGGATTTGTCACCACCCAGCCAGTGCCAGTATCCCCAGTCCTGGGTGGATCGATGGCCGAGACAGCGCGCTGTGAGAATTCAATTGAATCTGCCACACCTGCCCGTTCTGCGTTTGCCAACGCGATGCGTATTGCTCCGGCGTCACGGTCGGAGGCGATTATGCTAGGCATCTGGCCGCGTGTTTGATTGCCGCTCTTTTTTAACAGGCCCTCCCAAAGCTGAGGATCGAAATTGTGCCAGTCCATGAATGAAAAACGCCGTCCAACTCCAGGGGGAACGCCGGCTGCCATCAGGGCTGCCTCGATCGGGATAGTGCCCGAACCGCAAAAAGGGTCCAGCAGCGGCGAGGTTAAATCCCAACCGCTGGCATGCAGCATCCCGGCCGCCAGGGTCTCCCGCAGCGGCGCTTTGGCGGTCTCCAGGCGGTATCCACGGCGGTGCAGCAGCGACCCGGAAGTATCCAGGCTGATCGTGCAGCGGTCCCGCAGCAGGCGCACGATGATCAATTGGGGCAGTTGGTTCTTGCCTTGCTCATCAAACTTGACCACAGGCGGCGGCTGGCCCAATCGGTCGCCGATAGCCCCGGCCACGCGCTCGGCGACGGCCTTGGAATGGTAGAGGCGCGATTGCCGGCAGGTCACTCTGAGCGCCACAGGCTGCCCGGGCGCCAGGTAGCGTTCCCATACCAGGCGGCCGGCTTTTTTGCGCAGTTCGGAAAAGGCCGCCGCGTTAAATTCACCCAGCCTGACCAGCACCCGGTTCGCCGTGCGAAGAGACAGGTTCGCCTGGTATATCCCCTCCAGATCGCCAGAAAAAGCCACACCACCTGAATACTTATCTGCAGGTTTCTTTTTTTTGTGTTTTGATGGCGGAGTTGTTTCCTCGTCAGCAGGCAGCAGGCCCAACTGGCGCAGTTCCCCCGCCGTGTAGGGTTCAAGTCCTGGTGCAGATACGGCGAATAGTTTTTCCATAATTTGTGTTGATACCAGGGCTTGATCCTTCTGATCGGGTAACGGAGGGGCCCAGCCACCCGGACTATTTCTTGACGACAATATCTTTCTGGCGTTCTTTTTTGTGGGGCTCTTTTTCGACGAAGATCGGTTCTCTTGTAAATGGATCCATCTCGGTGTAATACATCAGACTGGAATAGGTGGAGGGGGTTGGCGTGAAGATCTGGACTTGTTCCGGATTTAACTTTAACTTCCGGGTGGTAAAGCGTTTTAAGTCCTGCATGTCCTCTTCGGAGCAGCCCGGGTGGGCGGCGATCAAATAATAGGTGAGAAATTGCTTTTTCCCCGCTGCCCGGGTGTTGCGGTCGAACATGTCTTTGAACTCCAGCAGTGATTGTGTGCCCGGTTTTCCCATGTGCTTCAGCACGCCATCCTGTGTGTGTTCCGGGGCGACCTTCATCTGTCCTGATGTGTGGTGCTCGACCACTTCCTGTAAGTATTGAGGTCCGCATTTTTGATCGCTCAGCAGCATATCGTAGCGGATGCCTGAAGCAACGAACACTTTCTTAACCCCTTCGATGCGCCTGATTTCTTTCAACAGTTCCAGCTGCGGGCCGTGATCGACTTCTAATAAGGGGCACACATCCGGGTACAGGCAGCGCTTTTTGGGGCAGCTGCCGTGATTTAATTTTTTCTCGCATTCGAATCCGTACATGTTCGCAGTCGGTCCGCCCATGTCCAAAATATAGCCCTTAAAATCTGGGTGCTGGGTGATCTGCCCGGCTTCATTTTGGATAGATTGTTGGCTGCGCCAGCGCACCGTCCTGCCTTCGTGCACGGCAATGGCGCAGAAGCTGCACTCACCGTAGCAGCCGCGATGGGTGGGGATTGAGAATTTTATCGTCTCCAGGGCCCTTACTTTTCCCTGTTCTTCGTAATAAGGATGCTGGGCACGTTGAAAATCCAGGTCGTACACGTCATCCAGCTCAGACTGGGTCAGGTATGGGCCGGGTGGATTCTGGATCAGGAGGCGGTCGCCGTGTTGCTGAATCAGGCCTTTTGCGCTGATGGGGTCGTTGTTCTGGTAGAAGGTGTGAAACATATCGATAAAGGCGGAGTTATCTTTCCTGACCGTATCGTAAGGTGGTAGTTCCAGGTATCCGTCCTTTTTCTTTCTGCCGATGTAGCACACGCCGCGAATCCCCCGCACATCGTTTCCCGCTCTCAAGCCCTCGGCGAGTTCTAAGACCGATTTCTCTGCCATGCCGTACAGGATGTAGTCTGCTTTGGCGTCAAACAGGATCGATGCCCGTACCCGGTTAGACCAGAAATCATAATGGGCGATACGCCGCAAGCTGGCTTCAATTCCGCCCAGTACGATCGGCCGCGTGTTCTTGTAGAAGCGCCGGATCAGGTTCGTATAAACGATGGCTGCCCGGTTGGGGCGCCGGTCATTTATCCCGCCGGGGGTGTAATCGTCGCTTTTCCGCCACTTCTTCAGGGCCGTATAGTTTGCTACCATCGAGTCGATGCTGCCGGCCGTAACCCCCCAGAATAGCCTGGGCTCTCCCAGGCGGCAGATGTCCTGGCTGGAGTGGACGTCCGGTTGGGCGATCACCCCAACCCGGTAGCCGGCATCCGTGAGCAGATTTCCGATGACCGCGGTGCCGATGTGGGGGCTGTCGATATAGCTGTCTCCGGTTACCAGGATGACATCCAATTGATCCCAACCCAGCCTGCTCAGTTCTTGGGGTGTTGTGGGGAGAAACATGCCGCGATTGTATCACAGCGGGGAGTTTCCATTAATTACCTGAATTCAATCAGCAATTATCAGCATCCAAATACCAAAAAAATCCCCCAATCCGTTACCCAAGTAGGGGATGACAGTTCCCCAACTCCATCTCTATACTTATCGTGATGTTTGCTGTCAAATGCTCATGATAAAGGAGAGATGTGATGCATAAAAGGGTTCTCCCATTAATTGTCCTTATAGTCGTAGGCGTATTGTTCCTCTCGGCGTGTGCCCAACCGGAAGGTGTTGCGTTGGTGATTACTGAGGTCGAAGAAAAAATGGCCACGGAGGTGCCCCCGGCGGCCGAATTCTGGCCCGACGAGGAATGGCAGGCAGCAGATTCACCTGAAGAGATGGGCTGGTCGTCCGAAAAACTTGAGAACGCGAAGGCTTACTCGGAGAAATTGGGCACGGCTGCGTTGATGATCGTTGAGGATGGGGTGGTCGTGGATTCATGGGGAGACATCACCCGCAACTACCAGTGCCATTCGATGCGCAAGAGTCTGTTAAGCGCGCTGTACGGCATTTACGTGAATGATGGGAAGATCGATCTGAACGCGACCCTGGACGACCTGGATATCGATGACAAGACACCCCTCACCGAGGCGGAAAAACAGGCCACCGTTCTGGACCTGTTGAAGGCACGCTCGGGCGTGTATTTGCGTGCCGCGGGCGAGTCTAACTCAATGAGTGCCAGTCGACCTGAGCGGGGCAGTCATCCGCCGGGCACATTCTGGTACTACAACAACTGGGACTTCAACGCCTTGGGAACCATCTTCGACCAGGAGACGGGCGAAGAGAACATCTACCAGGCGTTCAAAAAGCGCATCGCGGAACCGATAGGCATGCAGGATTACGTTCCGAAGAGAAAGTACACCTATGAGTCTTATTCAGTGCACCCCTACTACGGATTTCGTTTGAGCACCCGCGACCTGGCGCGTTTCGGTCTGCTGTTCCTGCGCGAAGGGCTTTGGGGTGACGAGCAGATTGTTCCGGCAGACTGGGTCCAGACGAGCACCGCATCACATTCCGAGCGCGGTCCCAACAGCGGCTACGGATACCTGTGGTGGACGGGTGAGAAGGATGGGGTCTTTCCAAATGTTTATGTCGAGGGTGAGGTTTACTGGGCATGGGGTTACAACGCGCACATGGTCGTCATCATCCCGGACCGGAACCTGGTGATCGTTCACCGTGAGGATACCGACCAGGCGAATCCGCCTACCATCTCAGAACCGCAGCTCGGTGCGCTCCTGAGGATGATCCTGGACGCAGCCGGTATGGAAAACATCGGAGATCCGCTTTCGTTCCTCGATCTGGCTGAGGAAAAACACCTTACAAACGAGGAACTTCACGAGACCTTACCAGGCAGCACGCTTTGGCAAGAAGTTTCAATTGGCGAACTGATTGTATCCATTATGGAGGACGGCACACTTTCACTCAGCCTGAATGGCACGCTGTTGGAAGACGGGGAGTGGTGGCTGGAAGACGATATGCTGTGCGCCGCGTTCAGCAATCCGGACATCGGAGGCGGCTGCGAATACCTGGTGCTGGAAGGTACAACGATGAAGTTTTATGGAGATGACGGATTGTTATCTTCTACATACGAGTATTCAAAGGAGAATCAGAAATGAAACGCGTAGTTAACAGCCTGATATTGTGCACGCTTGGCATTAATGGCTTCCTGAATGTTGCCAATAATCCGGAAACCTGCTAATATCTGTGTCTGGTGGGTTGACGGCAACCAAAGTTTTAGATAGTTTTGTTGGAGGACGACGATGAAGAAACGATATCTTATAATCATAATTGCAGTAACGCTGGCTCTTGTCACCCTGGCTTGCCAGATCAGCTCTTCGGGAGTAAATATTGGTATTTCAGGCGTACGAGGTTCCGGCAACGTGGTTGAAGAAGAACGCCAGGTGAGCGGAATCAGCAGCGTGCGGGTCGCCAACCAGGGGGACCTGTTCGTCGAAATTGGCGCTGAGGAGTCTCTGGTCATCGAAGCCGAAGATAACCTGCTGGAGTACATCGAGAGCGACGTGCGCGGTGGAGAGCTGGTGCTGGAGACACAAAACGGTGTCAACCTGCGAAACGACGAACCCATCCGTTACCATCTGGTGGTTACTGAACTGGACGGTATTTCCGTCTCGAGCAGTGGGGACGTCGTGGCGCCGGAGCTTGAGGCCGATCGGTTTAGGATCAGCGTATCCAGCTCAGGAGAGGTCGATGTGGATGCGATCGAGACAAAGCGGCTGGACGTGAACATCTCAAGTTCGGGTGACGTGACGATCGGCGAGCTGCAGGCGGACAGCCTGGACGTGAACATTTCCAGCTCCGGCAACCTGACCATCCTGGATGGAGGAGTCGAGGAGCAGGACATCCGCATCAGCAGCTCCGGTGATTACGATGCACGCAATCTTCAAAGCCAGGTGGCGGACGTAAGGATCAGCAGCAGCGGTAACGCCACTGTACTGGTGAGCGAAGAGCTGTACGCCAACTTATCCAGCAGCGGAGACCTGTATTATATTGGCGACCCGACTGTGGACGCCAGGCAGAGCTCTTCCGGGGACGTCATCCAGTTGAGCGATTGATACATCGTTCACCTGCCGTTCGCGTGGCCCGAATCGCCCAGAGAAGCCCGGGGCCATCCCGATCAGCTCCCGCCCATCACGCCCTACCTGCGCCGCCACCCGTGGCAGTTACCGAATTTGCTTTCGCGCGAGGTTCCCAAAAATTTTGTGGTTGAGTAGTACGCTCTACAATCATCTGCCCAGCATGTGCAACAATTGGCCAGGGCGGTTGGTCAGAATGGCGTCTACCCCCATGTCAATATAGCGCTCCATCTCCTGATGTTCGTCCACCGTCCAGACCTGAACCTGAAGGTCTCGGCGATGGGCAGCCCGTACGAATCCGGGGCGCATGATCAGAATGCCGGAATTCTTTTCGGGCACCTGGAGCACCTGGTAGTCAGGTTGGAGCGGGTTTGCCAGCAGGGCATAGCTGAGCAGAACGAATTCGGTCACTTCAGCGCGGTGGGCAGAGGTTGCCACCTCTGGACAGACCTGCCGGAACGCTTCCAGTGCCTGGTCGCGGGATGAGGCAACCAGCACGTTGGCACCCCTGTCATACGCTTTGATTACTTCACACAACCGTTCACCGGCAGCCGTTGATTCGGCTTTGATCTCGATGTTCATCGGGTAATCCGGTAAAGCCTGGAACACTTCGTCCATGGTTGGGATGCGCAAACCGGCGCCGCGGTACGGGTAGGTTTGTCCCTCATCTTGTGTCCAGTTGACACCCACTTCCAGTGCCTGGATCTCCGCCAGGGTCATCTCGCTGACCTTTCCAATCCCATTTGTGGTGCTGTCAACGGTGTCATCATGTATCAGAACAATCTCTCCATCGGCGGTCAAGTGGACGTTCATCTCGAGCACGTCCACTCCCAGTTTGGCGGCTTCCTCCAGGAAGAGCAGCGTGTCTCCCGGGGCGATGTTAAGTCCAGTGCTGTCAGAGTGCGCGATCACCAGAGGGTATTGCTCGAATTGCTCGAAGAATTGGACTTCGGCTGTCGGGCGGGCCAGCAGGTTAATAACGAGGGCGGCGAGAATCAGAACTGCGATGATCCCGCCAGCGATCCATAATATTCTCTTTATTTTCATAATGGCTGACCTGTGTATGTGTCCTTCGAGGGTAGGGTTGTAAAAGTCCCGTTTATTTTACCTGAAAATTTCCTGCTCGCCAGCGCTCAGCGGCTCCTGGGTGAACAGACCATCAGGTCGCGAAAAATTTCCAACATCCAATGATTAGATTACAATAGAAAGGAATTGAAGAAAGATGGCTGGACTCCCAGCATTGTCAGGACATTTGCATGAAATTTAGATTATTCATATGTTCAAGAAGGAAAACAAGATGAGACACACACAGCAAGATGAACAAGAGCAGCGGAAACAAGAGCAGGAACAAAAACAACAATTGCAGCAAGATGAACGGCAGGAAGTGGAGCAGCAGCAGGAGCAGCAACATAAATTGCAGCAAGATGAGCAGGAGAAACTAGGGCAGGAGCAAGAACGGAAACGAAAGTTACGGCAACAGGAGCAGCGACAACTAGAGCATCAAAAACAAATGCAACAAAATCAAGAACAGCAAAATCAAGAGCAGCGGACACTAGAGCAGCAGCATGGACAGGATCGAAAGCTCCGGCAGCAGGAGCAGCAACAACTGGATCTGGAACAGGAACAGAAACGGAAGTTGCGGCAACTAGAGCAGCAGCAACTGGATCAGGAACAGGAACGGAAACGAAAATTACAGCAACAGGATCAGAAGAAGAAATAGCTAAGGCTGAAACCACAATATCAGTCAAACTCAACTTTCAGCAGGTTCCAGCCTGAAGTGATTTGAGCTGGATCGTTCGTAAAGTTCAAATAACATACCGAAAATTGCAGTTAGGAGGAAATAAATCATGGGTACAACTGCAGACGTTGTCGTCATTGGTGGGGGCATTATGGGAACCGCCACCGCGTATCATCTAGCGAAACGCGGGGTGGACGTGACGCTGCTGGAAAAGACCCACCTGGCGGCGGGTTCGACCGGGCTTACGTGCGGTGTCATCCGACAGCACTATTCCATCGAGACCCTGGCCCGCATGGCGTTCAGGGCATTGAAAGTCTGGGAGAACTTTGATGAGGTGGTGGGTGGTGAGGCTGGTTTTATGAAGTTGGGTATCCTATGGGTGGCCGGGCCGGAGCACGAGGACGAATTTGTGGCCAACACAAAGATGCTGCGGTCTATAGGCATTGATGCCAGCCTGCTTGACCCCGAGGACGTAAAAGAATTAGCCCCATATCTGGAAACAGATGATGTTCGAATCGGTATTATCGAGCCGGACGGCGGCGTGGCGGACGGCCCCATGGCCTGCAGCGCTTTCGCCGTCAGAACACGTGAACTGGGTGGTAAAGTGATTCAGGGCGTGGAAGTCACAGGTATTAGGATAAAAAATGGACGTGTTGTGGGCGTGGACACCACGGATGGAGGGATCGATACGCCGGTGGTGGTCAACACGGCCGGTCCGTGGGGACCGAAGTTGGTAAAACGCGTCGGCATCGACATTCCGGCCGAACCCAGTCGCCACCAGGTTGTGAGCTTCAAGCAGCCGAACGATTTCGAACAACCGCTGCATCCTTCAATGGCTGATTTCATCAACGGATTTTACACGCGCTCCGATACGGGCGGGCTGTCCAATGTCGGTTCGCTGGAGGATGATACCAGCGATGTTGTGCGGGACCCTGATAACTACAATTCGAAGGCCGATCATTCTTTTGTGGAGGACATGGCAGAGCGGAGCGTTCGCCGTCTTCCTGGCCTCAATCGAGGAGAATATAAAAGCGGTTGGGCCGGGATATACACCGTCACGCCTGATTGGAGGCCGGTTATCGATAAAATCGAACAACTGCCCGGTCTGGTGGTCGGGTTAGGGTTCAGCGGCAGCGGCTTTAAGATGGGTCCGGTGGTGGGGGAGATGTTGGCCGACCTGGCGACCGGTGATAACCAATGTCCCATTGATAGCTCGATCCTCCGCTTGGATCGCTTTGCCGCTGGAGAGGAAATTGGTAGCGATTACGAGTACAACATTGTGTCGTAGATTTAAAACTCTGGATCGACGCCTTTTACTATTGTTTGGTTTAATGAATATCAGTAAACGCCAATTAATTATCCGGAAAAACGCGTAAATGAGGAATATATGACCCAAATCAAAACCATAAATGTGTCGCTGCCGTTCAAGATGGGCAGCGTAAACTGCTACCTTATAGATAATGATTCCGGCTATATCCTGATCGATACAGGGAGTTCGAATAAACGCGCTGAACTGGAAGGAGCGCTTGAAAGCGCGGGATGTAAGCCTGGCAATCTCAAGCTTATCATTCTAACGCATGGAGATTTCGACCACACCGGTAACGCTGCCTATCTCTGCCATAAGTTCGGCGCTCAAGTGGCGATCCAGAGAGACGATTTAGCGATGGTTGAGCGCGGCGAGATGTTCGCTAACAGAAAGCAACCTAACATTCTCCTTCGAAAGGTGATCCCAGTTCTCTTCGGCTTCGGCAAAAGTAAAAGATTCACCCCCGAGATATTTATCGAAGATGGGCAAGATTTTAACGAGTATGGTTTCGACGCAAAAGCGATTTCTCTACCTGGGCATTCGATGGGTTCCATAGGAATCTTGACGGCAAGCGGCGATCTGTTCTGCGGAGATCTTTTTGAAAACCAGGACAGGCCATCGTTCAATTCGATTATGGACGACCTGGATGCCGCGCATGCCAGTGTCGAAAAGCTGAAAACATTTAAAATTAATACCGTATACCCGGGGCACGGAAAACCATTCCATATGGAGCAGTTTTTAAGTGCCAACGGATAGCCCGTTAATTTATCCTTTGAAAGTGTTTGGTTATGGTCCTTACACACATTGCTGCATATAGCCTGTTTTATGCAGTGGTTGTCAACGTATATCTATTCCTGATGATGGTCACTACCAGCCCGCGCGTGTGGGGGTATGCCGATTATCCGGACGCTGTTAAGGCAAAAGTCCCGCCCCAGACAAAGAGTGAAAAACGAACGGCGCTGATCATTGGATTGCCATGGATGTTGTTTACTTTTGGTTTTCCGGTTTATTCGACGTATGTGCTGAAGGCCAATCTGGGCGGTGAGATACCATTCTGGATTGCGTTTCTGAACGTGTTCGTGATGGTCACCCTGGTTACTTTGGGCGATTTAATCATCCTGGATTGGCTCATCATCAGCAAAATCACGCCTCAATTTGTCATCATTCCGGGCACTGAAGAGGTTGACTACAAGGATTTTTCACACCATTACAGAGCCCATGCCCGCGCAGCCCCCATATTGTTTTTGCTTTGTTTACTTCTTGCCGGTATCGTATGGTATATCTGACCAGACAGGGCATTTCTGTCTTCTGAGAAATTCTTTCACCACAAAGCAACCAGGACACTGAGAAACACCAGGTTAAATTTTTTCTTCGTGCATCTTGGTGTCTTTGATGCTTGGTGGTAGGCATGACTTACATCATAATCAAGTTGAATATCTCCCGTATCCATCCGGGATGTTTGAAACTATCGTAAATACGATGGCTTTTTCGGTCTACCCGGATGGATGTAAAGCTATGATAGAGGTCAGCAGAGTGCTCAACCATACGGGTAGGCCGGTGATGGTCAATGTAAATGAGAACTGGCTGGGGACGAAAATTGCGCGTATATGGGAAAGTAGCGAGGATATCTGGGGATCAATCCTATACTGATAATTAATGGTAAACTCACATCTATATAGGAAGTTAGCCCGTTTGGATTAACCATGCATTTAGGCCCACGTCATCTTCGCCGTTACCGCCAGATCGCCGAGATATTGGCCGATCATGGATTCGGCGCTTTTCTCAAGCAGCTCGGTTTGAGCGAACGTTTGAACCTCCCGCGCTGGATTCTCAGGCGCAGGCCTGCATCGGATGGTGAACTGCCGCATGCACGGCGCTTGCGCCTGACCCTGGAGGAGCTGGGACCAACGTTTATAAAACTGGGCCAAATTCTCAGTACGCGTTCCGACCTGCTGCCCCCCGAATATCTTGATGAGCTCAGCTTGCTGCAGGATGATGTCGCTCCTGCCCCCTGGGGTGAGATAAAAGCGCTGATCGAGTCGGAGTTAAATTCTCCAATCGACGAGTTGTTTAAATCCATCGACCCTGAATCCATCGCGGCCGCCTCCCTGGCGCAGGTATATGCGGCACGCCTGCTCAGCGGCGAGGACGTTGTCGTTAAGGTCCAGCGACCGGGAATAGACGAAACCGTAAAACTGGATCTGGATATCCTTTTCGATCTGGCGCAGCAGGCTCAGAAGCGCACGAGTTTTGGCGAACGCTACGAAGTCAGGGAATTGGCGGAGGAGTTCGCTGCGGCGCTGCGCGGTGAACTCGACTTCCGCCGTGAGGGGCGCAATGCGGACCGCTTCCGTGATAATTTCAAAGACGAAGAACATATCTATGTCCCGCAAATTTATTGGGATTTTACAACCCGGCGAATCGTTATCCAGGAACGGGTGCACGGCATCAAGATCGACAATATCGATGCGTTGGAGCAGGCCGGGTACGACCGTAAACGGTTGGCTATGTATGCCGCTGATTTTGTGCTGAAGGAGGTGCTCGAAGACGGCTACTTCCACGCAGACCCGCACCCGGGCAATCTCATGATCATGCCCGGCGAGGTGCTGGCGGTGCTGGATTTTGGCACAATGGGACGCCTGGAGCCTAGAGACCGGGCGAACCTGGCGCGCTTGTTGATCGTCATCGTGCAGATGGACATGGAAGGTGTTGTGGATCAGTTGATCCGCATGGGCATCGCCGATTACACTGTGGACACTCTCAAGCTGCAGCGGGAACTCCGTCGTTTGTTCATCCGCTATTATGACCTGCCTATCCAGGAGATCCCGGCCGCAGAAGTTATGGAAAGCCTTGAACCGATCATTTACGAGCATCACCTGCACATCCCCAGCGATTACTGGCTGCTGATTAAAACCATCGCCATCATGCAGGGGGTAGGACTGCGGCTGGACCCAGAATTTGAAATGTTCGAAGCAGCCAAACCTTACATGGGGCGCCTGTTCCGCCAGTTGTGGAAGCCATCTGCCTGGGGTTCATCGGTGATCCGTACGGCCTCGGATTGGAACGACTTGCTCACCGATCTGCCGCGCCAGACCAACCGCATTCTGAGCCGCGTCGAAAAGGGAGACCTGGAAGTCAAGGTCCGCGTCCCAGAGTTGATGGAGGCGATGAATCGCGCAGACCGCCTGGCGAACAGGGTCATCTACGGCGTATTGATCGCCGCTCTTACTCTAGCGCTGGCTTTCCTGATACCAAGACTCGATTTCATCTGGCCCTGGAGCTTGATCACCTGGATCGTGGTCCTGGGTTTTATGGCATTATTTATCTTGGGTTTACAATTATTGTGGTCCATTTTTCGTTCGGGACGTAGCCGCAGGAAATAAACATGGGAAAATTACCTCCAAAAAAGACCAAAATCGTGTGCACCATCGGACCGGCATCTGAACAGCTGGAAGTCCTTGGTGGTTTGATTGAAAACGGAATGAACATCGCCCGCATTAATTTTGCGCACGGAGATTATACCGGGCACGAACGTATCATACAGAATTTGCGCCTCGCTGCTGCTTCAACTGGAGAACAGGTGACCATCATGGGAGACCTGCCTGGGCCGAAAATAAGGATTGGCCGCTTAGCCCGGGAGCCGGTGGAGCTGGTCCGGGGGCAGTCTATTATTCTGCAGTCCGGTGATTTCCCCGGGGACGAACGCCGAATTTCGATCAGCTTCGACCGGCTGGGGGATGTCATCAATCCGGGGGACAATATTTCTATCAACGACGGCTTCATTCAGCTGTCCGTTGAACAGATCAAGGGTGATGAAGTCCATTGTGTCGTCCAGGTGGGGGGTGAACTGCTCTCGTTTAAAGGCGTCAACCTGCCGGGCGTCGATTTAGGCATCTGTGCCTTTACCAACCACGACCGCCAATTTTTAGCGTTCGCCAAGGAGCAGGGCGTGGACGCCATAAGCCAGTCATTCTGCCAGGATGCGTTTGATATCCGGACCGTTCGAGAAGCCGCGGCAGAGATCGATTACCATCCTTTTATCATCGCCAAAATCGAACGCGCGCGGGCGGTGGAGAACCTGGATGAGATCCTGGAAGCCGCCGACGGGATCATGGTAGCGCGTGGTGATTTAGGCGTTGAGATCCCCATCGAAGAGATCGCACTGGTGCAAAAACAGGTCATTCAGAAATCGAACGCGGTTGGTAAACCGGTCATCACTGCAACCCACATGCTCGAATCGATGGTCGCGCACAACCGGCCGACGCGTGCCGAAGCCACGGATGTCGCCAACGCCATCCTGGATGGCACGGACTGCGTCATGCTTTCCGGTGAGACGGCCATAGGAAAATTCCCGGTCGAATCTGTGACCGTGATGATGCGTATCGCCTGCGTCATAGAGCCGCATTCGTCTACCCGAAACACGGCCGATATCCTCGAATCAGCCAAACAACGCGGGGATATCGACACCCAGGACCTGGTATCGCTGAGTATCTTTCTCAGCGTGGAAGCCATCAACCCGGTGGCGGTGATCGTGCCGACGATGAGCGGGGCAACCGCTCGTCGGGTGAGCCGATTCAGGCTGCCGGTGTGGATCATCTCTGTGAGCCCCAACCGCTCTGCTTGCAAGGGCCTGGGATTCTCTTACGGTGTGTATCCGATCTATGAAGAGAAGCGACCGGAGAGCTGGTCCCAGTATGCTAGGGATGCACTGACCAAATTTGGCATTTCTGGGGAACTTGCGCTGCTGACGAAGGGCACCTCTTCTGCAATGAAAATGGGCACGAACGAGATCGAGATCATCGATCTCACCAGTCCGGAAGGCAGAGAAGTTATCTGGTAGGTAAAAAGGAAAAAAATGAAAGAAATATATGTAAACTTGAAACGCTTTGAAGCACCACGAAAATACGGCGGGTTGTGTCCGGTGGATTCGCCGACCGGGTGGATCGAATCGGTGATGATGGAATCGGTCGAGTCGGGATTGGGCAGCCAGGACGGACTGTCCCTGGTTTACCTGCTGCCTGAGGGCTTGATCCCCGCTGCGGTAATGAAGCTGAATAGCTACAAGCATACAGACAGAAAAACGATAGAAATCGGCTCCCAGGGTGTGCATTGGGACGATATTCAACCGGGCGGGAATTTTGGGGCGTTCACAACCAGTTTGCCTGCTGCCTCCGCCAGGAACTTGGGCAGCACGTGGGCCATCGTCGGTCATTCCGAGGAGCGCCGGGCGAAATTACAGGTCATGCGGGCATACAATCCCGATATGGATGACCAGACCGAAAAACGCTCGCGGGCTTCCGCAGCAGTGGATGGCCTGGTACAGAAAGAGGTGGACTGCGCGTTGAATGTTGGATTGAACGTGCTCTTATGCGTGGGCGAATCGGCTGATGAACGCGGTGAAGGTAGTTTTGAGGAGCAGAAACCGCGTATTGAAGCGGTGCTTAAATCACAGCTTCTCACGAATTTGCAGGGAGTAGTTGATCACCTTGGGGATAGGACGGTGGTTATCGGTTACGAACCGATCTGGGCCATCGGTCCCGGCAAGACACCGCCGGGTGAAGCGTACATCGGTTTTGTATCGGCTTATATCAAAGGCGTGATCGTGGATAACTTTGATGCGGAGATGAGCGTGGTCTATGGCGGCGGTCTGAAAGAGGAGAACGCGGCCATGATAACCGGGATCGAGACGATCGATGGGGGGCTGGTAGCCCTGACCAGGTTCACCGGTGAGATCGGATTCGATGTGGCCGGATTGAAGGGGATCATAGAGTTGTCGATGTAATTTTGTTTAGGCGCTAAATGCGTCCAAACAAAGCTGCATAATTGGGAGGCAGGCATGAAGAACGTGCTTTTTGAATACGGCGAGGGGACCATGGCAGCGGAGTTGCCCGATACAGCGCAGGTGTTTATCCCGGGCGAAACAGTTCCTGACCCGCCTTACCTCGAGGACGTATTGGGTGCAACCCGCGCATCGATCCTCAACCCGGTTGGTTTGCCGCCCATCTCCGAACTGGTAGGTCCTGGCAAGAAAGTGACCATCAGTTTCCCGGACCGCGTTAAGGGTGGTTTCCAGGAGAACTCGCACCGCAAGACTGCCATTCCTATCTTGATCGATGAATGCTTGAAAGCGGGGGTGCGTAAAGAGGACATCCTGCTGATCTGCTCTAACGGACTGCACCGCAAGAACACAGACGAGGAGATCAGGATGATCCTGGGTGACAGGGTTTATGATGCCTTCATGCCCGATCACCAGATCGTTAACCACGATTCGGAGGACTGGGAGCACCTGGTCGATCTGGGCTTCGATGAGTTGGGGGACCGGGTGATCATGAACAAGGAAGTGTTCGAATCAGACCTGCCGATATTAATTGGTCACGTGCTCGGGAACCCTTACGGTGGCTACTCTGGTGGTTATAAGATGGCCGCGACAGGCATCGTGCACTGGAAGAGCATCGCTTCCCACCATGTGCCGGGCGTGATGCACCTGGATGATTTTACGCCGGTATCGTCAAACAGCACGATGCGCTACAAATTTGACGCCATCGGCAAGCACATGGAAAAAGAAATGGGCAGGAAGTTCTTCATGTGCGACGCAGTGCTGGACACAAAACAGAGGCAGATCGCCGTGTTCTCGGGTTACGGGGAGCGGGTGCAGCCGTTATCCTGGCAGGTGGCAGATAAGCGGACTTACGTCCCCTGGGCGAAGGATAAATTCGATATCATGATGTTCGGCATGCCGCAAAACTTCCACTATGGTAACGGTCACGGCACAAATCCGATCCTGATGATGCAGGCTATTGCGGCTAACGTCATCCGCCACAAACGGGTGATGAATGATAATTTTGTTATCGTCTGCGCCTCGATCTGCAACGGCTACTTCCACGACGAGGAATTTCCCTCTTACCGGCCGCTCTACGATCTGTTCCAAAAAGACTACCACAATGTTTTGCCAGACCTGGATAGATATGGTGAGTACTTCTGCAATAACCAGGAATATATTGATAAATACCGCTTTAACTTCGGGTACCACCCGTTCCACCCCTTCTCGATGATTGCCTGCGGGCACATCGCCGAGATGTTTACCTCTGCGGTATATATCGTCGGCGCTTACGAGCCAGGATACGCGCGCGCGATGGGCATGAAGACACGCGCGACTTTTGATGAAGCGCTGCGGGATGCGCAGAAATACACCGGGGGTGATCCGAAAATACTTGCGCTGCCGCGCACCTTCCGCACAGCAGCTGTGCACCTCATGATGGAAGGTGATTAAAATTTCCGCCCGCCCCTGCGAAAGCGCTGGGCGGGCGGTGGCTCATAAGGAGCAGCCAGATTGGGGAGGAGAAAAAGGAGAAGAAAAATGACGGCGGGGATTATTACATGGATAAATCAGTGGTCAGATGAGATTATGACGGTCGCTCCCGCCTGGTTGAACTCGTCGCAAATGCTCTGAGATACCAGGTCAGTGGAAATGATCAGGTCGAATACGTCCAGCGGCGCGACCAGAGCGAAACTGGTCTTTTTAAATTTTGTGCTGTCGGCCAGGACGATGGTCTGGTCGGCGTGCTCCATCATGATACGCGAGGCATCCGCTTCGGCCTCATCGTGCCCGGTTACACCGTATTCAACGGATAAACCATCCGTGCCCAGAAAAAACTTGCCCATATGGACGCCCTGCATGCTGGGCTCCAGCGCGCGACCTACCAGCTCAAACGACCCCTGGTTTAGGCGGCCGCCTGTTAGCCTGACCTGAATGTCGGGTAGATATGCGAGTTCCGCCGCGATGTTGACTGCGTTGGTGACCACCGTAATACCTTCGAGCATTCTCAACTGGAATGCTAACTGTGTGCAAATTACACCGCCGCTCAAACCAATCACATCGTCAGGATGAATGAGTTGAGCCGCTTTCCGTGCGATCGCCCTGGCTTCTCCCAGGTCAACTGGTGCGTGACGCATCCAGCGCGATTCGTAATTGATAACCGTAGAAAGGGAGACGCCACCGTGCACGCGATTGACGAAGCGGTTGTGATTCAGTGCAATCAGGTCGCGCCTAACGCTGGATGGCGATGTATCCAGCATATCGCTTAACTCCTGGATGGTCAGGTTCCCGTATTGATGTATTACTTCAACGATCTGCTGTTCTCGTTTCCTCATCGGGTTTGCTCAGCAAGCCTAAGTTTTTGACAGCCCCAAATGACCGGAGTTCTTGTGTGTGGCTGCTGCCAGTAGAAAACTTATCACTAAAACCCCACCAATAAAACCAGCACCTGTAATTTGTATATTAATCCTATCATTAAGTGCTCATTTGTCAAGCTATTATGAATAATATGTGATCATAATACGGGTATTTATATTCAATTTATTGCATTTATTTGCCAGATAGATGTTGTTTTAGTGAGAAATTGGGTCGTTTTCTATTGTGCAAACTGGAAATAGTGTTCGTTTAGAGATTATTCGCATAAAACTATCATTATTCTTCCATTTACAGGCTTTAAACAATCATATCAGCTTGACTTGTGTGCATAAACATGCTATTATTTCATCATATTAAGAACATTGCTCCGATTTCCCATCTTATCGGTTAGAATTTTTATTGGCTTTGATACCATAACAATATAAACGCTCTATTTGGCGGCGATTGCTGCCCCGGGTGTTAAGTTCTCTCTGGAGGAATACTCGTTTTATGCTGCGAGCAAGAGTATTCCATTGAACTCTATCGAACGGAAGGGTAGATTGTATGAGACCTTATGGTGTTGCAATATTAGGGGCAGGAAACGTGGCCAAGGGACATCTGGCATCCATTCAGGCGGCGGAAAGCGCTGAATTAGCTGCGCTGGGGACCAGAAACCTGGAAAGGGGTCAGGCGTGGGCAGCCGAACAGGGGGTAGATTGCCCGATATACGACGACCTGGATGAGCTGCTGGCTGATGGTAATATCGATATTGTCATTGTCAGCACACCCAACAACCAGCACGCAGAGCAAACAATACAGATCGCAAAAGCTGATAAACATATTCTGATTGAAAAGCCAGTTGCGTTAAATTTACAGGACCTGCGGGCTATGCAGGCGGCGGTCAAAGCCTCCGGGGTGCGCACTTTGGTGTCATTCGTTTTGCACTGGAACCCGGCGATAAACATTGCCAAGAATCTGATCACCGATGGAGTCATCGGTGATCTTTTTTTGGCCGAGACGACCTACTGGCATTCAACCCCGCGCGCTGTGCCGGGGATGTGGATGACCAGAAAAGAGGTCGCGGGCAGCGTCTTTCTCATGGGCGGCTGTCACGCCGTGGACGCGGTCCGCTGGCTGGTCGGAGCGGATATCGTGGAGGTTTGCGCATTCGCGGCCAATAAAGGTAAGGAGTGGTACGACTACCCTCATACGGTCAGCGCGACGGTGCGCTACGCGAACGATGCCGTCGGTCGCATCTCGACCAGTATGGGCTGTATTATGCCGTACACGTTTGAATTTACACTCATGGGAACCGAGGGGACCATCCGCGATAATCGACTGTACTCGAACAAACTGAAAGGTCAAGACGATTACGCAGTCATACCAACGCAGCTCCCCGACAGCGGTTCCGTGCTGCACCATCCTTTCACACCGGGTCTCGAGCATTTTGTTGAATGTCTCGATGAAGATAAGGAAACCGAGCTGAGCCTGGAAAATGCCATCAACGTACACGAGACATGTATGGCGGTGGATATGTCCGTCGAGGAAGGGCGTACAGTGTCCCTGCCTCTGCCAGGCTGACGATAATTATTATATTTGTTTCTAATAGGAGGTATCTATCGAAAAGTTGCTGAACACGTGATTGTCGATTTGGAAACCCGATTATTAATCGGAGTCATTCAGTTCAAGAGAGATGTCCATATGCAAACATATGAACAAGTGAGGAGAATTTGAAGATGAATAAAAAACTGTTTTTAACGATCCTTCTGATCATCGCCTTCGCCTTTGTTGCGGTTGCCTGTGGTGGCAGCGAAACGGAAGAACCTGCACCTGAGGAACCCGCTGCCGAAGAACCGGCAGAACCGGAAGAGCCCGCTGAGCCAGAAGAGCCCGCAGCGACGAACAAGCTGCGTGTGGGTATCTACGAATATATGACCAACGGCATCCCATTCGATGAGCAGGTAGAAGCATGCATGACCGCCACCGGTATGGACATCGAAGTGCTGCCCATTCCAGGAGAGGAAGCCGCCTGGCAGGCCATCACCCAGAAGATGCAGCTTGAAGCCCAGGACGAGTACGCTTCTTGGGACCTGATCTATGGACCGACACCCTTCATTGAGCCCGGTGCGATGGCGCCGCTTGGACTGCTGGAGCCGCTGGACGACTGGTTCCCACAGGAGTTCTGGGACGATATTTACGAGGGTGTGCAGAAGGAGGTTACCTCTACTCATGACGGTAAAAAATACCACATCCCGCTGTGGTCCGATGTGTTTGGGCTGATTTACAGGCCTTCGATGCTCGAAGCAGCGGTCGGAACCACGGAACCACCGAAAAGCTGGGACGAGATCATATCTTACTGTGAGCAGATCGAGGAGCATTATGGTGATGAGATCTCCTGCTTTGGCGCCGATTGGCCCTGGTCTCACCGTGAGTTCACCCCCATGATGGGCACCTATACGAGCGACATGTTCACGGAAGAAGGTCTCTGGAACCTGGATGATCCCGCAGCGCTCAAGGCCCTGCAGGTGATGGAAGAGCTGTACCCCTACATG
>Ga0209013_10001608_pt1 | contig 20692 bp, 15 predicted proteins | sample Cruoilmetagenom2_FD_187291 | JGI IMG/M metagenome (GOLD analysis project Ga0209013, IMG submission 187291) | Oil polluted marine microbial communities from Coal Oil Point, Santa Barbara, California, USA - Sample 2 (SPAdes) (version 2) | ecosystem: Environmental > Aquatic > Marine > Oil seeps ...
ACGCAGGGTGAGCGTGACCTCGAGCATGCTGCGGCGGGTGGCGGAGCAGGTCGTGACCTTGTAGAGATCGTCCGCGATCCGTTCCACTCCGGGCGTGCCGATGTAGGGGTCGGGGAGCATGTAGCCGACCAGGGCGAGCACCCGCCACTCTTTCAACGGGAAGAAATCGTCGGCGGTGATGGTGCGCTTCTCCACCGGCATCAGCGCCTCGCGTGCCGAGCGCAGGCTGGCGCGGTAGGCTTCGATCTGTCCGGAGTCGAGCTCGGAGTCCAGTGTGGTTGCCAGTAGCTCCTCGAAGTCCTCGACCTCGGGGTCGAGAGCGCTCACGTGCTGTTCGTTCTTGACCGGGGCCTTGAACTCGGATGAGAAAATACACATCGAGGTTGCGAGGTTGAGAATGGGGTCGAGACTTGCCGCCTGCATTGCCTCGGCCGAGGCCGCATAACCGTCGCAGATGAACAGGTGGGGGGCGCCGTCGTCGTCGGTAAAGGGGCCGACCCGAAAGACCGGGGCGTAGGTCCCGGACTCGGTGTAGACCGGCACGCCGGTCTGGGGCATGGTCCAGCCATCCTCCACCAGGTGCGCATCGAGCTCCCGCCACTCGGACCACAGGCCGCCGAGGCGAAGCTCGCGGGAGGCGCCGCCGAGGGTCCACACGTGGACGTGTCCCGGCTTGATACCCGGGTAGGTCTCGCAGATCGCCTCCATGACCCGCGCGCGGGGGGTGCGGAAGTCGATGAGGATCGATTGGCCGGCCGCCCGTTCCACAACCTCACGGGGAAGCACCAGGTTTCCCATGTAGCCCTCGTAAGGCCGGGCCACCTTGAGAGGTTGGTCGAAGAGGTGGAGCACGGTCGTCGGCCCGGTGGGGCTGCCCTTGGCGAATCGGGAGGTGTTCTCGAGGGTGTCGACCGCCGCCCCCCAGACGGTGATGCCGGCTGTCTGGAGATCGTGCCAGAACTCCGGCCACTCGTAAGTGGGGTCGTTGACCAGGCGGTGGACCCGGTGGTCGAGGAAGTGTGCCACCTGCGGACGCGCGTAGACCCGGCCGAAACCGAGCAGGGGGTTGGAGCCCATTTCCGGGGTCTCCCCGGCCTTGGGCATGAGACCCTCACCGAGCGAGATCATCACCGCGTGGTTCTCAGGCAGGCTTCGGGTGAGATACCACAGGGCTTCGGAGAGAGCATAGGCGGAGACGGCATCGGCGTCCTTCTTGACCCGGTTGATGCCCGCCTTGTCGAGACCTTTGCCTTCGCCCCAGCGCCCGAACAGGCGCGTGCCGAGGGCGGTGACCGCGGCGGCGGCTACAAAGGCCCGCTCCATGGCCCCGCCGACAAATGCCTGGCCCTCGTCGCCCTGGTCGCCTTCACTCCTAATCTCCACATCCTCCAGCCACAGGTGGAAGCGGCCGAGAATGGCCCGCGTGTCGAATGCCCACTGTGAGATTCGGTTGCGACGTTCCATGTCCATCAACGCCACCTCCTCAGTCGCCACTCTGACATGGTAGGAAGGCGGACTCAAGCGGATTGGGGCTCAGGATTCGAGCTCCCCCCGCCACCAGTTCAGAAGGTCGCCGAGCGTTCTTTCGAGGGAGATCTCTGGTTCCCAGCCGGTGGTCTCGTAGAACAGCTCGGCGTCGCCCACCATGTGGGGGATATCCGCGGCTCGCAGGCGCGAGGGATCCACCACGACCTCCAGCTCGATTCCGGCGCGGGCGACGAGCATGTCGAGCACCTCGGCGATTCGCACTCCGCGTCCGGAGCAGACGTTGTAGGCCTCACCCGGACGTCCATCGACGGCAGCCGACCAGTATGCGCGGGCGACGTCGCGGACGTCGGTGAAATCGCGCACCGCCTCCAGGTTCCCGACCGCAAGCCGGGGCGGCTCCAGACCGCGCTCGATGCGTGCAATCTGGCGTGCGAAGCTCGAGGCGACGAACTGCGGAGGACGCCCCGGGCCAGTGTGGTGAAAGAGGCGCAGCCGAACGGTGGGTAGGCCGAAGCCGAAAAAGTACTGGGCGGCGAGGAGGTCCTGGGCCGCCTTGCTCGCTGCATACGGCGAGACAGGGCGGAGGGGGGCGCTCTCGCAGATGGGTGGCGAATCAGCGGGAGCCGGTCCGTAGATTTCCGCTGATGAGGACACGACAACCCGGGGGCTCATGCCGAGGCTGCGCATCGCTTCGAGGAGGTTTACGGTGCCGACAGCGTTGACCTCGAGGAAGCGCCCCGGGCGGTCCCAGGAGGATGCCACCGACGAGGCGGCCGCGAGGTGGAAAACGATCTCCGGCCGTGCCGCCTCCAGCGCCTCGACCAGCGTGGAGATCTCGGTGAGGTCCGCCTCCACCGCGTGCACCCGCGGCGGCACCTCGGTTTTCTCGGCGGCCCAGACCGTGCCCCAGATCTCAGCCTCGGGGGCGATTGCAGCGAGGTGCTTAGCCAGGTGGGGGCCTACGAAGCCGGTGACACCGGTGATCAGGATGCGCATCGTGTTCCCAGATAACGCCCCAGTGCGTCCTGCCACGGGGGCATCGGGCGACCGAGGAGGGCAACGAGGCGCGAGGTGTCGAGAATCGAGTAGGCGGGGCGGGGGGCAGGGCGCCGGTACTCTTTGCTGGACACCGCCGTGATCTCCACGTCGGCCCCCAGCCTGCGCGCGATCTCCACCGCGAATCCATGCCAGGTGGTGTCTCCGGTGTTGACCGTGTGGACCACGCCGCCGGCCTCCGCGTCGACGAGGTCGAGGATGGCCTCCGCCAGGTCGTCGCAGAAGGTGGGGCAGCCCCGCTGGTCGGCAACTACCCGGAGCTCGGTTGCGCTGCTCTCGATCTGACCGCGGATTGCCTCCACAAACGACCGGCCGCCATGCCCATAGAGCCAGGCGGTGCGCACGACGAGGTGGCTGCTCGAGGAGCGGGCAAGCTCCTCTCCCAATAGCTTGGAGCGGCCGTAGGCGCTCAACGGGGCGGTTTGATCGTCCTCTCTGTAAGGGCGGTCGCCGTCGCCCGGAAACACGTAATCGGTAGAGATCTGCACAAGACGGGCGCCGACCACCGTGCAGGCCGCAGCCAGATGACCTACCGCGGTGCCGTTGATCGCCGTCGCCTCAGCCTCGTTGATCTCGCAGTCGTCGACCGAGGTAAAGGCGGCGCAGTTGATCACGGCAGAGGGGCGTGCGTCGGTGATCCAGCGGTGAACGGCCTCGCGATCGCAGATGTCCAGGGTGTCCAGGTCGCATCCCGCAACCGTCCAGGCCCGGCCTTTGGCGGCTTCTACCAGCGCCCTGCCGAGCTGGCCGTGGACGCCGGTGATGAACAGGCCGCTTCCCGCTGTCTCCGCCATGAAAGCGGATGGTAGCAGAGCAGAATGAGGAATTAGGAATTAGGAATTCGGAATTATCGGCGCGGTGAAGCCACCTGGGAGTGTTGGGGCGTGAAGCCCGCGTTTGGGCGCGCTGGAATCTGGAACGCTCTTCTGAACATCGGGCACGGTTGCCGGAAACGACGCGCGAAGGTGAGGAATACGGTAGGCTGTGTGGTGATTGTTCCTGTGCGAAGGAGACGGTGAGATGCGTGACCTTGCAACAGTAGGCGTCGGCGAAGAGAAAAGTCCGGAGACGACAGCCACCAATGGTGACAACTCTATTCCGGTCGGTGAGGAGATGCGCATCATCGAGCGCGTGGCCGAGCACATGGCCGCGGTGATGCGCGAGCTCAAGCTCGACCTCGAGGATCCCAACTACGCGCACACGCCGGAGCGCGTGGCCAAGATGTATCTGGAGATGTTCCACGGCCTGCGCGAGGGCGCCGAGCCGGAGATCACCACCTTTCCCAACGACGAGGGCTACAACCATATGGTGATCGAGAAGGAGATTCCCTTCTACTCCATGTGCGCCCACCACTTCGTACCCTTTTACGGGCACGCCCACATCGCCTACATTCCGCAGTCGACGATCGTAGGCCTCTCCAAGCTGCCCCGAATTCTCGAGTTCTACGCCAAGCGCCCGCAGCTCCAGGAGCGCCTCACCGAGCAGGTGGCCGAATATCTGTGGACCAAGCTCGAGCCGCAGGGGGTGATGGTGGTGATCGAGGCCCGCCACCTGTGCGTGGAGATGCGGGGGGTCAAGAAACCGGGCGCGCTCACGACCACCTCGGCGCTCCGCGGCTGCTTTGCGGATCGTATGGTGCGCGAGGAGTTCCTCGCCCTCCTGCGACGTCAGACAGCCTGGTAGAGAATTTTCCTGCTCGGCTCAGAGCTTCTTTTCGGTTTCCCCTGTGGTGAACGGGGTCGACACTCAGCGCTCGACCTCGCAGAAGAGGTAGACCTTGCGGGCGGCGAGGAGGACGTTGCCCGCGAGCTTGAATTTTTGGACCGACTCCTTGCGCCGCTCGGCATTGGCCCGCACCGGATTGCACTCGATACGGTCGAGGGGGGTGCCGTGCTGGTCCTCGAAGAGAACGATGACCAGAATCCGGGCCCCGCTGGACTCCTGGTTGACGAAATCGAGCTCCACCGTCACCGGGATCTCCTTGTCGGCGACGATCTCTTTGCCCTCTTTTGTGTGAACCCCGAAGCGGGCCCAGCGGACGCCGTCAACCTCTACACCGGGTCGCAGATCGGTGTTGACGCTGTACTCGAATTCATCCTGGAAGGGGCTCGTGACCTGGGTAAAGTCGGGGCTCTGAGCCACAATCACCCCTGAAAAGCCCAGCACAAATGTGACGGCCATCACAATCCACTTGAGTTTCATCTCGTTCCTGCGCCCTCGCCTCGCGAAATCGTTCTCCATGAAAGTATACACGGTTGGTCGGCGAATTCCTCGCACAAGAAGGGCCGTAGCACCGATCGGCGCCGCGGCCCTCTAACCCGCTCATCCCACCGGGTGTCTACTGCGGACGACGAATCGCGGCGTCCCGCCGTGCTTGTCGCAAATCGTGCTCCTCGAGGTAGCGCAACTACGACTGCGTCGCCCGATTCGCGACAATCCCAGCGGATACTTGCGCTTCGCCGCCCTCGCTTCGAAACCCGGTGAGATAAGCGGGCTAACTCAAATGACTTGATTCAGGCTACTTCGGGAAGATGGTCATGCCCTTCGCAATCGCCGACGCATCGCCTCCGGTCACCGAGCAGATCGCCAGCTTCTCCTTGACCTTGGTGACCTGCAGCTGCGCCACTTCGCTCATGTCCTCGTCGAGGATCTCTCCGGTGTCCGGATCACGCAGCACCTCGACCTCGCCTACGACAAAGCCCTGGCCGACCGCGATCCCCTCGCGCGTACCGCGGTTGACGTAGACATTTCCGTCCTTGATCAGCACCACGGAACCCGTCCACGAGATGTTCGGCAGCTGCTCGAGCATGAACGCGACCGCGTTGGCGCAGGCATCCTGCACTGCGAGTCCGACGTTGTCGTTCTCGTGGCCACCAAACGCCGCGCCGTAACTTCCCGTGGCGTAGCCGACATTCATGCCCTTCTTCTTGAAGGTGCCGACGACACTTTTCGAGGCCATGATCTGTCCGGTGGTCGAATCGACGATGTAGATGGTGGCGTTGACCTCGCCCTTGCCGGCCTTGCCACCGATCTTGAAGCCCTTGACGCGGATTCCGCCGCCACCACCACCGGTATCTCCCTGGACGTGGGTGATCGCCCCCTTGACCAGGAGTTGCGCCGGCGTCATTTGGCCTGTGACGGGCGCCTTCTTGCCGCCCGCAGTGCGTCCCGAGGCGGCAAAGTCCTGCTCGTCCAGGGCGGCCGCACGCATGTCAGTCTCACCGAGAACGATGAACCTGCCGGTCTGGTTGAGCATGTCAGTGAGCACGGTGCCCCAGGCGTCGCCGATATCCCAGTAGCCGTGCCACCCGGCGCGGTTTTCGAACTTGGTGACGGTGACCGTGTACCGCAGGCCACCGGTGGCCTCCTCCGCCGTCACGGGCAGCGCAACGACAAACACGGCGATCAGAGTGAACAATACCAACGAACGCTTGAAACCCCTCATGTCAACTCCTCCGCAGCTCTCTTCTGGTGCATACGATCTTACACCACACCCGCGCTGCAGGGAGTCAAGAGTCGCCTCCGCCGTTGTCCGCAGATTCCTCATCTTCAATTCAAGGCTCACGCCTCGTGGCGTGAGCAGGTGAATAGAATTCCGGCACGAGTCAATCAGGCAGGATACTTCCTGGTGATGTAGTTCACCAGGTCCTGGATGTGCCCTTCCTGATGGCGGCTCACCCAGCGGGTGAGGTCACCGATGGAGACGAGACCCACCAGCTCACCGTCGTCGAGCACGGGCAGGTGTCGGCACCGTTTCTCGGTGATCACGGCCATCGCCTCCTCCACCCGGGTGGAAGGCTGTACCGCCACCAACTCAGTGGACATCACCTCGGAGACTTTGGTCGCCGCGGGGTCGCGTCCGCTGTCCAAAACCCGACAGAGGACATCGCGCTCTGTGAAGATGCCGACCACTTCCTCGCCGTCGCGAACCAGCAGGGCGCCAATTTTCTCCCCGTTCATGGCGCGGACGGCGTCGAGCACCGTAGCCTCCGGTGCGACGCTGTGAACGGTTCTGCCCTTGACCGCGATGACGTCGGCGAGCGTGTTCTGCATCATGGACCTCCGGTGGAGGCAACATTCACGGATCGCCGCCTCATTCCAGAATTGCGCAGGATCCTACCCGGTGAGATATGCGGGTTAACGCCAGCGCTGGGCCTTGAGCACGCAGAGGGCTGCCATGTTGACGATGTCGTTGACGTCCACACCGCGCTGCAGGATGTGCACCGGAGCGTTGATGCCGGTGAGAATCGGCCCGATGGCTTCCACCTTGCCCAGTCGCCACAGCAGCTTGTATGCGATGTTGGCGGACTCGAGGTCCGGACACACAAGAACGTTGGCGTCTCCCTGAATCCGCGACAGCGGAAAGGCTTCCTCCGCGATGCCGGGCTCTACCGCGGTATCGGCCTGCATCTCGCCCTCGATCAGCAGCTTAGGCCACCGCTCCTCGGCGATGGCCACGGCCTCGCGGACCTTCTGCGAGCGCTGATCGATGTTGGATCCGAAGTTGGAGTAGGAGAGCATTGCCACCTTCGGTTCCACGTGAAAGTAGTTCTCCGCTACCTGCGCTGAGAGCCAGGCGATTTCGGCCAGCTCCTCGGCGGAAGGGTCCTGGTTGACCGTGGTGTCGGCAATGAAGAGCATCCTGTCGTCGAAGAGCAGGAGGTAAATTCCGGCGGCCTTCTTGATCCCCTCACGGGTTCGGTGGATCTGCAGGGCCGGGCGGATGGTCTCGGGGTAGGACATCGTGAGACCGGCGATGAGTCCGTCGGCCTCGCCCTGGTGGACCATCATGTTGCCGAAGTAAACCGGGTCACGCATGAGCTTCTGGGCGTTGGCGAGGGTGACGCCGTGACGCCAGCGCACACGGGTGAGGACCTCGGCGTAGTTCTCGCAACGTTCGTCCGCCGCCGGATCCACCACCTCGACGGTGCCTTCGGGCACCTCGTGGTCGGCGATGAGTTGCTTGATCGTCTCGGTGGCGCCGAGAAGAACCGGCCGGCAGATGCCCTCCTCCGCGAGGATCTTGGCGGCGCGCACGATCTTGTCCGACTCACCCTCGGGGAAGAGGATGCGCCGGGGGTCGAGCTTTGCCTGATCGAAGACCCCGTGCATCACCTGTCGGGTTCGCGACAGTCGATTCTCGAGCTCGCGGACGTAGTCCTCCTTTGACGAGTAGGGCTTGCGGGCAATGCCGGTGCTGATCGCGGCCTCAGAGACCGCCGGCGCCTCCCACAGCAGAACCCGGTAGTCGAAGGGTTTGGGAATCAGATAGTCGCGGCCGAAGCGGATGGGTTTGCCGCCGTAGGCGCTGACCACCGAGTCGGGGACGTCTTCCTTGGCCAGGTCCGCCAGGGCGTGGGCGGCCGCGAGCTTCATCTCCTCGTTGATCTCGCTGGCGGCCACGTCGAGCGCGCCGCGGAAGATGAAGGGAAAGCCGAGGACATTGTTGACCTGGTTGGAATAGTCCGAGCGGCCGGTGGCCATGATGACGTCCGGGCGCACCGCGAGAGCATCCTCAGGCAGGATCTCCGGGTCGGGGTTGGCCATGGCGAAGATGATCGGATTCTCGGCCATGGTTTTGACCATTTCCTGGGTCACCAGCCCCTTGAGGGAGACCCCGGCGAAGGCGTCGGCGCCACGCATCGCGTCAGCCAGGGTGCGCGCGTCGGTATCGACGGCGAAGCGCTCTTTGTAGGGGTTCATGCCCTCGGTGCGCCCCTTGTAGATCACCCCTTTGGAATCGGTCATCAATAGATTTTCCGGCCTGACGCCGAGCGAAATATAGAAGTTGGCGCAGGCGATGCCGGCGGCGCCCGCCCCCGAAAACACCACCTTGATGTCCTCGATCTTTTTACCCACCACCTCGAGCGCGTTGAGCAGCGCGGCACCGGAGATGATGGCGGTTCCGTGCTGGTCGTCGTGGAAGACCGGGATGTCGCAGGTTCGCTTGAGCTCCTCCTCGATCTCGAAACACTCGGGCGCCTTGATGTCCTCGAGGTTGATGCCGCCGACGGTCGGCGCGAGGAGCTGGCAGAAGCGGATGATCTCGGCGGGATCCTTGGTGTCGATCTCGATGTCGAAGACGTCGATGTCTGCGAAGCGCTTGAAGAGCACGCCCTTGCCCTCCATCACGGGCTTGCCGGCCATGGGCCCGATGTTGCCGAGGCCGAGGACCGCCGTGCCGTTGGAGACCACCGCCACCAGGTTCCCTTTGTTGGTGTACTCGTAGACCAACTCGGGATCGCGGGCGATCTCCAGACACGGCTCGGCCACACCCGGGGTGTAGGCCAGCGACAGGTCACGCTGGGTGATGCAAGGTTTGGTGGGGACCACCTCGGTCTTGCCGTGCCGTTTCCCGGTGTGGTACGCGAGGGCTTCTTCGCGGGTGATCTTCTTCATGGTGTCTCCCTACTTTGATGTCAGGTGAAATCTAACACCTCACAAGCGAAAGATTTCACAAGCGGGGAAGATAGTCTCTGAAAGGGGCGCGGTCAACCTCTGGTTGCAATTTCTTTTTGTCTTTCTTCCCGCTCTGGATTCCCTTCCTGAATTCAGATTGGCTCAGCAAGCAATGATCGGGAATCCAGAGCGGAAAAAAGAACAGGATTATCGTTGTACACGCCGCAACGCAAGAGCCACTAACTCGTTCAACAGCGCCGGGTATGGGAGGCCGGAGAGGCCCCACAGGCGGGGATACATAGAGATCGAGGTGAAGCCGGGAATGGTGTTGACCTCGTTCACCCACAGCCTGCCGCTGTCGCGCTCGAGAAACAGATCGACCCGAGCCATCCCCTCGCAGCCGAGGAGTCGGAAGACTCTGATCGCCAGCTCCCGCGCTCCGTCAGCAACGGTTTCCTCGAGGGGGGCCGGCGCCAGCAGCTCACAGGCCGAGTCGAGGTACTTGTCATCGTAGTCGTAGAATTCGTGGCCCGGGACCACCTCACCGGGGACGGCGGCGCGAGGGCTCTCGTTTCCGAGCACCGCGACCTCGATCTCACGGGCGTCCAGGCTCTGTTCCGCAAGCGCGTGCGGCCCGTGCTCGAGAGCGAGGCCGATTGCGGTCTGGAGGTCTTCGGCTTTTCGGACCTTGCTGATGCCGACCGAGGAACCGAGGCGGGAGGGCTTGACGAAAAGCGGAAGGCCGAGCGCAAGACAAGCCTCGACAATCCGACTGTTTTTTTCGAGCCAGTCTGCGCCGTCGATCTCGACCCATGCCGGGGTCGGCAGTCCGGCGTTGGCGAGCAGCCGCTTGCTGAGGATCTTGTCCATGCAGACGGCGGAGGCCGTGGGGTCGCAACCCACGTACGGCAGGCCGAGGATCTCGAAAAGGCCTTGAATGGTCCCATCCTCGCCGAAAGGCCCGTGCAACACCGGAAACGCGACGTCGAAGCTCTCTCGAATCAGGCGTGGATCGAGGCGGTGGCGGCCCTCGAAATCGACGACCTCGTCGGTGCGATCGCCGGAGTCGGCGAGCACCCGGGATGCGGTTTCGGCATCCGCCCATTGCCCGTCGCGGTCGATGGCCATGGGAACCACCTCGTATCTCTCCTGGTCGAGGGCGCGGTCCACCGAACGCGCGGAGACGACGCTGACATCGTGTTCCCTCGAGCGCCCACCAAAGATCAGTGCCAAGCGGAGTTTCCCGCCCCCGGCCGGTGCGTCGCTGTCGGTCATGGCCCAACCTCCCACATCTACCATCGCGCCTTATTGTGACGTAACCGAGGCGAAGGTGGGGTCATGCCGGGTCAGAATACGATTCGCGACAAGCACGGCGGGGCGCCGCGATTCGCCGTCCGCAGTAGACACCCGGTGAGATATGCGGGTTAGGTGGGGCTCATTTTTCCTCGTCGAACAGCTCCAGGAGCTCACCGTAGCCCTCCTCCTCCAGATCCTTGACCGGGATGAAACGGAGCGCAGCCGAGTTCACGCAGTAACGAAGGCCGTTCGGAGCGGGGCCGTCGTCGAAAACGTGCCCGAGGTGGGAATCGGCGTTGGCCGAACGCACCTCAGTGCGGACCGTGAACCAGCTGCGGTCCTTCTTTTCGACGATGTTCTCTGTCTCCAGAGGCTGGGTGAAGCTGGGCCATCCGGATCCGGATTCGAACTTGTCGAGCGAAGAAAAAAGCGGCTCCCCTGAGACCACGTCCACGTAAATGCCCGCCCGATGGTTGTTCCAGTACTCGTTTTGAAAGGCTCGCTCGGTGCCGTTTTCCTGAGTCACGTGGTACTGCTCAGGTGTCAGACGTTTGCGGAGCTCCTCGTCGCTCATTTCGGTCCCTTTCTTCGTCTGTTGCTCCTGGTCTCCGGCCAGGGCCGGCCGGGTCGGGAGCCACAGCGATGCCGCGCTCAAACCCAGGATGAATGCTGCAGCGGTGATTCTCTTCATTTCTTATCTCCCCAGAGCTCCTCGAGCCGCCGGTCCCGACCGCAGCCGCGGCGGTAATAGCGATACTTCAACGGGTGGTTCTTCGCGTAGTCCTGGTGATACTCCTCGGCCGGATAGAAGGTTGAAGCCTCCGTTATCTCGGTGACGATTGGGGCGGCAAGAACTTTGGTCCGCTCGAGCTCGGCCCGAGAACCCTCAGCTGCTGCGCGCTGGGCCGCATCGTGCACGAAGATCGCGCTCCGGTACTGATCGCCAACATCGCAGAACTGACGGTCAGCCATCGTGGGGTCAATGCCGTGCCAAAACGCCTCGAGAAGCTCCGCGTAGCTCACCCGGGAGGGATCGAAATCGACGCGGATCGACTCGGCGTGGCCGGTGCCGCCGGCCGAGACCTCCTTGTAGGTCGGGTACGGCACGTGGCCTCCGGTGTAACCCGAGGTGGCTGAGATCACCCCCTCGATCTTCTCGAAATCGGCTTCCATGCACCAGAAGCAGCCACCGGCGAAAGTGGCCACGTCAGTTCGGGAGCCGGGGTCCGCTGCGCCGCCCTCCCCGGCCGGCGTGGGGGCTGCGGCCAGGATCAAGACTAGTGAAACGGCTGCGATCAGTCGGTGTGGCTTTTTGATTCGTCGATTCATCGGTCCTCCCTCTGGCCCGGTCTTCTCACCACCACGCAACGCGACGTGGTGAGAAGGTCGGGCTGGCCTTGTCACCCCATGTAATGCCGATCGGTCGCAAAAAGTTTCATCTGCGTGTGGACGAGTTAGGATCAACCCATGACACGAGTCGTTACCGGTCTCGAGGTGCTCTTGGAGGCTCCGGAGCTGGTGGGGGGGCGGCGCTGGGCGTTGCTCGCCAACCAGGCGGCGGTGACCGCCGATCTCGATCCTGCCCGGGGGGTCCTGGCAAAGGCCGGGGTCGGATCGCTGGTGTGCCTCTTCTCCCCCGAGCACGGTCTCGACGGAATCGCCCAGGATATGGAGGCAGTGGCTGACGAGGGTGACCCGATCACCGGTGCCGAGGTGCGGTCCCTTTACGGCAGCGATGCGGCAACCCTGACGCCTTCGGCGGAAGATCTCGAAGGTGTCGAGGTCCTGGTGGTGGATCTTCCCGACATCGGCACGCGGCACTACACCTTCGCCGCCACCATGGACGCGGCCATGACGGCCTGCGAGCGTGGGGGTGTCGAGGTGATGGTGCTCGACCGGCCGAACCCAATCGGTGGAGTACAACGCGAGGGAGGTCTTGTTCTGGTTGGCTTCGAGTCCTTCGTGTCGCAGCTGCCGGTCCCGGTGCGGCACGGTCTCACATTGGGTGAGATAGCGCTCCTCTTGCATCGCGAGCGCTCACCGGAACTCGAGCTGACTGTGGTTCCTTGCCGCGGCTGGCAACGATCCGACTGGTGGGACGCTACCGGATTGCCGTGGGTGCCGCCCAGCCCCAACATGCCGACCCTTGACACGGCTGCCTTATACCCCGGGCTGTGCCTCGTGGAGGCCACGACCCTGTCCGAGGGACGCGGCACAACCCGGCCCTTCCACCTCGTAGGGGCGCCGTGGGTCGATGCCGATGAACTGGTGACGGCGCTCCGTGGTCGCGACATTCAGGGGGTCGCCTTCCGTGCCGTGCGCTTTTGTCCCCAGTTCCAGAAGCACGCCCTCGAGGTCTGCATGGGGGTGGAGATCCACGTCACCGACCGGTTGGCTCTGCAACCACTCGCGCTCGGTCTGGAGCTCCTGGATGTTGTTCGTCAGCTTGACCCGGAACGCTTTGCCTGGCGCCCCGACCCCTACGAGTTCGTAGCCGACGTGCCGGCGATCGACCTCCTGACCGGTTCCGCCGCCGCCCGTGAAGCCCTCGAACGCGGAGAGGATCTTGAGGCGCTCCTCGCCGACTGGCGACGGGAGGTCGCGGCCTTCGAGGAGACGCTCGACGACATCCTTCTTTATCGGTGAAGGCTGAGGGTTCAAGAGTTCAAATATCAAAACTAGGAAATCAACGGTGCTGGCGCCCAACTTCCCTCAGCCTCTTCACCTCCTCGATGATCCGTTCGGCCGCCCGGTCCACCTCGGCCTCGGTGGTGAATCGACCGACGCCGAGGCGGATCGAGGCTGCGCCGAGGTCCTTTTTCACGCCCATAGCGCTGAGTACTGGCGAGGGCTCGGAGTGCGTTGAGGTGCACGCCGAACCGGTAGAGAAGGCGAGGTCGGGCAGTGACACCAGCAAGGCGTTGGCCTCGATCCCCGCAAAGCTCAGGTTGGTGGTTCCTGGCAGGCGGTGTGTCCGGGACCCGTTAACGAAGACGCCGTCGAGCTCCGCCACCAGCCGCCCTTCGAGACGATCTCGGAGGCCGGCGAGGCGAGCGGGCTCTTCGTCGAACCCGTCCACCGCGAGCTCGAGAGCGCGAGCCATCCCCACCACCCCCGGCACGTTCACCGTCCCCGAGCGGAGGCCGCCCTCCTGGCCGCCCCCGATAATCTGCGCCTCTACATGCAGCGGAGGCCGTGAACGGCGCAGATAGAGCCCGCCGACGCCCTTCGGACCATAGAACTTGTGGGCGGAAAAGCTGAGCAAGTCGACCCCTAGATCGCGAAGGTCGACTTCCAGCTTGCCGACCGCCTGCGCCGCGTCGCAGTGCAGGAGGGCACCGCGCTCGTGGACCGCGGCCGCGATCTTGGCCACCGGCTGCACGGCGCCGGTTTCGTTGTTGGCGAGCATCAGACTCACCATGGCGGTGTCTTCGCGCATCGCAGAGAGGAGCTCATTGGGCCGCACCCGTCCCTCCCCATCGACCCCGATGACAGTTAGGTCCCAACCGTCGCGCTCTAGCCGGCGGAGGGGCTCGAGGACCGCGGGGTGTTCGGTCACCTGGGTCACGAGGTGGCGGCGGCGCGGAGCGAGGGCGCTCGCGGCCCCGCACAGCGCGAGGTTGTTGGCCTCGGTGGCGCCGGCGGTGAAAACAAACTCAGTGGGCGATCCCGCGTTGAGGCAGCGGGCGACAGTGGCGCGCGCGTCCTCGACCGCCGTGGCCGCGGCCTGTCCGGGCCGGTGGGCGCGGCTCGACGGGTTGGCCGCATATTCGGAGAAGAAGGGAAGCATCGCCTCCACAACCCCGGGGTCGCACGGGGTGGTGGCGTTGTAATCGAGGTAGATGACGTTGCCGTTCATGTCGTACAGGGGGATTCTACCCCCGAGTGAGTTTTTAGTTTTGAGTTTTTAGTTTTGAGTTGAGCACTTCTGCTTGCTCACGGGGAGCGCTACGGGAGAGGATCACCCGAAGTCAGCAGCTCATTGCCGGAACGAGCCAAGCGCGGGCAACACGCTCAGGTCATTCGACTGATTAGCGCGCCGGTAACTCAAAACTCAAAACTCAAAACTAAGAACTCCCTTGTGACCAGTGCCCTTGCGGTGCGCACAGTTGCGGGCTACCATGCGAGCCCGCCTGGTTCGCAGGCGGAACTGGGAGCGGACTCATGACCGAACGAGCACAGAATGTCTTCATCACCGTCGAAGAGGCGGTGGCGCGGATCACCCGCGGCGAGCAGGTGATCGTCGTCGACGACGAGGACCGCGAGAACGAGGGGGATCTGATTCTCGCCTCCGACAAGGTGAGCCCGGAGGCGATCAACTTCATGGCCCGCTTCGGCCGCGGCCTGATCTGCGTCTCACTGACCGCGGATCACTGCGATGCCCTCGGCCTGCCGCTGATGGTCGAAAAAAACACCTCGACCCACGGCACTGCCTTCACGGTCAGCGTCGAGGTCAGGGAGGGGATCACGACCGGTATCTCGGCTCACGATCGTGCGGCAACTGTTGAAGCGCTGGTGAACCCGGCTACCCGACCCGAGGACCTTCAGCGACCGGGTCACATGTTCCCGCTGCGGGCGCGGAAGGGTGGTGTGTTGAAGAGGGCGGGCCACACCGAGGCCTCAGTGGATCTGGCGCGCATGGCGGGCCTCTTACCGTCCGGGGTCTTGTGCGAGATCATGGATGATGACGGGCAGATGGCGCGCCTGCCGCGGCTCGAGGAGTTCGCGCGCGAGCACGGGCTGGGAATCCTCACCGTAGCCGACCTCATCGCCCACCGGATGCGCACCGAAAACCTCGTAGAAAGGGTCGCGGGTCCCGAGCTGCCCACGCAGGCCGGTGAGTTTCGAATCTATGGCTATCGCAACCGGGTGACAGGTGAGGAGCACGTGGCGCTGGTGATGGGCGAGATCGACCCGGAGCAACCGGTGTTGGTCAGGGTGCACTCCCAGTGCCTCACCGGCGACGTCTTTGCCTCCAGGCGCTGTGACTGTGGCGCTCAGCTCGAAGCCGCCATGCAACTCATCGCCTCCGAGGGCAGGGGCGTCCTCCTTTACCTGCTGCAGGAGGGTCGTGGGATCGGGTTGTTTAACAAGCTGCGCGCCTACGAGCTCCAGGATCAAGGGGAGGACACTGTTGAGGCCAACGTCCACCTCGGTTTCAAGGCCGATCCCCGGGACTACGGAACCGGCGCACAGATTCTGGCCGATCTCGGCGCGCGCAGACTGCGCCTGATGACCAACAACCCGAAGAAATTTACTGCCCTGCGTGGCTTCGGCCTGGAAATCGTCGAGCGGGTGCCGCTGGAGGTGCCGCCTACCGACAGCAGCCGACCCTACCTCGAAACCAAGAAGAACAAGATGGGGCACCTGCTGAAGATGGTGTAATCGCGGGATCTGCCCGTGTCCCCCGGGCTCAGGTCGCAGGTCGCAGGTCCCACCCACCCGGGGTCGATCATCGTTCCTACTGAGACCTGAGACCTGAGACCTGAGACTTTAGACTTGAGACCTGAGACTTGAGACCTTCTCTCCACATGACGAATTACCCTCTCCCTGACCTCAGCGAGCTGACCCGCCAGCTGGTGCAAGGCGTCCCCGGCTTGGCGGTGGGTGGGGTGGTGCCGGCCGCCAGGGCCCTTGCCGTCGCGGCGGTCGCAGCCGGAGGCTGGCCCCGAAAACTCGGCCTGGTCGTGGTGCCGCACGTGGCCGAAGCCGAGGACCTGGCGGCGGGGCTCGGTCTGCTTGCCCCGGGCTTGCGGGTCGGGGTTGCGCCTGCCGAGCTTGCCGGTCCCTACCTCGGCGCCGAACCGCCGTTGGCCGCCCGACTGCAGGCGATGCGGCTCCTGCACCGAGTCGCGGCGGGCGAGATAGACCTGGTGGTGGCCTCGGTGAGAGTCCTCGCCTCACCTATTCCGCTCCCCTCAGCGGTCGCGGAGGGTGCGCTGCACCTCGAGGTGGGGAAGTGCATCGACCCGCAGGAACTGGCCGGACGGCTCACAGCAGCCGGCTATCGCCGGGTCGACCTTGTCGAGGAAGCCGGGGAGTACGCCATCCGCGGTTGGGTGGTCGATCTGCACACGGGTGGAGAGACCGGTCTTCGCCTACAGCTCGACGACGATGTGGTGGAGGCGATTCGCCCCTTCGATCCCGCCTCGCAGCGCGGCTGCGGCGAGCCCCTCGAGCGCCTTACGGTACTCCCCCTCGACGGCTTCCCGGCAGAGAAGGAGCGACTCGACGCCCTGGCCGCCCATCTCGAGAGGAAGTGCCCGGCGCTTGCGGTCCAAATCGCGGAGGGAGCGGAACGCCGTTTGTGGTGGGGTGCGCTGCATCTCGCCGGGCAGTCCACGAGCTGGCTTGATGTCGCCGGTGAGATTGTGGTCTGCGATCGCGACGAGGTGCTCGGCGAGCTGGGTCGCTGGTGGACCGTTCAAGAGCGGGAGTGGCAGACCCTGAGCCGCCGGGCGATGGAGCTGCCGCCGCCGCCGAGCATGCTCCTTTCGCCGGATGATCTCCGGCCGTCTCTCGAAACGCCGTCGCTGAGGTTGGAGCAGCTCGAGCTAGTCGACGGCTCGACGACTTGGCGCCGCCTGGCCACTCATCCGGCCGAAAGCTTCGTGCGACGCCTCCCGGACCTGGTGCCGACCCTGCGTACAAGACGCGGACAGGACCTGGTCCAGGCCCTTGTCGTGGCCTCGGCCGGGGAGGGACGCCGCTTCGCCCACCTTTTATGCGAGGGTGGCGTGGACCCCGTACCGGCGCCGCCACCGCGGGGGGGAGTGTCGATCATCGAAGGAGGTCCGCAGCACGGTTTCGTCTGGGAGGGCGAGCTTGCGGTCTATGGCCGGCGAGACCTCACAGCCGCCCCTGCGCCGCGCCGGCGCTCCGGCGTGGGCGCCTTCGCGTCGGATCTGCGCGATCTTCGGCCCGGAGACCTGGTGGTGCATATCGACCACGGCATTGGAGTCTTCACCGGTTTCCGGCGGGTCCAGGTGGAGGACCGGGAGCTGGAGATGATGGCGCTCGCCTACCACGGCGGCGACTCCCTCATGGTGCCGGTGGAGCGGGCGGACCTGATCCAAAAATACGCGTCGGGTGAGGCGGACGTCAGCCCCCGACTCGACCGCCTCGGCGGGGGAAGCTGGCGGCGGCGCAAGGCGCGGGTCAAGAAGGCGGTGCGCGAGATGGCGGCGGAGCTCCTGCGTCTGGCGGCTGTTCGTCACGCCTCCAGGGGGTACGAATTCTCCTTGGACTCGCCGTGGCAGAGGGAGTTCGAGGACGCGTTCGAGTTCGACCTCACCCCGGACCAGGAGCGGGCGGTGTCGGAGATCAAGGGCGACATGGAGTCGCCACGTCCCATGGACCGGCTTTTGTGCGGCGATGTCGGCTACGGCAAGACCGAGGTCGCCATCCGCGCCTCCTTCAAGGCTGTGCTCGACGGCAAGCAGGTGGCCGTGCTGGCGCCCACCACGATTCTTGTCGAGCAGCACCTCGAGACCTTTCGGCGACGCTTCGAAGGCTTCCCCGTGGAGATTCGCATGCTCTCCCGTTTCACCACTGCGGCCGAGGCGAAGGATGCGGTGGAGGGTCTCTCCGAGGGGAAGGTGGATGTGGTGGTTGGAACCCACCGCCTTCTCTCCGACTCGGTTCGGTTCCGCGATCTCGGCCTGGTGATCCTCGACGAGGAGCAGCGCTTCGGTGTCGCTCAGAAGGAGCGACTCAAACGGCTGCGCACCGAGATCGACGTCGTCGCCATGTCGGCCACCCCCATCCCGCGCACCCTCAACATGACCCTCAGCGGGCTGCGCGAGGTCTCGCTCATCGAGACTCCTCCCCGGGACCGGCAAGCGGTCGAGACCTCGGTCCTCGAGTTCTCTGAGGATGTGGTGCGCGAGGCGGTCCTCTACGAGATGGAGCGCGGCGGCCAGGTCTACTTCGTGCACAACCGGGTTCGTTCCATCGGTGCAGTGGCAGAGTGGCTGCGGCGGGCGGTGCCCGAGGCGCGGGTCGTGGTGGCTCACGGTCAGATGTCTGAGCGCCCCCTCGAGCGCGCCATGCGCACCTTCCTCGACGGCGAGGCCGACGTGCTCCTGGCCACCGCGATCATCGAGAACGGCCTCGACATCCCCAACGCCAACACCCTGCTCGTCAACCGTGCAGATCGCTTTGGCCTTGCCCAGCTTTACCAGCTGCGCGGCCGTGTCGGACGCTCGGAACGTCTCGCCTTCGCATACTTTCTGGTCCCGCCCGGCAAGGCTCTCTCCCCGACCGCACGAGCTCGTCTGGCGGCGATTCAGGAGTTCTGCGAGCTTGGAGCAGGCTTCCGAATCGCCGCTCGCGACCTCGAGATCCGGGGCGCCGGGAACCTGCTCGGCGCAGAGCAGCACGGGTTCCTGGAGGCGGTCGGGTTTGAAACCTACTGCCAGCTGCTGGAGGAGGCGGTGGCAGAGCTCGAGGGGCGGCCGGCAGCATCGTCCAGGGAGGTGGAGCTTCGGCTGGGTCTGGACCTTCAGCTCCCCGAGCAGTACCTCCCGGAGCCGGCCTTGCGCCTGAGCTTCTACAAGCGTCTTGCCGCCTGCGAGGATGAGGAGGCCTTGAAGAGTCTGCTCGACGAAATGAGCGACCGCTACGGCCCGGCCCCGCCCCAGACCGCGGCCTTGGCGCAAGCGCAGCGGGTGCGCCTCGCCGCCCGTCGGGCCGGGGTGACGGCGGTGACCCGGCGCCACGGTCGTTGGCGGTTGCGCCTGGATACTGCGACCCTTCCGTCGGAGAGGCTGGCGGATGTCCTGACCGGCTGGCCGGGGGCGAAGGTCAGCCCGGCGGGTGAGATCAGTTTTCCAACGGATGCGGCGGGCTCCGATCCCGCCGAGGTCCTTCGCTTCCTCGAACCGCTCGGTGAGCAGTAGCAGGTCGCCCTGTTGAGGGTAAATAATTGAGAGGTTAAGAGTTAAGAGTAAGGAAGTTAAGGGAAACGGGTCAAGGAAACGAGCTGATCGACCTCGTACTCTTAACCTCCTCACCTCTTAACCCTTGACTTTTTGGCCTTTGCCACTGCCGGTGGTTGGTCGCGATCCCCTCTTTCTGTGAGACGGGCGCTGCCAGTGGGCCGGGAGCGGTAGGATGGCCCCATGGACCGAACGCAGGGCGAGGATCTAGGCTACGGGGTTCGGGTGGCTCCCTCGGTGGGCGATGAGGTGATCGTCACCAGCCCCCGCTTCGACCTCGGCTGGCAGGTCCGGGCCGGGAAAACGCCGGGAACCGCCGTGCTGTGGCGGGAGTGGCCGTACGAGGTGGTAGGGCGGCAACCGGCTGGGGCGGGTGATTGTTGGACCCTGCGGCCGTGGGACGAGGCGACGGCCATGAGGACGGTGTTCACTCTCGACCTGGACTCGGTGTGCCCCCTGGGGGAGGAGGCGGTCGCCGAGCGGCGGGGGAGGTGGACGCGTGTTTGGACGTTGCCTTTCCTGCCCCTGCTCGGGCTGGCGCCGGCCCGGCTCCAGAAGCGCTGGAGTAACCTCTGGGACTTCCCCGCCGGCGCGGCGACCTGGGTTTCGGCGATCGCCGAGGTGCTGGTCGGTACGCTCGGCACAATGCAGATGGTAGCGCTGGCCTGGGGCGGCGATTTCTTTCTCCCGGGGTGCCTTCGGTGGCTGGTAGTCGCCGGACCCGTCCTCCTCTTCTCGGGGCTGGCCCGAATGACACAGGTGGCTGCCGACGGTGAGCCCGTCGGCTCCCCGTTCGGGCTGCCGCTCGCCCTCCTGGTGCGAGAGCCGAGGCGCCCTAAGGAGGAGCCGGGGCCGGAAGCGCGTCACGTCGACGAGGACGGCGGCTCTCTCGAGATGGTGTCGCCGGTGCACCGGGCCGACTGGGACCGGGACGGGATCTTGAGCTTTCGCGGGCGACGCTATCGCCTCGACTTCACCTGGCAGGAAGGGCGGCAGTGGGTCTATCGGTTCAACTGCTCCACCGACCAGAAACCCGGGGACCGCGCTCTGCGACTGCAGGTGCCTCCCAATAAACCCATTGCCGCGCCCCAGGCTCGCAGCGCGCCGCCACCCCTTTTGGGCACAGCGCTGGTGACCGCCTGTGTCACCCTCGGCCCACGGCCAGACCAGGAGCGATGGGCCGAGCACCTGGGGATCCGTCCGATCTGGCTGACCCTGGTCGGAGCGAGCGCGGAGCTCGTGGGCGGGGTTGTCAACATCGGCAACGATGCTAACCGTGGGGTGCCTCTGCTGCTCATCCTCGACCTCTTCCTGGTCGGTGAGGGGTTGCTGCGGTTGGCCGGGGGGGTCCTGAGCGGGCGGCCGGTCGGCAGCGTTTTCGGGTGGATTCTGCGCCCTCTTTACCGTCGCTGGCTCTAGCCCGCACTTCTCACCAGATTCCTACTGCGGGTCGCAATGCACAGCGCGTGTCTGCGCTTTCTCGATTTGCTCGTTCGACGTACAGCAAGTACGCC
>Ga0209013_10001609_pt1 | contig 20687 bp, 26 predicted proteins | sample Cruoilmetagenom2_FD_187291 | JGI IMG/M metagenome (GOLD analysis project Ga0209013, IMG submission 187291) | Oil polluted marine microbial communities from Coal Oil Point, Santa Barbara, California, USA - Sample 2 (SPAdes) (version 2) | ecosystem: Environmental > Aquatic > Marine > Oil seeps ...
ATAGGGATTTCTACGTTTGCACTAGGATTTGCATTTCCAACAGCTGCAAGCCAAATTCTCTTAATTGGAGATATATTTAAGTATTTAGATCGAGATCACACCGGTTTTTATGACGACTATAAAGAGTATTCAACTGATATAGGTTTATTTGAGAAAAATAACGGGATTAAATTTATGATTAACGATGCCGTGTATGATGGTGAGACGGTATCCGTTACATTTTCAGTTGAAAGTGAAAATGATTTGGGTGACCAACCCATCATTTTTGATCATCTAGATATTGAAGGAGCAAATGCAACAGGGGGAACTTCTGTGTTGAAAAAAGTAAGCGAGAACCACTACGTTGGTTTAATGACAGCAAGTGAAGTGGACGGTGAGAATTTAGATTCAGTGAATGTAAAATGGAATGTAGATGGCATTAAGGGAATAATAGATGAAAAAGAACAAGAATATAAAGGAGAGTGGGAGTTTGCATTTACATTAAAGGCAACAGATAATGAAACGAAAATCGTGGGACAAAGCATCGACCAAAAAGATATCCAAGTGAGTATTGATAAATTAACTGTTACCCCACTTTCCTTTATCATTTACTATGAACAAAATGCAGCTCAAAGTGTCCAAAACAAGTGGGAAGACGTCCTTGTTGAATTAGAAGTGAAAGATAATTTAGGCAATGTTTATGTTGGAAAAGGAAATGGTGGCTCAGGCCCAAATCAATATAATGTGAATTGGAGTACAACCTATGACAAGCTAAATCCAGCTGCCACTAAGTTAATTGTTACACCAAAGGTTATGGTGTTTAGCTCGGAATATAAGACTTCTTACGAAACGACCAAATTTGGCTATAAAGAAATTGAATTGCCATCAAAGTCAGGCAAAGGGAAAGAAGAAGTTGTGTTAGATGAGATCATCATCAATATTGAAAAGTGAAGATGAAGGAGGAATTAAGCATTCAATAAAGTAGGAACTTACTTATTGAGTGCTTTTTTGAATAGAATATAATAAAACAAAACGTTGACGAAAAATTCAAACTTCAAGTAATGCGATATGTTAAAATTTAGTATAAAGGTACAATTTAATGATGTGATTGAACATATGAATACGTTCGAAGGTAACGCTATAAATCCCTGCAAAAGATTGTGAAGAAAAGAGGAGGTTTTGGAACATGCATCCGATAGAACTTATCGAATTCATGATAGTCGGTGCTATCATTGTGACGTTAGCGATCATCTCTTTTTTCTTAAGAGGCAAATGGCAGAAACGTGGTTGGATAGTTACGATGGGAGTGTTCCTGGCATTCAGTATTTTATATGTGGCACGTCCTTATTGGATTGATGCCCAAATTGAAAAGAAAGTCGAATTATTAAGCACCTATTTGGAACAACAATACCCAGATGAAGAATGGACGATCTCGACAGTCCCTCATCGTGAAGATGGCTATGAGAGTCAAAGTCCGTACAGTATAATGGTTGTTTTTGAAAACGAACCAGAAGTTACCTATTCTTATTGGGTAGAAGACAAGGACGACATTAACCAGAATAGTTATTCGACAAGCAATGGATTGGATGATGAATTAAAACATAACGAAAACAATTGGTGACATGGTTGAATTCAGCTTGTATGTAGAGGACACACAAATCCAATATCTCAATCTATGATGGGAGATTAAATGAAAAAATCAATCCTTTTAATTGTATTAATTCTGTTCACTTTAACGGGATGTGGTTTAAAAACAAAAACACTATCCCAATTCTATGAAAAAGGTTTAGATAAGGTAACGAAGATTCTCATAGTAGATGGCACCTCGGGACATGAAAAAACAATCACGGATCATGAAGTGATAAAAGGATTTTTAAAACAAATTAAGGATATAAAGTTCATTCCTGAAGAAAATCAAGAAAAAAGAGAAGGTTGGCGTTATTCAATTACTCTTTTCCAAGATGATGAACAAACTTTCCAATTTGGTCTAACCCAAGTAAATGATGATTACTATTACACAGAACCAGATATGCATCCAATTGTTGATGACTTTTATAAGAACCTTGATGTGCAAGAGGATTAATTTATGAGAACAAGAAATGGGGACAAGATTATTATGGGAAGTATGAAAGCAAAATCATCCTTTAAATTAACAACAGCAAAAGAAGTAGCTTTTAGTGAAGTAGAAGGAGGACCTAAACTGACAAAGGGATACTTTGAAATGGACTATATCGGAGAACTCCAAGGTATAGGTGTATTACAAGAGTTGAAATGTTATATGACAGACAGTGCTGCCACTGTCTACGGCTTTGAGCGGATCACGGGTCGTGTTGGTACTAAATCAGGAAGTTTCGTATTGGAGCACGCCGGAAAATTTGAAGAAGGTATACTCACTTCCAAACGAACGGTTGTTCAAGACTCGGGAACAGGGGAATTAACCGGGATTTTCGGTGGAATAAATTTCGAGTCTGGCAATGCTGAGGAGTTTACCATCGTTTTGAATTATGATTTTGAGTATAAATTTTCTGATTAAAAAGGGATTTTATGAATCGGAAAAATGCTGGAAATAAAAACATTAAAGAAAAACAAACCTGGAGAATTTGGGATTCCTTATTTCTCTCAAGTGCTGTTTCAGTAATAAAGGATAGCGAAGATACAAGAAAAGATACCAAAAAGTTTAATCATTTATTATTTTCCTGGTTATTTGCCATCGTTTTTACAGTGATTTTGTTTGTGATTCTTTATTGGATAGTGGTTTAAAGTGGATGATTAGTTGAACAAAAGGGACCTTAAATTCGAACCAAAAGGAAGTATAAATATAATGAGAAAATGGATAGGTTGGACACTTGCAATAGCAACTCTTTTGATCGGAGGAACCATTTATTATTTAAGAAACGACACGAAGAGAATACATCGTTGGATACCTTTGTAAGTTAATAACGGAATATGAAAAGGATAAAAAATAAGTTATCCTTTTGCTATTGGTTGAAAGGAGATGAGAAGATGTTTAATCACTTCCCGAATGAAAACGATTTTCTTTCGCTATTTGAGTGCGAACCTACACTATTTGATCCCACTTTGAAAGATTTCTTCTATAATGTAGCAACATATCATTTCACCAATGGTGAGGAAGACTTCAACGTTACACTCTCTCCATCTTACGGTGAGGTGAAAATACAAGTAACTCAAAAGGATTCAAATAAATTGACTACCCTCTTAGATTTAAAGCGAGTGGAAAAGTTTGAAATTACATGCGATAAACAAGAGCAATCGAGTGTACTATTATGGATTCAAAATGATTTCACTCAAACACTTGAAGTCGATTTTAAACCAAAGTTTAAATTGATTTTTAAAGAACATTACACAGATTAAAGGAAGATGATTTTTACTGCTGCAGAGATAGGAGACAAATATGGAATTCAAAAACTACATGGACACCCATTTTCCAAACTTAACCATGAGACCGGCTTTGTTTTATAGTTGGGAACCTGGTATTCGCTTCGAATTGGGAGTGGATTATGACCCACCTTATAGTATGGAAGGCAGCCCATATATTAAAGGAGTTTACAATAGAGTCATCGCATTGTTTAAAGAACTGCATAAACATGAGGACGACTTATTCATAGTGGTTAATGTAAATAATTTTGGAGATGGTGCAACATTCTTGCGCAAACTCAATATTTTCTCCAAATACATCAAGGATAGATCTGTTCTACGGAGATTGAAACAGACGACAATCCCGTATGTTTTTCCTGAAGATAATGAGGAAGGTACGTATGAAACACATCAATTTGTGATGAAATGCAAAGCATCAGACATTCGATATATTCCCCTACTAAAAGCGATTTGCAACCAAGACATGGGTATAAAACCGAAAATTTTTCATGATGTCTTTTTTATTAATATCAAAAATAAGACCGTTTTTCATGTTTATGATGACCGTGGTTGTGATGTGATAGCAAAATCACCTGAACCATTAAAAGACATTTATAGAAAAAACAACGGTTGGATATTGTATTACGACCGGGAAGACATTGACAAGGTGTTTAAATGAATCTAGCTATGCTAAATCTGACATGAAAAGTCGACACCATTAACCTAAGTTTTTGAATACAGGAGATGAACATATTGTTGGAAGCTATTATTGTAGGAATATTTGGAGTAGGTTTCTTGCTTCTAGGAATTAGACATAACAAAAGAATACATAAAGATGAGGGAACAGGTACTGGTGTTGTTGAGGAATCGGTTATACTTTCAGTCATTATTGAGAGTGTCTTTTGGGTATTTGATCGACTTCCATATTGGGTTGCTAAAAGTTTATATTTTTTGATTGCAGTTGCTTTATTGGTTTGGAGTTATAAATTGTTTATGGGTTGAAAGAAAAAGAAAAAAACACCACCTGAAGGCAGTGCCATTCCTAGACTTAATTAATATCCATTTTCCTCTGAGATCTTCTCCCGTAAACCTCCGTCATCACGGATTCTGAAATCACCCATTTTTCCTTCTTCCGAAAGAATAGCCCTTCCTTTAATACCATGTTGTGAAACTTCCCCGGCATTGTTTTTATATTCTACCTGAGCAGTAAAATCATAATGCTTTGGTGTCAATTCATTCTTACTTTTATTCACCTGTATATCACTGACTCTCATTTCACCCCGAAATTCTCCTTCTAGATGATAAAGTTCATAGTGGTAATTGAAAGCGATGACATTAGTAATAAGGTGATCATACATATAGTCCATAAAGTAGGGTTTGTATGTTTTTTCAACTAGCTCTTCGTATGCTAACCATTCGGGGGAATCAGCTGGAATTTCGAAGCCGCCGCTTCCTTCTGGTAAGCTTTCTCGTATTTCATCCGCTTTTTTATCGAGATTTTGCTGTATAAGAATAAATTCTGCATTAGGTGCCGTGAATTCCGATTCAAGAACTGCCCGAACGGCAGTTTTGTTTTTATCCTCGATTGCCATTTCCGTTGCCAACTGATTGTCTTTATCTGCATTAGGATTAACCAACGTAAAGACAAGAAAACAAGCAACTGCAACCATTGCGACTGATATGATTATCGGTGCGATATGACGTTTCTTTTTGCTGACTTTATCTTGTATTTTCAGAAAACTATTTCTGCGTGCTTCATCGGTCCGTTCAGTATTTTGCATTTTCTGGAAAAGTTCGTCAAACTCTTTTGAAGGATTCATCTGTAAAACCATCCCTTCCATAAAACTCTTTTCGTAATGCCTCAAATCCCCGTGACATTTTTGTCTTCACCTTGGCTTCAGTCCAACCTAATATAAATGCCGTCTCTTTAATCGAGCATTCATTTACTTTTCTCAAAATCAACACATCTCGATAGTCTTTTTTTAATCGACTTAAGGCTGCATACAGCTGAGACAGTTCCTCATTCTTTTCGGCTGTGCTCTCAGGGGAAGGGTTCTGCGTGTCGATATCGTTTTCATTTCCCCATTTGAAAAACTGAATGATCTTTTTCCTTCGAAAATGATCATAGGTGACATTTCGAGCAATTTTCAACAGCCATGTCAAAACCGATGATTGATTATTAAAATGATGCAAGTTCTTATATGCTTTATAAAATGTGTCCTGTGTCAAATCTTCAGCGGTTTCTTTTTGGCGTACGAGCAGATAAACAAAGCGATAAACCGTGTCGCTATGATCGACATACAATTGTTCTAAATCCACTTCCATAAATTTCAACCTCCTCTTACAAATCATAGACGAAAGAGGAAACGAAAAGTATCGTTTTTTATACGTATTTAAAGGGATTTCTCCCAAAATGTCGAAGGTAAGTTTAGACATTACAATTAATACTGAAATATAAGGGGTAATCGTTATGAAGGATGCGAGAATACAAAGGATTGCTGAATTATTGGTGAATCATTCAATCAAGGTACAACCAAATGAACACATATTGGTTCAATCCGTGACAGAAATAGAAATCGGTATTGTAAAAGAAATTATTAGCGAAATACATAAAGCGGGTGGTTTTGCTCATGCGGATTTAAGAAATGCGGCGGTAACCAGACAATTGGTTATGGGTGGAACGAAAGAACAGTTCGACATGTTAGCTGAATGGGATGTCAAGCGCCTTGAAAAAATGGATGGCTACATAAACTTGAGAAGTCCAATGAATGCCTCTGAACTATCAGATATCCCAAGCGAAAAAATGGGACTCTATGCAAAAACGTACGGTCAACTACAAGCGGAAGCGATCTATACGAAAAAGTGGGTAACAACGCGTATTCCCAATGCATCTATGGCACAGGAAGCCCGGATGAGTACAGAAGCTTTTGAGGATTTTTATTTTGACATATGCACAATTGATTATAAGAAACTCTCGAAAGCAATGGATCCATTAAAAGACTATATGGAAAAAACCAAGCTGGTAGAGATTAAAGGACCCGAAACGGATTTGTCCTTTTCCATTGAAAATATCGGAGTAATTAAAGGGGACGGAACGGACAATATTCCGGATGGGGAAATATACACAGCACCAATTAGAGAGTCTGTGAATGGTACAATTACATTCAATACGTCATCTACAATGAATGGTTATACCTTTGAAAATATTTCACTCACTTTTGAAAAAGGAAAAGTAGTGAAAGCGACTGCAAATCATACAGAGGAATTGAAGGACATCCTGGCTACTGATGAAGGAGCAAGTTATGTAGGAGAATTTGCACTGGCCTTTAATCCGAAAGTAAAAGTTCCGATGAACAATACTTTATTTGATGAGAAAATTGATGGCAGTTTTCACTTGGCTTTAGGCAGCTGCTTTGATGAAGCAGATAATGGAAATATTTCGGCCATCCATTGGGATTTGGTTTCAATCCAGCATCCGGAATACGGTGGTGGAGAAATCTATTTCGATGGGAAACTAATCCGAAAAGATGGTCGTTTTGTGATTCCTGAACTTGAAGGATTGAATCCGGAAAGGATTTTGGAGGACTGATTGTAATGATTTTTACTTTGAGGTACATGATAAGTAGGCAAGCATAGACAGGATTCATTGAAATTGCAAAATGAAAAAACGCCAAATTAATGGCGTTTTAGCTTTTTTCATTATTGTCGCGCTTGATTTTGATCTGCATTGCCAGTTAAATGTTTTGCAGCATTTTTAGTCGCATCAATCGCGCCCATAGTAACATTTTTAGTTGTATCAACAGCACCCATAGCAGCATTTTCTGTTGTTTCTAAAGCATTATGCACAGTTTCAAATGCAGAGCCTGCAGTCTTCTTGACGCCCTTTGCAACACTTTTGTCATTTTGGTTGTTATTTTGATTAGCCATTTGATTTCACCTCCTGAACAAAGATAGGTTATGTAATAAATGAATAATTATACTGACAGATTTCTTCAAATAGCTAACTTAGGATTTATTGGTCGAAGAATTAATACATTAAAACGTTCGTACAATTGGGGAGGAAAACATGTTCATACATAAAATTGATGATGACTTAGCGTTAAAAGTGATTGAATTAAAAGATGCAGATAGAATATTTGAGTTAACCGACAACTCACGGAATTATTTACGGGAATGGCTTCCTTGGGTGGATATGACCATTAAAAAAGAAGATACAGTAGAGTATATAAAGATGTGTTTAACTGGTTTTTCAGAGAATAAGAATTTGAATGCAGTGATATTATTTAAAGGAAATATTGTTGGAATTGCTGGTTTTAATAATCTCAATTGGTCAAATAAAACCGCTTATATTGGCTACTGGCTTGGCAAGGAATATCAAGGAAACGGCATTATGACGAGGGTATCTAGGGCATTGACGGACTATGCTTTAACTGAATTAAATCTAAATAAAGTTGAAATTCGGGCTGCAGTGGAGAACAAGAAAAGTAGAAGCATCCCCGAAAAATTAGGTTTCGTAAATGAAGGATGTATTCGACAAGCAGAATGGCTGTCAGATCATTACGTTGACCATGTGGTTTATGGCATGCTGGTTGATGAATGGAGTAAATAGTGCTTATTAAGAGTTGAAAATCAATTTATGTTGATCTTCAACTCTTTTTCTTTAGAAAAGTCGGTTATAAGGTGGGAGAAAAATGAAGTATAAATTCGAGTTGATGACTCAAGAACAGGCAGAAGATATTGCTTACAATTGGCATTATCAAGGTGACTTTTCTTTTTACAACATGGAGTCAGATCAGGAAGATTTAGTCGAGTTTCTAGATCCTGAAACTCGAGGACAATCAAACTTTGTTGTTATGAATGACAATAAAGTTATAGGCTTTTTTAGTTTTACCAAAGTCGCTAATCATACGATTGATATAGGACTGGGAATGAGACCAGATTTAACGAGTAAGGGAAATGGCTTGGATTTTTTAAAAGCGGGTTTAGATTTCACCAAATCAAAATATTGTCCTCAAAACATAACATTATCAGTAGCCACTTTTAATCAAAGAGCTATAAAAGTATATAAAAAAATCGGATTCAAAGAAGTTCATACGTTTATGCAAGATACAAATGGTGGTACGTTTGAATTCTTGAAAATGATTTACTCTCAAGGGTAAGCCTTCTTGTCCAGATACGAGGTAGTTTTGGTATGTTGGAAAAGGTATTTAATGGAATGACGTCGAATTCACTAAAGAAGGCAAGGTAATAAAAACTAATCACCTATTAAGCAAGAAAAGGGGGTAAAGTATGTGGGATCAAAGATTAATAGACACAGAGAGAGGGACTTTTGAGCTGTTTGAAAATGGACATGGGGAACCTTTAGCCGTTACGCATTTGTATAGTGCGTTTGACAATCGAGGGAATTCTTTTGCTAATCCGTTTACGTCTCACTATCATGTTTTTTTAATAAATCTTCGTGGCTGTGGAAATTCAGTAAAAGCTGAAAACGACCATGAGTATAGTATGGACGAAACCGTTCTTGATTTGGAAGCGATTCGGATAGCTTTAGGATTTGAAAAATGGGGATTTGCTGGCCATTCGACAGGTGGAATGCTCGCCTTGAAATACGCCATACTCGCTCAGTCTTCACTTACAAAAATTATTGCTGGGGGAGCTGCCGCAAGTGTAGAGTATGGCTCGGATCCGGATAGTATTTATTGTTCGAAGAATCCAAACTTCAATCGAATCATTTACATAATGGACCAATTAAACAACACCTCAACACCCATTGAAACCCGTCAAAAACTGGGCTATGAATGGGCTTTAATGTCTTATTATTCAGAAGAAAAACTGAAGGAATCTTTAAAATTACCGAACAGTGGAAAAACAGTTGGTGACCGTTTAGATTATTTTAGAAAAATTGAATGTGCTACTTATGATATACGGGAAGAGTTAATTAACATTAGCGTGCCTAGTTATATTTATTCAGGTAAACACGATGCCCAATGCCCGATGAAATTCAGTTTGGAAATAGCTAATTTAATTCCGAATGCAACAATGACTGCCTTTGAAGAAAGTAACCATAATCCATTTTCCGAAGAAGAAGAAAAGTTTCAAGAATTTGTACAGTCTACATTAGAGGGGGCGATCCCAGTTAGAAAATGATTTATCTGCTCAACTTGTCTTTGTTGATTCGCTTGAAAAAACAGACAGCAAAATACGTTCTATAAAAGTTAAGAAATTATCATGAACACTGCTGATAATAGGAGGTACAAAACATTGCTTATAACAAGTCAAACGGAGATTCAAGCCCCTATTGAGGTAGTATTCTCATATTTAGAAGATAATGAAAAACAAAAAGAATGGATGACAGGATTAGAAGGGACTGAGTATTTAACGAAGTTTGATATTCGTAATCCTGTAGGTGTTAAGTTTAAACAAAGGTTAAGAGAAGGAAACCGTATTCAAGAATATGAAGGACAAGTTACTGAATTCGATAAAAATAATAGAATAAGTATTCAAATGAATCATCCTTCTTTTTTAATCAATGTTTCATATAACCTTCAAGAAATTAGTCCTAATTCCAGTATTCTTTATATTACAGAAGAAGTAACAGCAAAGACTGTTTCAGGAAAGATATTAAGTATCCTTTTTCGAGTATTTATGAAAAAAGGGTTGGAGAAACAAATGAAGGCATTGAAACAGTGCGTTGAAAAACGTTAGCTTTGGGTATATACAGGTATGAAACTTCGATTGTAGCTCATGAAGTTCGATAAGGTAGTCTCATTCTTATACTCAAAAAGGCACCAGAAACCCTTATAGGATCTGGTGCCTCATTTATTATTCAATTAAATGAGAATTGAGAGTTATATAGGCACACATAGTAGCAAAGATGCTTTACCATGAACTTGAATAAAACGGCGCAAGCACTTCACTGAATTTCTTACCTCGAAGTGGCTGAAACACTTTGGTGACCTCATCAGAAGCAATCGAAACCCGTGCTCCACTTACAGGAGATCGGAAACCTTTCGTTTGTAACCCAATTAGGTATCCTCGTGCATTCACGACAGCACCTCCATGCATCGTAATGCTTGCTTCATCATGTGTCGAATTATACAACAAACCTTGAAAATAAAATGAAGAGTCGAATGTGCCTTCTGTTACATATAATCCGCTTTTTCCTTCTTCCAATTCCACTGTCACAATCCGCTCATTCTTTTCAAGTGTCTTAACTGAGGGTTGAAGGGGAATCCCAATAATCCCCATAGGCTTTTTCGTTTTCATGATGGCAAGCGAATCATTTGCGAATGCAGCTCCTTGAAGTTCAAATGATCGATTATCCGACGTAATAACTCTTCCCGAAGTGACTCCATCAATCGCATATGTGTTGACTAGAATATACCCATCCCCAATCACAATTCCCGTTGCCACCCATTCATTATTAGCATTTTTTAAATGCATAGTTACAATCCTTGACTCAGTTTTTTTCACGATTTGTGGAGTTGTCTGCTCCTTGGAAAAGCCAAGAGCACGTGCTAAAAAAATTGCTGTTTCTGTACGAGTCAATGTAGCATATGGACGGAAAGTCCCGTCACTGTATCCCTTTGTAATACCATTGAATACTAGTTTCCGAACATACGGATACGCTGCTGATTGACTCGCTACATCTTTAAAGTCGATGGCTTTTTCGTTCTTTAACTGAAACCCTCTTACAAGAAAAGCAGCCATCTGTCCACGTGTCACAAGCTCCTTTGGACGAAACGTACCATCACTGTACCCATTGATAATCCCTGCATTCACAGCCGATTGAATATAGCCTGAAGCAACATTCGAGGCAGTTACATCTCGGAATTTCGTTTGAGCCTTCGCCCCTTCAAGCCCCAGTGAACGACCGATCTGCACAGCAATCTCTTCTCGGGTCACCTTTGTGGCAATACCAAATGATTTTGAAGATAGTACAATATCCCGCTCTTTTAAAAACTGAATCTCTTCATATGCTGCATGCGTTTTGGGTACATCCGAAAATTGCGCAGCTGCTTGCGCAGGAAGTGTTAACGAAAATCCTATTACTATGCTAAAAACCATTATCTTTAATTGTCTCATATCGATTCCTCACACTCTTTCATTCTATTCCGTTGTAAATGTACAATGCTTCAGCAAAATCCACATGATGCAAATGACCTGTTTGCCATCTGTAAATAAGCATAGAAGTCGTGATGATTGTTTTAGTATTCGCGTCCAAGTGACAGAAAGTAATCATTTTTAAAGGGAAATACGTATTTAAAAGGCACTTAATAATTATTAAAAAATTAATTACAAAATTAACTTATTATTGAAACTTCTTTTCACTTCAAACGTATGAAAGTAATGTAAAAGGTTATTTCAATAAGAGGAGATAATGATGAAAAAAAGAGGGAAAAAAGAAAAGGAAAAAGAAGAAGGAATTGGAAAAGTTCTGGTTAATGAAATTAAGGAATCAGTCTTTCTTGAAGTAGCTGCAGAGATTATCTTGTTTGTACCGAAAATGATTATTCGGATCATACGAAACTATTAACTATGAGTATTATAGAGCTGCTTAAACAGCTCTTTTTTATTTGAACGAAGACGAAAAATTGAGGTGGTTGTGAACATGTCCAGTCCTAAATACTCCCTTTCCGCGGGTGCAGTTGTATTGAATGATGAAGGGAAAATTCTGCTTATTCGTGGCCCTCGGAGAGGATGGGAATTTCCTGGTGGAATAATTGAAAAAGGTGAGACCATTCAAGAAGGGATTATCAGAGAAGTGAAAGAAGAAACGGGAATTGATATTGAAGTCACCAAGTTCTGCGGTATATATCAAAATCTAGAAGCAAGTGTTTGTGCAACCTGTTGGTTAGGAAAAGCAATAGGCGGTGAATTGCAAACGAGTAGTGAAAGTTTAGAGGTGGGTTATTTTACATTGGAAGAAGTATTAAAGCTTGTTACATGGCCTAATTTCAAAGAAAGAATACTTAAGATATTAAATGAAGAAGAACATCCGTTTTGTGTGTCGTTCTAAAAGGTGTGGGGTGAATGTAATGATAAAAGCCGTAATATTTGATTTAGATGGTACCTTGTTAAACAGAGACGAATCTGTAAAGCTATTCATTAATAGACAATATGAAAGACTAAATATTTTCGTAGGTCATATACCAAAAGACAAGTATATGACCAGATTTATAGAGTTGGATCAACATGGTTACGTTTGGAAAGACAAAGTATATCAACAATTAATCGAAGAATTCCATATTAAAGAAATTACATGGGAAGAGCTTCTGAACGACTATATCAATGAATTTAAACATAGCTGTGTTCCTTTCCCAAATCTTACTCGAATGTTGGAAGAACTTAAAAGTAGAAATCTGATATTAGGAATGATTACAAATGGATATGGCCAGTTTCAATTCGATAATATTAAGGCACTGGATATAGAAAAGTATTTTGATGTCATTTTAGTATCTGAGTGGGAAGGATTAAAAAAGCCGGATCCTCAGTTATTTCATAGAGCACTAGAGAAACTTTCTATATCTCCTAATGAAAGTGTATTTATGGGTGACCATCCAGAGAATGACGTAAAAGCGGCCCGAAATTTAGGAATGAAGGGCATTTGGAAGCAGAATGCTGAACATGAAAATGTCGTTGCAGACTTTGTAGTTGATGATTTAATGGATTTACCCGAGATTATTCGAAAGGCAAATTAGGGTTTTCACGATAAGCGAGAGAGTTTTCATGATATATAGTGGACTTTTCACGATTTCCGCACGGTTTTTCTTGATAACGGTAAAAAATTGGTGACATTTACTAAAAGAATGTTTTTGGAGGTCAATGTATGTTCATTGTTAATGTAGAAGGTGCCATTAATAATAATGGCAAATGGTTGTTAATACGACGCAGCGAAAAAGAAGAACATGCAGGAGGAACACTGTCTCTTGTTGGGGGCAAAGTTGAACTCGAAGGAAATTCAACCGATATTTTAGAGAGAACACTTAAAAGAGAAATTGCTGAAGAAGTTGGAATAGAGGTTTCAAATCTTAGGTACGTGAATAGTTCCTCATTTGTTACGGATTCTGGGATTCATGTGGTCGACATTGTTTTTCTTTGCGACCACCAATTTGGCGAACCTTTCGCTAAGAGTCCTGATGAAGTAGAAGAAATTCATTGGATGTCGACACAGGAAATTTTTAATCACACTGATATACCGATATATTTAAAAGACAATATTAAATTGGCGGATCAACTACTAGTTACAAGTGTCACAACCTCTTGAGATTAGTTAGATGAGTTGGAATAAATTATTCAAGTGAATTATCCAGTGTTAATATGGGGTGAGAGGTTTCAGAGACTAATTATCTATTGAACAAGAAAACACAATATGTTAGATTAATAACTGTATAAAACACAATATATAGTATGTATACGAAAGAATGGTACCAGCAATGGTTTAAAAGGGAATTCGGATATGCCGAAGCTGTCCCCGCAACTGTGAGTGTGAACGACTGTACATTGTCCACTGTGTGAAAACATGGGAAGGCGTACGGAAGGGTGAAACACGAGCCAGTAGACCTGCCTTTTTTTCGATTAAGCAACACTTTCTTCGGGGGTTGAGGAGTGGAAGCGAGCTATAAGTAGCGAGCAATGATCCATTTTCTCGTGTACAGGTGTATCTCTTTTCCATTCATTCAATCATGAGCGATGACTCAGCCGAAGGGGCTGTGGCATCGCTTTTTTGTGTACCTGAAAATGATGATAACTTGGGAAGGGGATTACTTCTGATGCAAAAGATACAATCCAAAAAAGAAACGATGATTGATAATTTACTAACGATGTTCAATGAAGGTCAATTAGCTCCCTTATTGCGAGCACATGACAAGTGGGTAAAGAAAAATTATGACGGAACGGATGCAAAGTGGTCAAAAGCCATGGAATTGGAAGCACTCAGTCATTTAGATGAGGAAGAACCATTCTGGACGTTTGTTGCAGCGCAAATCTATTTGTCACAAATATACAGTGACCAAGCAACATTACGAGACTGTACAAAAGAAGACGTGTATACGAATTTTTACAAGCAACTTACACGTCTATCAGAAAAGGGATTATATGATAGCCGATTACTACAAGCGTATACGAAAGAAGAAATTGCTGCTCTTGGTCAAAATCTTGAACCAAAACGGGATGGTTTATTTACATATATCGGATTGAAAACGTTGATGGATCGATACGTGGCAAGAGACTTTGATAAAACAGCTGCGGAACTTCCACAAGAACGCTGGCTCATCATTGCCATGACGTTAATGCAAAACGAAACAAGTGATCGATTAGCGAAAGTCAAAGAAGCGTACTGGGCTATGAGTAATCTCTATATGACAGTTGCGACACCAACTCTTTCAAATGCCGGCAAGCCTCAAGGACAATTATCTAGCTGTTTTATTGACACGGTTGATGATAGTTTGCAAGGAATCTATGACTCGAATACGGATGTCGCGACATTATCCAAATATGGTGGCGGTATAGGCGTCTATATGGGGAAAGTGAGAAGTCGTGGTTCATCAATTCGAGGATTTCAGGGGGCATCAAGTGGCGTATTGCCTTGGATCAAGCAATTGAACAATACAGCTGTCAGCGTAGACCAACTTGGACAGAGACAAGGTGCCATCGCGGTTTATTTAGATGTTTGGCACAAAGATATCATGCCGTTTCTGGACTTGAAGTTAAATAATGGTGATGAACGTCAACGTGCACATGATATTTTTACAGGCGTTTGTTTGCCAGATATTTTTATGGAGAAAGTAGAATCTAGGGAAGAGTGGTCATTATTTGACCCACATGAAGTGCGTACCGTAATGGGTTACTCCCTGGAAGATTTTTATGATGAAGCGAGAGGGACTGGGACTTTCCGCGAAAAATATCAAGCTTGTGTTAAGGAAAAGAGTTTATCCAGAGAAGTGGTTCCAGCCATTGATATTATGAAACGCATCATGCGGAGTCAACTGGAAACAGGCGTGCCATTTATGTTCTACCGGGATGAAGTGAATCGCAGAAATTCAAATAAACATGAAGGCATGATCTATAGCAGTAACTTATGTACGGAAATCTTTCAAAATATGAGTGCGACCGAATTTGAATCGATTACCTTAGAAGACGATGTCATTGTGACACGCCGTAAACCGGGTGATTTCGTGGTATGTAACCTGTCTTCCATTAACTTAGGAAAAGCAGTTCCAGCTGGTGTATTGGAAAGACTGATAGAAGTTCAAGTTCGTATGCTCGACAATGTCATTGATTTGAATATGATTCCTGTACCCCAAGCACAGCGGACAAACGCGCGATATCGTGGAATTGGGTTAGGTACTTTTGGTTGGCATCACTTATTGGCATTAAAAGAAATTCGCTGGGAATCCGATGAAGCGGTGAATTTTGCAGATGAACTGTATGAAGAAATTGCGTATTTAACAGTGAAAGCTTCCATGAATTTATCACGTGAGAAAGGGCCATACCCATTATTTTACGGTTCGGATTTCCATACAGGCGAATACTTTTCGTCCCGAGACTATACAAGTGGGAAGTGGCGTGAGCTTCGCTTTGACGTGGCAATGAATGGTGTGCGAAACGGTTATTTAATGGCGGTTGCACCAAATTCTTCTACTTCGATATTAGCGGGAAGTACCGCAAGTATTGATCCCATTTTCCAAAAAAGCTATTCAGAAGAGAAGAAAGACTACAAAATTCCCGTAACGGTACCGGATTTGAATCAAGACACCACATGGTTCTACAAGTCAGCATACTTCATCGATCAACATTGGACGTTGCGACAGAATGCCGCCCGTCAACGCCATATCGATCAAGGCGTGTCGTTAAACTTATATGTACAAAACACAATCAAAGCGAAAGAGTTACTTGATTTACATTTGGATGCTTGGGGAAGTGGATTGAAAACAACCTATTATGTGCGTTCTACATCGGTTGAATTGATAGATTGTGAATCTTGTTCGAGCTAAGGAGGAAAAAGTGTTGAAGACCATTGAAAAAAGAAAGCTTATGGATAAAACTGCACCAAATCGTTCGACAGGTATCGTAAACGGGGAGTCTTCGAACATTTTAAACTGGGATGATGTCCGCTTTAGTTGGGCTTATCCAAAATATAAACGCATGCTCGGTAACTTTTGGACACCATTTGAAATTAATATGGGTTCGGATGTAAAACAGTTTGGATCATTGACCGTTTCAGAGCGGGAAGCGTTCTTGAAAATTATCGGTTTATTGGCACTGCTCGATAGTATTCAAACTGATTTTGCAGGGAAAGTGGCGGATTACTTAACTGATTCCAGTTTGAATGCACTTATGATTATTTTGGCACAACAAGAGGTCATTCATAATCATTCGTATTCTTATGTACTATCAAGCTTGGTTTCCAAACAGGAGCAAGATCGTGTATTCGATTTTTGGAGAACGGAACCAGTATTGGCGAAGCGAAACGATTTTGTGATGAAAGGGTACGAGGATTTCGATAAGAATCCAAATGTCGATTCATTATTAACAGCCATAGTTTACGACGTCATATTAGAAGGATTGTTCTTTTACTCTGGGTTCGCGTTTTTCTACCATTTAGCCCGTCATCAAAAAATGGTCGGCACGAGTACGATGATCAACTATATCAACCGTGATGAACAGATTCACGTTGATCTATTCGTGAAAATCTATCAAGAGTTGTTGAAAGAGTATCCACAGTACGCTACACCAGAACGAGCGCGTGAAGTCGAGTTGATTTTCCAGGAAGCTGCAAAACTTGAGATTGAATGGGCGCGCGAAGTCATCGGTAACAAAATTGACGGTTTAGATGTTGAGGATGTAGAAGAATACATTTACTTCTACGCAAATGTTCGTTGCAGCCAACTTAGCTATGAACGCCCTTTCCCGGCATACCGCAAAAATCCATTGAAATGGATCAAAGCATATGAAGAAGTGGACTTAGGCAAAACAGATTTCTTTGAGCAAAAGTCACGCCAATACGTGAAAGTGAACGTGCAAGATAATGGATTTGACGATTTATAAGGAAATGCAGTTTTTCTTTAAAGGAAACACCGGATAAAATGTAGAATTGTACAACAACAAGGATAAGGAGTTGTTGGAATGGAACATGTTAAAACAGCGATTCAAGATATCTATCCAGATGATTTTGCGTGGTGCTATGGGTGTGGACGATTAAATGATGACGGGTATCATTTCAGAACATTTTGGAACGATGATGAAACAGTGACGGATTATCGCCCTTTAGAAAAACATACAGCATTACCTGGATATGTGTATGGAGGCCTAATCGCATCTTTTGTGGATTGTCATGGCACGGGATCGGCTTCACTTTTCTTGCATCGGAAAAATGGACATGAGCCAGGGGATGGAGCGGAGCCGCCACGTTTTGTAACCGCGTCGTTGCACGTCGACTATATAAAACCTACACCCCAGGGAGTTCTGCTAAAAGCTGTAGGTAAAGTAGAAGAAATTCATCCGAAAAAGTACAAAGTGAATATCAAAGTTTACGCAGGTGAGGAACATATAGCCAATGGAGAAGTAGTTGCGGTTGTGATGCCTGTAAATTTTGGCAAGAAGTAACCATCTAATTAAAAGGTTTCCCTGGAAGAAAGAAGAATCTATAATAGAAGTCATTTTGTAAGGGGATGAAGAAATGAAACAACCATTACCATATTTAACGTTTTACGGGAACGGAAAAGAAGCCGTTGCTTTTTATGAAAAAACCTTTGGCTTAGAAAACAAAGAGATGCAGACATATGGTGAAAGTGATTATCCATCGCCACCTGAAGCTGCAGACTTTTTAATTCATTGTCTTCTATCGGATGGCAACTTTAGCATTATGCTCGCAGATTCAACAACTCAAGGTGAATCAGGGGCGACGAATGTGTCACTAATGATTGAGTGTGAAAGTGAAGAAGAAATCAATCGTCTGTATAATGCCTTGCTCGAAGGTGGTACAGCCGTCATGGAACTGCAAGATACATTTTGGGGAGCGAAATACGGAAAAGTACGCGATCCATTCGGCTATACATGGGATTTGAACTTCGAAAAAGGACAAGGTGAATAAGACTTAATGGGGCTGCCGGTGAATCTGGCAGCCATTTTTGTTGGGCGTCGGAGGGGAAGTCAGACGTAAGTGGCAATTTTCAGACGTGAAGGCCAAATAGTCAGACGTGCCCCCCGTTTTTTCAGACGTCAACGTGAAAAAGTGCGACTGAGCGAACACTCAATCCGAAAATAGAAAAAGCTGAGCGATAAAAACACTCAGCTACCAATTATTCTTCGTCATTCACGATGACACTACGTCCTTTTAATTTCAATAATAGTGGAATAAGTAACCATGCCGCAGCCACAATGATAAAGGCTAATGATAATGGTCTTGTAAGAAAAATAGAGAAATCACTATTTGAAATTGTAAGTGCACGACGCATATTATTTTCAATCATTGGTCCCAGTACTAGTGCTAACACAAGAGGGGCAACCGGGTAGTCATTCTTCGATAACAAATAACCGATAACACCACATGCTAATAATAAATACAAATCAAATGTAGTGTATTGGACTGCATAAACCCCGAAAAACGAGATTGCGACAATAATCGGGAGTAAATACTTTTTAGGTGTTTGAATAATTTTTGCAAATACTTTAACTAGAGGCATGTTCAGAACTAGCAACATTAAATTTCCGATAAACATACTTGCGATAAGTCCCCAGGCAACATCGGGATGATCTTCAAATAATAAGGGACCTGGTTGAATGTTATACATGATGAGCGCGCCCATTAATATCGCAGTCGTTCCTGAACCCGGTATTCCCAGGGTTAGTAATGGAATCATAGCACCACCAGAAGCAGCGTTATTGGCAGACTCTGGTCCAGCTACACCTTCAATCGCACCCTTACCAAATTTCTCTGGATGCTTGCTGAACTTTTTCTCGGCAATATAAGAAAAGAACGAAGCAAGTGTTGCACCAGCACCTGGCAAAACCCCGATGAAGAATCCTAGTAACGAACCCCTCACAATAGGTTTCGCACTATCTTTCAAATCTTGTTTTGTTGGTAAAATACGCTCGATTTTGGCAATTGCACCATCTTCTTTGTCTCGCTCAAGAATAGTTTTAAATACTTCACCAAGAGCAAATAATCCAACCGCAATTGTTAAAAATTCAAGGCCAGAATAAAGAATTGGCAAATCATATGTAAAACGAGCGATTCCAGATACAGCATCAATTCCGATTGTGCCTAATAGTAAACCAAATATAGTCATAATTAATGCTTTAGTCATTGATTTACCAGCTAATCCACTTACTGCACATAACCCAAGAAGCATAAGAGAGAAATACTCAGCAGGACCAAACTTTATTGCGATGTTCGATAATGGTTCTGCTAATAAAACTAAACCAATTAGCGAAACAATACCTGCAGCAAATGAACCAATGGCTGCAATCGAAAGGGCAGATCCTGCACGCCCTTGTTTAGCCATTTGATATCCATCTAGGGTTGTGACAACAGAAGAAGATTCTCCTGGTGTGTTTAACAAAATAGAGGTTGTAGATCCTCCATACATCGCACCATAATAAACGCCAGCTAATAAAATAATCGAACTTGCAGCAGCAGCTTCAGCCGGTAAACCGGATGTCAAAGTGGCGGTAACAGGAATCAGTAGAGCTACACCGCTCATCGGTCCAATTCCCGGTAAAACGCCAACAGCTGTTCCAATGATAACGCCTACAAAAGCAAATAGGATATTTTGCCATTGGAATGCAACGGCAAACCCATCTAATAGAAAATCTAATGTACTCATGCGATGACTCCTTTCACTTTAAAATTGAGGGAACCCAGGCAATGAACCACCAAGAAATTCCGCGAAAAAGTAGTAAACACCGAATGAAAAAACACCGGCGATAATGATTGTGGATATCCATTTACCACGCTCCATTGTCTGAAATGCAATCATCAAGAAAATGAACGTAGAAATGACATATCCGAGAGGCTCCAAAACAGCCGCATATACAGCAGCACTAACAAAAATAATAATGAATTTCATATATTGAAGAGGCTCTTTTGATCCATCTTCAGGTTTATATTTAGTAGTCTCAAATAGTAACCGTATACTTAGCAAGATTAATATAGCCCCAAGTGCCATTGGAAAAATATTAGGTCCAACTGTAGAACCGTATGAACTTACTGATATCGAACGACTTTCAATGACAAATAAAAGACCAATCAGTAAAAAGGCGATACTTGCGAAACGATCGAACGTTTTACTCATTATCCTTTCACACCTCCTAAAGAAAAAGGCGACCGC
>Ga0209013_10001610_pt1 | contig 20664 bp, 11 predicted proteins | sample Cruoilmetagenom2_FD_187291 | JGI IMG/M metagenome (GOLD analysis project Ga0209013, IMG submission 187291) | Oil polluted marine microbial communities from Coal Oil Point, Santa Barbara, California, USA - Sample 2 (SPAdes) (version 2) | ecosystem: Environmental > Aquatic > Marine > Oil seeps ...
CCTCCGCGTTCACAAGAAAAGCTTTGGTATAAATACTGAAGCTTTTTTTTATGCACAATTTGCAAACTAAAAAATAAGGAGGGAGGCGAACCCTGGGCTCGTAACCTATTCATGACGAGAAACGAGGAGTAATCCCTCCGCGTTCACAAGAAAAAGCTTTGGTATTTCCACCAAGGCTTTTTTTTTTGCACAATTTGCTAGCTAAAAAAATAAAGAATGGATCAAATAGAAAGGATGGAATACATTTAATTGATGATTAATATCTTTTTTGTCTCATTCATTTTTTTCCCAAAAACATTAAGAAGATATGTACCTGCAGGATACTTTTCCACGTTAACAGAGACATGCTCTGCAGAACTAAAAAAAGACACTAATCGATTTCCTCTCATATCGAACAGGCTGATTCTTCGGCTTGAAAAAGATGTAAAATCAATTTTCACAATTTCAGAAGCTGGATTCGGATAGATTTTTAAATTAGATTCCGACTTTATATTTTCTATTCCCGTGATATTGGGATTATCAAAAGAAATCCAATTTAGATTATATTCACCAGATTTAGAATACAAGCGTAAGACTACTTTTCCGGAAGGTAATTCAATAGTGGTGGATTTCGTTTGCCAGACTTGCCAACCACCTGTATAATTAAAAACGACAGACGTATTCGAGATAATCTGATCATCCTTTGAATTCATAATATTTAGCTCTCCGTTTTTTGCCGTTGCTACCCGAAAATTAATGGTATAAGTACCAGCTTCCGGGACATAGATAAGATAATCCAAATAATCTCCATTATTCGCATAAGCAGTATTCTTCCCTCCACCTTCATCGGTGCAATCTTCTAATTCAAATCCCTTATTAATCATGAAATTCTCCGCCTCTATTTTCCCTGGTAATTTGACAAGAGAATAGAAATTATTATCAACCACGAAACTTGTGAATGCAGATAAATTCTGATCTCCATTTTTAACGGATGTTCCTTGATACGAAATTTTAATTTTATCCGTAGCAAATAAGTCTTTGTCAACAAGGAGTCTAACTTGTTGTTTATCGTCTTCGGGAATCAACAAACTGGAAATAGGCACCGGAGAACCATTCACCATCAGTTCAAAAGCATTCTGATTAATATCTTCTAATGAAGAAGAAATTGCTTTGTTCAAATTTAAATATATTTCATTATCAATTTCAGGAGTTGTGGCATTGAGTAATTCAAATGGCATTTCAGCAAAACTCGAAGGATTTATGATAGAAAAATAATTTAAATTCAGTTGACCTGATTCAAACACAATTTTAATTTTAACCTGTCCCTGAGGTATAATAATATCATTGACTGTTGTAGTTTTCCATGTTGTCCAAGCTCCCGTTGCGGGCAGTGCAATAGCTTTAGAAGCTATCTTGCCATTAACTTCGATATGAATACTTGCATTTTGTTCGCTGGCAGTGCGCAGCTGGATCTGATATGCTGCATTTGTTTCAGAACTAATAGTATATTGAAGCCATTCACCACTATTCACCCAACCCACATCATATCCGTTAGAAGAATCTGTATCACTACATTTTTCAATGTCAACCCCGTCATTACGATATTCCCAACCAGTATTCCATGCAGTAAACGATCCTGTATTCAAATGATAGTTTGCGGTATCTGTATCGAAATAAGCCTCCTTATTTCGTCCCAAATCATAATCTACAGCAAAAATTTTCTGATTTGTAGTATGAACTTTGAATGGCTTAGTCTCCTTATCATGTGGCTGACGAATAAGTGCATCAATAACATCGCGACTTATAATGCAGTTTTCAAACCTATGATTATCAGCAAAAGTCATTACAGCATGGTAAGCCTCATCGGCTGACATACTGCCATTCCCTTTCCACATCTCCACCAATTTTGTATAATCAGGATTGGTCTTTACTTTCAAAACATTGTTAATCCCAGATTTTTTAACCGGCCACCATGACCAACCGATATTGTTTTTTTCGGCTAAGGCCACCAGATTTGTGAACCAGGTATTAGAATTCTCTCCTGCTTCGCCTAACCAAATCGGACGCTTGTTCGTTTCTCGAAAATCGGCAATCCATTTCAGCGCATTGGCATCATTATACGACCAATACTTATGAAAGCTATAAACCAAATTATCATCCCAGGCAGGAGCCAGATCTGCAAAATCATTAGCGAATCCATTGCCTTCAATAAAAACGATATGATGCTTATCTACCGCCCTAATTGTATCGGTAATTCGTATAAATAGCTTTCGAAGCTGACTATTATTTTTTTCGGGAAATGACCAGTTTGTTTCATTAATAAGATCGTAGCCTCCTATCCATGGCTCATCTTTATATCGTTCTGCCAATTTTCTCCAAAGCGGCATGCTGTCCAGAGGCATCACGGCGTTTGTAGTCAATGATGGTTTTGAAGCGTCATAGTCCGAAATATTTGCATCTTTACCTTGCCCTCCGGGTGTTCCATGTAAATCAAGAATTAAATACATATGATTCGCGTCACACCACGACAACAAATTATCAAGCATTTCAAAACCTTTTGGAAGCCAGGTATTACCACCGATGGTAGCTTCCTCCTCAATTGGCAGCGTAAACCATTTGTAGTGCATGGCAACCCTTACACTATTAAATCCCCAAGCTGCCATGGAATCAACATCAATTTTTCGAAAGTGGTTAGCAAGCCAGACATCATAAAATTCCTTGGTTCTTTCGGCCCCAATTGTTGCAGTTAATTTTGCCTGCAATTCATGCTGCGTTCCTGCAACATCAGCTGTTTTCATCATATAGCCTTCCTGCAGCATCCAATTTCCGGTTCCAATTCCACGCAAAATATAATTTTCACCATTTCCATCTACAATTTGCTTGCCATCAACGTGCAAAAAACCTTGCGCATGAGATTGAAAAGCAAAACTAATTAGTAATAGAATCAATAAGCTGCGAAGGCTTGCTTGTATTTGACATCGCTTCATAGATAACAACTTTGAATTTAATGTTTGCTGGTCAATCATCGTATTGTTATATGCAAATTAGTTCCTATTCAAACTTTTTTAGCAAAAAAATTAATGAACTAATTCTGGTTTATTAATTGGGTTATTAAGTTATCATTACTATTTCTCTAATAATGCATTCTAAAAAGAAATTTCACATCTACAAAAAGTACTATTTCATTATTCGATGCTTACTTTATTTAGGAACAGCATAGGATAAATTCCTCCAAAAGGTGATCAATCTCCTGCAACAAGCTCTTCCTCTCACCTCCCACCTATATATTTATTGAGAAATGGCGGTCAAAAGGTGAGAAAGACAGCTTCTTTTGTGAGAGGAAGCTATTCCTACCTGAGAAATCATACTTTTCCTGTGAGAGGAGAAGCCTTTCTGGGGAGAGGAGATTATTCCGACTTGATAAAACAGGTTTTTCATATAAGACATTTAATTAGTTTGATGATAGGGAGGTATATTCATGTCATCCTCACAGAAAATTTCATCGAAATACCCTCCCTATCCTACTAGCCAAAACACTCATCTAACAGTGCAAATAATTTTATTTAAACAGCTTCTTCTGCTAATCTCCTGCTATCCAAATCCGATTTCATCACCACACAGGTTTCATGATCAATGGTATAAAAATACAGGAGGATAGCGCAGGACATATAAAGGATACCCGGGAATACTGAAATCATTAATTTAATACCTGTAATGGCTGTAACTGTTTGTTCCACATTAGGAGTAAATTTAAAAATTGCCAATAACCATCCTGCCAAAGCACCACCAATACCCCAGCCAGCCTTTTGAGCGAAAGTTGCAGCTGAAAAAACCAATCCTGTTGATCTTCTTCCTGATTTCCATTCCGAATAATCAGCAGTATCTGCTAACATAGTCCACAATAAAGGAACAGCAGGTGCATAAGACATTTTTGCCAAAATATTAAATACGTAGATCAAAGTAAGATCATTAGCTCCTGGAAAATACAGGCAGATAAAGAAGAATCCAGATAATAAGGAGCTCGCCAAAAACACGTTTCTTTTCCCAAATCGTTTCGCCAGTGGTTTAGAAAAAGGAATGGTAACAATCAATGCAATGGTACCAATCACATTAAACAACTGTACATTTTCGGCCTTGCCTACATAGTATTTAAAATAGTAAGCAATTGATAAATTTTGCATGGCAAACATGATAAAAGAGATGATGCCAACAAAAAACAAAATCATCCATGGTTTATTTTTAAGCAGATTTCTAAAGTCCTCTTTTAGAGATTCTTTTTGTGCTTTGGGAGGTTTAACTCTCTCTTTTGTTGTTTTAAAAGCAACCATAAATAATGCAAAACTAATAATGGAAAACAGGATGAGTGTGTATTGGTATCCCTTTGCAGTATCCCCTTGTCCGAAATATAATGCGAGCGAAAGTGCTGTACCCGAAACGATAAACTGCCCTATAAATGCAAAAACAAAACGATAGGAATTTAATCCGGCTCTTTCGTAGGAATCAGAAGTCATCACAGCACCCAATGAAGAATACGGAAGATTAATAGCTGTAAAAACAGTCATCAGTAGAAAATAAGTAATTCCTGCATAGATAACCTTTCCGGTAGGTCCCAAATTTGGAGTAGAGAAAGTCATGACAGCCAAAACACTATATGGTAGAGCCATCCATAAAAGATAAGGGCGAAATTTTCCCCAGCGTGTTTGGGTTCTGTCTGCAATTATTCCCATAATAGGATCACTCACCATATCCCAGAAACGGGCGATCAACATTATTGTTCCAGCTGCAGCTGCTGAGATACCATACGTATCGGTATAAAAGATCAGAATCCAGAAGCCCACCATATCCCATACAAAATGGGACGCCGTATCACCTAAACTATAACCTACTTTTTCCTTTAAGGATAATTTTGATTCAATTTTGTTCATCATTATATGGTTCTGGTGATTGTTATTTTATTTTATTTCAAAAATATTGTAGGTTCTGGTCCACTCAGTTTCCTGATTGGGATTAAGGTTTATATCAAAAAACAACTCCGGGCTCACAACATGTTTCCATCCCCAAAGATTTACTTTGCCTGTTTTAAAATTTCCTGTTTCGCTAATTCCGATCTTACTTTTCCTGTTTATTAATTCCCAGTATGCATCTACATTCTCATTGCCTGAAAGATTGCTAAAAAAAAACTGTTCATCAGGCGTATTATTGAAAGTGATTTTATAATCTCCAATTTCAACTATTCCTTCAGTATTAACGGTAGATCCAAACAATTCGGGTTTAATTTTGAATGGAAATTTCAAGATATAATCTGAACCTATTAAATCTTTATTTATGGCTAAAAAATTGTGGTTATATTCATTTGTAATAATGATTTTCTCACCCGTATTGTGTAAATGGTATTTAATTACGAAACAATTCTCCAACAATTCAATTTCTTTTTTCAGAACATATGAATAGCCATTAACACTTTTTGATTTACACTCCATAAAAAGTTTGTTCGTGTTAAAATTGACTTTAAAGTCGTCAGGTTGAATTTCATAAGCTCTACTAAAGCTGTATTGCTCTCCCTCTTTCTTTAGTAATCCTACTCCTATCTTAGGAAACCAATCCCCTTCCTCACATTCATCAAATCCCACAGGTGTCTCAATTCCGAATTCATTGTAAAAGCCTTTACCAAAGCTAATATCATCATCTCTATTTAATTTCTCTGTTCCCGTAATATCAACGTCTTTAAATTTTACAGTTACGATTTTTCCTGTCCAATCAAATCTCGAAAGTCGATAATTTTCTAATGGCTTATCGATATGTATCTCCAGATTTTTGTTTTTTAAGATAAAAGTCATTTTTTCACTTTTTACTCATCGTCCCATATTTACGAAGGCCGAGAAAATCATTAATATTATTGTTCTCCTTCTTTGGTATTCAAATTAATGTCCAATATTTATTTACAGCTTCAAAACTTCTATAATTAAAGAGGTTTAGAGGTTTTGGTATTTTGCTTTCACAACCTCAAAAGCCTTTTTCTTATTCCTATGAATATCCACTATTCCCCAATAATCTTCGTTTGGTGTACCGTCGTAAGGAACGCCACTACTATTTGGTGCCCAACCTCCAGGATCCTGTGTGTTGTTATTACCAGCCTTCCATAATTCATCAACGAAAGCATATATTGTAACACCCGAACAAACTAGGTTATTTTGAAAAATAACATCTAATATCTTTGTAGTAGCATTAGCCTGAGCCAACTCATTAACTCCTTTTTTGTAGCCGCTTTTTGGGATAGTCATGTAACTATCGGCACCCGCTTCTGACAAATACATTGGCTTGCCACTAACAGCTTTCCACTCCGCAAAAATTTTATCAGGATTATCCCAGCGATAAACATTCATTCCCCATATATCTATATTTGGACATAGCGAAAGAGCCAAAGAATCTGGTAATTCTCCATGGGCAGTTGCAACAGGATGAGAAGAATCATTTTGATGAATTAAAATACTTGCACAATCTAATGAGGAATACCAATTCTTAATATCATCACCAAACCACTCTGGATGATAGTTATATTCATTGCCAAGTTCCCAAAACAGTATTGCATCATGGTTCTTATAAGTATTTACGTAATCAAGAAATGTACCTGAAAGAATATCGTAATCTCCACTTTGATTATATCCAATACCAACAATAACTTTCAATCCTGCGGCATTAATTTCATCCAAAACAGCTTTATCGTGAATTGGAGAATAAACCCTTATGGTATTTATTCCTGCTTCAACCATTAAAGCCAGATCTTCAGTTAAATTAGCAAAACTTCTTACGTTACTGCCTTTCGGTACAGGATTATAGCACACTCCTTTTATCGTGTACAAAGAATCATTAACAAAAATCTGTCGTCCCGAAATTGTTACAACATCTGCTTTAAGCTTGTTTATGCCAAACAGAGAAACAGCAATTAAGAGCAGTAATGCAATTCGTTTTTTCATATCAAAATCAATTATAAGGAGATGGATTTCAAACTCCGAAATATATTTTCACATCTTAAATTAAGGACGATAAGTCAAATTCTTACACTTCTCAACTAGTTCCATTACCTGATCATTATTTATTTCTCCATGAGTGATATAAGGATATTTTATCATCGGATGCTCCGCCATAAAATCCGGAAATACAGCTTCGTCCATGGTTTTACCTTTCGGTGTAAAAGACTTGATCCAATTAGGAAGCAATTCCTTCAAAAATTCGCGAGTTTGCTTATTACTCCAATATGATTTAAAGAAGGTATATTCATCGAAAGCCAAAGGAACTTGCTGTGTTGATTGTAAATTAAGGGATTCAGAGAGTCTGATATCTCGAGATGATGCACCAGCGGAAATAATAAATTCTCCACTTTCGGCAATCCACATCTCTCTTTTTCCATCGTAGTAGGAGAAATCGCGAGCATCTAATTTGAAAGTCACCTCTTTTTCTTCACCAGGTTCCAATTCAATTTTTGCAAATTTCTTCAACTCTTTTTCAGGACGTTGAAGAGTGCATTCTTTATCGCTCACATACAATTGCACGATTTCTTTTCCTTTAATATATCCCGTATTTTTCACACGAAGGCTTACACTTACACCTTCCTTATCTGTTGTGTTTTTAGCTGATAATTTAAGATTGCTGTATTCAAAAGTGGTGTAGGACAAACCAAATCCAAAAGGAAATAAAGGATCAATTTTCTTTTCATCGTAGTAGCGATATCCCACAAATATGCGTTCGCCATAAAGCACATCTCCTTGTTCTCCAGGAAAATTAAAAAATGCCGGAGTATCTTCCAGTCTCACTGGAAATGTCTCTGCCAGTTTGCCTGAAGGATTTACCTTTCCAAACAAAACATCAGCAACAGCACCGGCTCCTGCCTGTCCACCTAACCAGGTTTCCAAAACACCATCTACCTCCTTAATCCAAGGCATGCTAACCGCACTTCCATTAGATAACACGACAACTGTATTTTTCTGTACACTTGCTACTTCACTAATCAACTTATTATGCGAGATAGGCATATCAATATGAGTGCGATCAATTCCTTCCGATTCATAGTGCAATGGAAGACCTGCAAATACAAGTGCCACATCAGCACTAGCTGCTACTTTTTCCGCTTCCTCAATTAAAGAAAGATCATTATCATCTGATAATTTATAGCCTTGAGCATAGCTGATTTTTATTTCCTTGCCATACTTGTTTTTAATGATATCCAGCACCTTATCCAGTTGGGTAGGTTTCACTTCGGAACTTCCATTTCCCTGATAACGAGGAGCTGTTGAAAATTCTCCAATAATGGCTACGCGCTTATACTTTTCTTTAGTGACAGGTAAAACCTGATTTTCATTCTTTAAAAGCGTGATGGCTTCAGAGGCAACCTTTCTTGCAAAAGCATGATGTTTTTGCATGTCGAATTCAGCATCTTCTTTTTCCTGTGATTTCGCCTTAAAAACAATGGTCAGTATTTCTTTCACCAATTGATTAACAACGGCAATATCCAGATCACCATTTTTAACAGCGGCAACTACAAGGGAGTCATTCACAGCACTCACTTTCGGCATTTCTATATTTAAGCCAGCCTTCATTGCTTCAACCCGATTAACAACTGCAAACCAGTCTGAAATTACAATGCCTTTAAAACCCCATTCCTTTTTAAGAATATCAGTTAATAAATATGGACTTTGAGTCCCATAAACACCCTGAACTCTATTATAACAAGCCATAACAGTCCATGGCTGTGCTTTTTTTACTGCAATTTCGAATGGAGTTAGATAGATTTCGTGCAAAGTACGTGTATCCATATTGGAATTATTGTACATGCGCATGGTCTCCACATTATTAGCAGTATAATGTTTTAAGGATGTGCCTACACCCTGGCTTTGAACCCCATTGATGTATGCCGCACCCATCTCCCCAGATAGAATTGGGTCTTCGGAGAAGAACTCGAAATTTCTACCTCCTAATACTGATCTTTTAATGTTTACACCGGGACCAAGGAGTACATTTACACCTTGTGCCTGACACTCTTCTCCTAAGGCTTGTCCTACTTTATAAACTAAATCTAAATTCCAGGTGGCTGCTAGTGCCGATGCCGTTGGGAAACAAGTAGCAGGCAATTGATCACCATATCCCGGTTTGTTGGTTGCTGGTGCACGGCGAAGTCCATGAGGTCCATCCGACAACCAAATCCATGGAATATTTAGGTGTTCTATAGGCTGGGTGCTCCAATCGTCACGCCCCAAACAAAGGGCTGCCTTCTCTTCTAAAGTTAATTTAGAAACCAATTGGTTGATCTTATCCTGAACATCTTGTTCGTCTTTTACAATTTGAGCGTTCATTACTATTGAATTTAAAATGAGGACACTAAACAAGAAAAGATTTTTCATATCTTATTAATTATAATTTCTTCCGTATTAATTTCACTACTGACAATTTCATTATTCCCCTCATGCTTCACCGTACCACGACGTTCAATTAATGCTTGTCTAATTTCATAAGCTCTTTTCTCTGTGATATCATATTTCCATATAATAACAATAGCCCCTAAGGCAGTTACTATAGGAATTAAAATATCAGCAATCCTCAGATTAGTAATCGTTTCTACCGTTTGAACAGTTGCGTTTTTATCGAACCCTACAAGATTTAACACAGCACCACTCGTCAGCAAAGCCACAGCAGTACCAAGTTTAACCATCCACCAATAAACAGCACCAAATGTAGCCTCACGACGAGTGCCATTATTAAGCTCATCTAAATCGCATACGTCGGCAGTCATCGACAACATTAGTGTAAATAAGCCTCCAATACCAAAAGACATTAATGGAATAGGCAAAAACATAAGGAAAGGATTATCTGGGTTAAATCCCCACCATTTTAATGCATATCCAAACATGGAAATAATCGTAGCAATGATGAATGCATTTTTCTTACCTGTTTTTTGCGATATGTAAGTAATAATAGGAATTACCAGAACGGCAGTAGCTAATGCACTAATAGTTCCAAACCAAGCTGGCCATTGCCCAGCTGCCACAGTATCCCCTTTAAAGAGGTAAAAAATAATTATAAAGAATGCAAATTGAGCAATGGTTTGAAAGCCATTAAAAATAAAAAAAGTGGCTCCACATAATTTCAAGAAAGGTTTGCATGTTATGGTTTGTTTAATTCCTACTATGAATTCTTTTGTATTAGAAGCAAGCTCTTTCATTGTCAGCTTAGATTTAGATAATGCATCCGGCAAAGCAAGTTCCTTACAAAACAACGCAGGTAAAATACCCAAAATCATACATAAAGCTCCCACCCAAATTGAAAGATTTCTGGCTCCCTCCGGGGCTGAGTCATAAAAAACTGGATTATATATTATTACCCAAAACCATGGAGCAATCATCCATGCAATTTGTCCCATCCATTGGGAAACAGCCATTAGTCTGGTTCGTTCATTATAATCAGGACTCATCTCATAGCCTAAACCCATAAGCGGAGTAGCGAAAATAGTATAGCCAATATAAAAAAGAATAGATAAAGCAAGAAAGAAAAAGAAATTGTAAGTCTCAGAATTTTCGGGATAAAGTTGCCACATGATCATGAAACAAACACCTGTAATAACACTTCCTAAAAAGATATATGGTTTTCTTCTTCCCCATCGCGACCGAGTATTATCGGAGATATAACCCATGAGAGGGTCGGTAAGTGCATCTAGCAAACGTGGAATCGCGGCCAGTAATCCAGCAAGAAATGGATCCATATTCAAAGCCAAAACAAGAATAATCATGAATACTCCCAAGGCAGCAGGAAATAACTGATTGGCTAATTGTCCTGATCCAAACGCTAATTTTTGTCCAAAAGGGACAATATCTTCCTGTGCTGTTTTATAGTGTGCCATATTATTTGAATAATGAATTATAGATTTTGCATTAGTTTCATTTGAATCGAAAAACTATATAATTGATTTAATCATCATAAATATTTTGCGATACTTTCTTTTTTTTCCTGTCAACAGTATACAATCCCCAATGTTTTTCTGCTCCTAAAGTATTTGCAGTATCACCTTTCCAATCTTCATCGAAAGCCTCGAAGAAAAAAGTAGTAATATTCATTTTTGCAGCCCATGTCATCAAATCCTTATAATACCGTGCTTGCTTTTTTTCACTCGCCCGCTGCCCAAATTCAGCTGCAAGGCTAGCCCAACCAGCCTCGGTAATAACTATTCTACTTTTTGGAAGTGCCTTACGAACTTCACTTACATTTTTAATTGTGAAAGATAATCCTTCCTGAATATCCTTTCCTTCCCAAATGGGATACACATGAATTGCAACAAAATCAACAACTTTTGCAAGTTCTGTACCATGCTTAGCCCACCACTTATAATTATCGGCAACACTAACCGGTTGTTTTATCGATGCTTTAACTTTTCTTACATAGGAGATAATTGAATCGACAGCCACACCATGATCATTCCATTCAACCAGAGCTTCATTGCCAACGTTTACCGCTGCGATGATTCCGGGATATTGATTCGCCAATTGTATTCCTCTATTGATTTCTGCCTTATTCTCTGCACGATTATTTTGCAGTATTTCTGATGAAATCGGTGCCTTCAACCAAGCACAAGTTTCATGGTTACTTATTTCTGCTTTCAACCAAATACCTTGAAGCACTTTTATTGGTATTTTATTATCTTTGATCACTCTTAATACCATCTGAGAATTTTCACCGGCATCATAAAGGCGAATGAGTTTTAAATTAGCCTCCTGAGAAAGAATCATTAAATCCTGTAAAACCTCTTCATAAGAAGGATTCACAGCGCCATTTCCCCGATCGGGATGCTGACCACTTCTAAAACCAGAATAACAGATTGCACTGGAAACACCAGCTAGTAAATCACTTTTCTTTTGATTCAAGTTAACAGAAGTTCGAACAGCTAAAGCATCTGCTTTCTTTTTGATACCTCCATGACAGCTCAGCAGTCCAAATACAAGTCCCCCAAATAGTATTAAATTAACTTTACTCAGAAACGCTTTCGAATATTTCATATGCTATTAATTTTTTTGGAATAATTGCTGCATTACTTTTTTAGGTTTTCTATTCACATGGAACAATCCCCAATGTTTTTCAGGTTCTAAAGGCTCTTCAGATCCTTTCCATGGTTCGTCAAAAGCCTCAAATACAAAGGTCAAAATCTCTTCATTTTCACTCCAATCCATTAAGTCGTTGTAGTAAATAGCTTGCAGCTCCTGGCTAACATTTTCGGGACAAATACCACGTCCGTTAGAATTTGTAACCCATCCTGCTTCAGTAATTACTACTGGTTTATGAGGATACAAATCTGCCACTCCATAATAATTCTGTTTGGTATATTCTAAAGCCTCATGAATATTTTTATATTCCCAAACCGGGTAAGTATGAATAGATATAAAATCCACTTCCTCCACCAAATCTTTTAATTGATCTCGCCAAGGCACATAATTTTCGCAAAATGTAACAGGCTGTTTGGTTTCCTTTTTAATCATTCTCACGTATTGAATCACATTTTCAACTGGCACATAATGATCTGTCCAGTGCACCGTTGCCTCATTACCCGCAGATAGAGAAAAAATAATCTCCGGATACTCATTCGCTAATTGAATCAGCTTTTTTATTTGATTCAGGTTTCTGGCTTTATTTTCATCCAATTCCTCTTCAGAAAATGATCCTCCCCATGGACAACCAAAATTATTCATCTCTGCTCCTATATAGGCTCCAAGCATTACTTTAAAATTGAGCTTCTCCTTTCGAATAACTTCCAAAACAATATCTGTCTGCTTATCACAGTCATATAACCGCAAATATTTCCAATTATTCTGAAGGATTAAAAGATCTTCTTTTATCTCATTATAGATTGGAAACACACCTGATCCAGGACTTTGGCCTTCTCTAAAACCTGAATAACAAATAGCTTTTCCCTGTTCTATATCTATTAATTCTTTAATTTTCATTCTTTAGTAATTGGTTCCATATACCCCTAAAGCCAGCTATTGAGAATCCTTTTAAAAATTCAATTTCATTTTTAATAAAAACTTATAAAGCTCTCCCAACAGCCACATAGCATAAATAAACTTATTCTCCTTCGAGAGCAATTTTGTTCTTCTACTTACATGTTTTTACACATTTAAATATTACTTACTGAATTTCAACTTCTCCTCTTTATCCCATATTCCCCAATAGGCTCCAACATCTCCCTCATCAGTCGTTTTCCACATCTCATCAAACGAAGAGAAATAGAAAATATCAATATCTTCCTCCCTGGACCATAACTGTGTATTGATAAAATATTTAAGCGCATTTTCAACAGATGGTACTGCTCCATAAAAATTTTCACCAACATTAGGCCAACCTGTTTCGGTAATAATTACTTTCTTTCCATTACCAGCTCTGTATGCTCGATTATACATGTCCTTCATATAGAGATAAGAATGTTCCAAGCTACACCCTTCCCAAAATGGATAACAATTAGCCAATATTACATCGCAAGCTTCTGTGATTCTAGGACGATTACCAAATTCATAGTAAGCATCAACATATCCAACAGGTATTCCAGGTAATGCTTTTTTAACTCGATAGATATAGTCTAAAAGCTCTTCTTCTTTTAGATCTCCACGATAAAGAACCTCATTACCTACTGCTACAATATCCGCATGACCAGCTTTGGCAATTTTTATCAGATTAGAAATTTCTTCCTCATTATTACTCTTAAATTTTCCAAGCCATGCGCCTACCAATGTCTTTAAACCATGTTGTTTAGCTATCGCTGGAATATTTTCATTTCCTTCGGTACATGAAAATGATCTAACCCATGTTGTATAAGGCTTGATGATTTCCATTCTCCGCTTAATCTGTTTTTTACTTATTTTTGAACCAGGCTCTTGTCCATCCATATAAGGACTAAAGCATAAACCATGCATCCCATTATTCAATAATTCACTATATAGAGATAATAACTCCTCATTTGTTTTCTCGGAAAGATCAATTCCGGCAAGGGACATTAAATATTCACTTCGTACAGACATAGATTATAAATTATATGGTTAGAGTTTAAAGAAATCTGTATGATCACTATTGTGGACAAGGACCATACAGATTATTTCCAGTTATTATTTACTCCCGATTGATAATTCAATCTTCTCAACTTCCCCACTTCGATTAAATATCAAAGCACTTGTCTTTCTATCTATTATATTATTTGGAATCACTTTCGATTCTCCATCTCTAAATGAAATTGTAATTCGATTCTCTTGATTTAAAGAATAAATTACAGGAACCTTACAGAAAGTAAATCCCAATTGTCCATTATGCATTATAATTTGTTTCCTCTCGTTATTGACATCATAATAAACGAATTGATCGTCCTTATTCAATATTTCCTGATCATTTAACAAAGAGGTTCTAAATTCTATTTCACCATTATGAACATAAATACCCAGCTCGCTAATTCTTGATATAAAATCTTCTTTCACCTGACCTGTCATACCTGGTTGTTGTGCACCAGCATGAGAAGGTGTATGTGAATAAGCATCGGTTGGAAATGCTCCATATAATTTTGGTGATTTATACAATCCGATACCTGCCTTTATCTCGTAGTAATGATCCTTAATTTTACCTATCACAACAGGATCTGCACCTTGTTTCATTGCATTAAAATAACTTTCCTGTGCGGCAAGTAATAATTTAGAAACCATATGCCAATAGATACTTCCCAAACCTTCAAATCCGAAAAAAGTACCAGAACGGCCTGTAAATGATTGGTGGTCGAACATTTCTTCAAAAATACCAAGCACCTTTTCTTTTTCCTCTTTAACCAGTTGGGCGTACTTATCCGAGTTTAGATCATTTAAAGCATTTTCCAAAACCTCTGCATTTCTAAAAGATCCATTGAAATGATAAGCTCCTAAATTATCAACATTCAGAATTGAAGAATCATGATCTGCAATTAGTTGATTCAATAATTTGGATTCTTTTACCTGATCCGCTGGTATATTATTTTTTTCTATAAATAGAGGTAATTGCCTATTTGGATATAGAAAATAACTGTACTGATCGCGTCGGAACAAATCACTCCATTTTAAACAATTCAATACTTCCAGACTTTCCTCGGCTGATAAATAACCAGAGCTTAAAACGGCAACCTGTCCTTCTAGCATTTGGTATAAATAGCGAACCGAAACACTTTGATCTGAAAAAGATATCAGATTGTAAGCATGATACAAACCATCCTCACGCTTGTTTACTTTAATGGATTGATCCATATACATCAGTGCCAGATTTGTGAATTCAACCAATTCGCTCACCTTCACTATTGTTTTCAATCCTGAAAAAGAATTAGCATAAATTCCATTTCTGTATTTATTTCCTGCTTCTCCCAAAACATCGGCGAAACGACGTCTATCTTGATCTGAAAAACCTAGCTCTAGTAGAGATGCATTTTCAGTAAAAAGATTGAAGATACTATCCAATAAGGTTTTTACTTCTTCCGAAATTTGAATTTCATCAATGGATAAACTGCTGAATTTTCTTGTCCAAAATTTTAAGAATCTTCTTAAGTAACAAAGAGTAACCATGGAAACACCATTCCCAACCAAGGCATTGTTGGCGTCATTCCATTCCGGGCGTTGAGTGTTCATCCAAATACCTGCTTCGGGAATAAAGTTGCTCAACTTAGCCAACAAGCTTACTAATATTTTTTCTGTGAGATTCACCTGATAGAATTGATCACTACCATTTTTCAATAAACGGCCATCCGCTCCTAATTGCTCGGCTAAATTTTTAATTTGATCATTCAGCTTATAATCAAACTCAATAGTATCCTTAGGATTTTTAACAATTGTCTCATAGGATTTAATTCGATATGGAACATTTGCGTACACAAAATTCTCTTTTGAAAGTAACTCATCCAGCTTTTGAGGATGATATTCATTAGATAACTCCAATAATTTTTGCAGATAAATAATCTGATGATCTCCCCAGTATCCGATATATGCCCAAGGGTCATTTGGATCAGGACATTCCCAATCAATTCCTTCTCGTGTGATTCTGTATGGATTATATCCATCAGCAGTAGATGCATTTAAGAATTTACCAATCATACCTTCTACAAACTCAGGATAAGACAATCCCAAAGCTTCCCAGTTTTGAAAGATATCACGCCAATTTCCTTGATAATTCAATTTTGGTGAACCATCTTCATTCTTTGTTTCGATAGAAAACTGATTCCAAGGACGACTGGGATCGCCATGTCTTCTGCTGAATGTTAAAGGAAGATATTCATAACAAATCCTAATCAAATCAGAATTGCCATTTTTTTCGGCAAACTGATTCAATTCTGTATAAGTAATTTTTGATGGTAACTGAGCTATCCACTCTTCAAACTCCCCAGCGATGAACGTATTGGTTTGCTTAACGAATAGTTTAAAATCATCCAATTCTACAAAGTAGTTATCACTAAAAACACCACCTCTCATAACATTAAAAAGCGTATTGGAAAAATGACGAGCGTAAGCTAAATCATCATTTCCCATCTGTAGGCCATCAGCATCTGCAACAATTTTTATCAAATTCTCAGTTCCTAAAGCAACATCACTTGATACAAGCTCTATAATGTTCTTTTCAGTTTTGATAAAATCATTCAGATTAGCGACATCAGCACTATCCTGATTTACTTCCGCCACAATTATCCATTCGCGTGAAGTATCCTTTTCAAGCTCTAATTTGGCATTTAGAATATATGCTCCTTTAGTAGCTCTCACACCAATTTCCGTTTCAACAGGAAATCCATTTTTAAATCGATCAAATTGTCTGTTTGATAAAAGAATTTTCCTCTTATCATCTAGTCCATATGACCAAACAGTCGTAGCATTTAGCGATTCACTTGGTTCTGCTCTATCTACCGGTATAGAACTCAGCATAAACAAGCCCAAACCACTCTCCTCAAGTAGTTCACTCTTCTTGTAAGCATCTAATAAATTGCTATATTCATTTTGAAAATCGTAATCCAATCCACAAGGAAGAATATTTTCAATACCATCAAGAATCTGAAAATTTATAGTTTTATCACTTAGGTTTTTAATTGTAGATCTTTTTACCAATCCAAATTTTTCACTATTGCTCCATCCATATTGGAAACTCATTCCTAAGTCAAAATTTATCTCTTCAAAGATTATTTTATTACCATAAATACTCTTATATAAATTTCTTTCAATTCGATATATCTGTCTAAGGCCTTCCGAAAAAGGCTTCCAAAGAAAAGTTTTCTTATTCTGTTCAACAAGTACAATTGTTTTACTGCCTGTCTTATCTCTATAATCGTGAATTTTATCAACAGTGTAATATGGGAATAGTGCATTATTCCTGTCTTTTCTTCCTGCCGACAAAGAACCATTGCTCGATATGAACATCCAGTGATCGGAATCGCTGACAATACTCATAAAGAAGTCTGACATCTGATCACAATTGCTGATCTTGTAAAACTTTTCATTATGTAGTTCTACGAATTCCCCCTCGACTTCAGCCCCGCTGTAATTCAAAATCGTATCTCCCAAATAAATGTTTTTCTTCTTCATTTTAACTTTAATTGATTCTACTTCAATTACTTTTTATAATAAAAACTTTTTGATTTTAGACTCTTTGGATTACCACCTATTAGAATCTTGAATTCACCTGGTTCTGTTATCCATAAATTATTTTCATCTACAAATGATAGATCTCTTCTACTAATTTCAAAGGATATTTCTTTTGTACTTCCTGGTTCAATTCCTATTTTTTTAAATCGAACTAATTTTTTCACATCAGGAGAAATAGATGCAACTACATCATTTATATATAACTGCACCACTTCCTTTCCGTATCGTTTACCAATATTAGTAAGGCTTATATTTATTTTAAGAGATTGATTTCCAAGTATCGTATCAGAACTCAACCTAGGTTCAGAATACTCAAAACTGGTATAACTTAAACCTGCCCCGAATTCAAATTGCGGATTGAAACCGTCAGATTCAAAACCAGCACCCATTTCATCCATTCTCTTGTGATTGTATTTTAGAATAGATCCGGAATATCGGGGATAAGTATATGGCAATCGACCACTAGGATTACAATCTCCAAATAGAATATCTGCAATGGCCTTTCCACCTTCCTGTCCTGGCACATAAGCCATCAGCATTCCTTGAGCTAAATTTTCGATATTTCTTATAATTCTGGGTCTACCTTCCAACAGAACCATAACTATTGGTTTTCCTGTTTTGCTTAATTCTTTCACCAAATTTTGTTGTGCATCTGGTAATTTTAACTCCAGAATATCACTTGGTTTTTCTGTTGCGGGTTTTTCACCTAAGCAAACAATAATTGCATCTACATTTTTTGCTAAGCGAACTGCTTCTTTACTATTGATATTTTCCTTGAAATTTGTTCCTTCAGCATATACTACCTTATCAGCGCCAATTTTATTTTTTATAGCATCTAAAACAGAAGCTTTCCCTTTATCATTATATTTGGTTTCATTTCCACTCCATGTTCGTGACCATGCACCATTCAAATAATTGATAGAATTAGCCGTTGGTCCGGTAACAAGAACTTTAACCTGTTTATTGAATGGAAGTATATTTTTGTTATTTTTCAGAAGAGTAATACATTCCTTTGCAGCCTCATAGCTGGCTTGTGCAAATTTTTTCGATCCAAAATCAGGATACTTATTAGGATCGGAAACAGGAGCATCAAACAAACCCAATTGAAATTTCACATTAAGAATACGACGAACAGCATCATTTATACGACTCATTGGAACACTACCCTCCTTTACCAATTGTACCAAATCCACAGCAAAGCTTTCATCATAAGGTACCATACACATATCCATCCCTGCCAAAACAGCAATTTTTACGGCTTCCTTATTATTTACTGCAATCTTATGCCAACTTGCAAGTTTCGCAACATCCTCCCAATCTGAAATAACAAAACCTTTAAAACCCATTTCACCTTTTAATACCTGGGTAATTAATTTATGATTTGCATGTCCAGGTATTCCATTCACAGATCCGGAATTAAGCATTACAGATAAAGCACCTGCATCAATTGCTTCCTGAAAAGGAGGGAGATAATATTGACGTAAATATCTTTCAGGAATAATAGCAGTAGTTCGATCCTTCCCATTGTTAGGATTTGCATACCCCACAAAATGCTTTAGGCAAACTGCAGTTTTGGTTGGATCCGACAAAGACTCCCCCTGAGAACCTTTAATAAAAGCATCTCCCATCTTAGAAACCAGATACGTATCCTCTCCAAATGTTTCAAAAATTCTACCCCATAAAGGTTGATAACACACATCCAATACTGGCGCATAATTCCATGGAATTGACGAGGCACGTAGTTCATAAGAAGTGATTTTACCCATTATTTCGGCATACTTTGGATTCCATGTTGCAGCACAAGCAATTTGCTGAGGAAATAGTGTTGATGAAGCAGTATAATTTGCTCCATGCACCCCATCAATTCCCATTAAAACAGGGATGCCCAATCGGGATTTTTTAACAGCTACATGTTGAATTTGTCTAATAATACGGTTCCACTCCGCCACTGATGGCGGATAAATGCCCTTATTCTGAATTGAACCAATATGATAGGTCAAAAGCATTTTATTAAGTTTGGCAGTATCGATTTCTAAGGAATCAATATCGTTCCAGAAAGGACCTTTACAAACAGCAGTCAAACCAATATTTGTCATCTGCCCTACTTTTTCCTCCAAAGTCATTTGTTGAAGAAGACTTTCAATTCGTGCAGCAATATTGCCTGCAGAATTCTTATATACGGATTCCACATTGGCGTTTACCCCAGTTTCTGAGCTGAAATTACAGGACACCAAAAATCCTAAGAAAAGAAGGATAATAAGTTTGCGGGAAATTATATATGAAGATTTTTTTAGTTTCATTAGTAGAGATTCAGGCTTATTCTTTAATTAGAATTAATTCCAGTTCTTCTAAGGATTTCCCTTTTGTTTCTGGCAACAAAAAGAGTACAAAAAACAATCCAACACCACCAAATACTCCATAAATCAAAAAGGTTGTTGCATTTCCCAAATGCATCTGTTCCCAAGGGAAAACTAATTGAACAAGAAAACTAATTCCTGAATTAATCAATCCTACAAAAGAAATAGCCAAACCGCGAATCCGATTCGGAAATAATTCTGAAAATAAAACCCACATAACAGGTCCTATAGATATGGCAAATGATGCAACAAAACCTAAAATTCCACTCAATACAAGCCATGGATTGATACTTATAGCTTTAGAAACAAAATCAGATTGATGTTCCTTGAATGTTTGCTCGCCCAGCAAACTTTTCACAGCTGAATTAAACTCCAAATCACTTTGAAATACTTTATTTTTAAGTACTTGCATTTGATTGTAATCCGCAAAGGATGCACATTTCTGAATACTATTCTCTGTTAATTGATTCACTATCCCGGCGATACTTTCTTCATCGGGAACCGAGGCTAGCCTCCTGTCAATCGTGTCGAGTTTATCATTCAACTGCTCAATATGCCTAGTGACAGTTTGAGCTTGCTTGCTGCTATCTGATAACCCATGGTGCTGTAGGTGTTTTATTTTTTGTATTGTCTCTTCAGAAAGATGTAAATACGTTTCCACTTCTGCCAGG
>Ga0209013_10001611_pt1 | contig 20662 bp, 32 predicted proteins | sample Cruoilmetagenom2_FD_187291 | JGI IMG/M metagenome (GOLD analysis project Ga0209013, IMG submission 187291) | Oil polluted marine microbial communities from Coal Oil Point, Santa Barbara, California, USA - Sample 2 (SPAdes) (version 2) | ecosystem: Environmental > Aquatic > Marine > Oil seeps ...
TGTGCAGCTTCTTTTGTAGTAAATGTTCCAGTGTAAATACGATACATAGGATTGAATGAAGTCGTGTCTGCTGCCTCGTATATTAACATCCCAAAATCGGATTTAATCTTATCAACTGCATCTGCAAATGCTTTAGCATTAGGAAATGTACCTGTTTTAATACGGAATATACCTTTTGTTATTGTCACTGGTTTCACATCCTTTTTAGGTTCTAACAGTGTGCTTAAACGTTTACGTACACTATTCATATTAATACCAGGACAAGATGTTGCAGTCCCCTTAAACTCATTATGGCCAAGTACATCCTCCACACCTAAACCGAAGTTCTTCATAGCTAATAGACACCGCTCTTCAAATGCTCTTTCTTGTGCTGCAGTAAATGCTCCGTTACCAACTACGCATATATGATAGGTATTTGTATTGTGGTTTCCAATTCCATTAGTAGGATAGATAGGATCATAACAAAGTTGAACGGTTCCATCAGTTAAAATGATTTCATTATATCCTCCTTTCCCCCATCCTAAGCCTTTCCAACGATTATTCCAGAATGCAAAATAATCACCACTCGTTGTAGCTGAATGGTGACGGGCTATTTTGGTTATTTGTGATATTTTACGAGTTGATTTAGAAGGTGCTACTTTATTTCGTATGTCTTGGATTTTCACCATTATTTAGCACCTTCGTTTCTTTCATTACCAAGTTCGAATAATCCTGTGGAAGCGAGACCAGCTAAAGCGCCTGCCCATATACGCATCACTAAATCTAAATCAGTAAACGGTTGTGCTGCAAAGCCAATAAAAATACCCACCGCAAATGCGATGAGTGGAATTAAATTTTTATTAAGTTTTTCTGATACTGACCTTTTAATTAACTCCACTACCCCTAAAACTATTGGTACAATTACAGTTGCGAATAATAGTACTGCTGCCATTAAAAATTCCTCCTATTTGTTGAAATATTCAATTACGTAATAATAAATCAAACCTCCAGATGAAAGTAACCCTAGTAAAGCACCGCTCACCTTCATTCCTATTGTGGCTATCGTGTTCCATTTCAACATTTTGAATTCATGATTTTGTGTGGTTCTAGTGCTTTGAATCCCCATAGCAGTCTTCAAAAGACCGTATAATTCCTTAGTTTGCGTTTCCGTCTGTTCACGCATAACTTCTCGTGTCTCAGTGCTTGTTTTAAGAATGGTATTTTCGAGTTTGATGGACTGTTCTTCAAGTTTTTTTAATCGTTCTTCATGCTTTTCATCAACCTTTTCTAATGCGATGATACGCTCTTCATGGTTGTCTATTTTTTCACCATGTGTTGTTACTGTTTCAAACATAGAGTTGCCTCCTTCTGGCATCCTCTCACCCCTTTTTGGATAAATAAAAAGAACGCTCCTAATGGAACGCTCTTTCTTTTTATGCTTTTTCTATGATATAAAATTTTGTTTTGGTGTTAGGGATCATATAAGCGCCACTCCCGAAATCTTGCTTATGAAGAAACTTTTCATAAGCCTTGATGACCTTATACTTTTTATCATCACTACCATTAAAGTAATTAGATTCATCACCCATAATTACGACATTTTTATTAGAAGTGATAAAAGAAGAAATTTGTCCTTCAGTATATGAATTTCCTATCTCTAATTCTTTTGGAATATTTGATTTGTACATTAAAATCACCTCTCTCTCTTTCATCCACAATTCGACAAAAGAGGGAAGGAATCCTTCTAAACTATTATTTATTGTTACGACGCATAATGTTCCTCATGTGAAAGAGCAAAATAAAAACATCCCGAAGGATGTTTCATTACTACTTTCTCGAATTTAAACATAGAATTCTATATATATTTGTATAACCTTCTGTTATCAATTCTAATTCTTTTCGGTCAAGTTTAACTCCCAGTCTTTGATGCTCCATCAACTGATTTATTTCATATTCCTTTTCTCTATTGATACAGGTAAGATAATATTTTACCATATGCTCGCTCCAATTATTATTCATTTCAACATTAATAATGTCTGGATATGAGTAGTTATACTTTTCGCCCGTATCCATATTTTCCAATTCGAGAACTAAAATAAGTCCTTTTTTAGTTTCTATTACTTGTTTTCCGATTAATCTATGGTTAATCAGTTCATCCTTCCCTGGTACATCTGGCTGTTGACTTAATTGTAGATATTCAAATCTTTCTAAATCGGCTAACAAAAATATTAAGTCTGGATTTTGTATTGTAATCATAAATAATTCCTCCTTTTATACAACTTCTTTTCGACAAAGTGGGACATTTTTCCTTTAATAAATACAAAATAAAAAATAACGCTAGCTTATGCTGCGTTTAATTTCTATTACTATAAAGGTTTTCGTTCGGTAGCCTTAATCTTTTTTGCTTCATCTAAAGTGATTAACTCTTTCTCAACCGCTAAATCAATTTGTTCTTCTGTCGCTCTATTGTTCTCCCAGTTTCGTAGGAATAAATTGTAATAGGCGTTCATATTACATACCTCCCAATACGAGATTCATGATTATTTCATCTTGTTCTGCTTGTGAACGTTTCAGTGCTTCATTTTCTTTTCTTAATTCATCAATAGGGTCAATCGGTTGCGGCTTTTGCTCTTTTCCTTCCTCAAGTTGATTCTTAACATTGTTGTATTCTTCTTCAGTGATAATTTCTAATTCTTTATGGTTTGGAATAATTTCTTCCAAAGTAATTATATAAGCTGTTTTAAAATCTGATGTATATATAGCCTTGGAAGGCACGAACATATTCAAATTTAAACCTTTATAGTCAGCATCATTATGTTCATTAATAAGATTGACAACTTTTACGTAATTCATTTTGTTACCTCCATCCAAATGATTTAATTATTGTATTTAATGCATATAAACTTCCAAGCTGCATTGTCTGTGAGGCGTATACAGTATCACCATCTGTAACAATCCCTCCAGTTGGCATCTTGCGTTTAAATGTCCATGATAGGTCTGTGAGCATAAAAAATGCTTTTCCAAAACTATAGATTTGTAGAGGGAATACCGATGGAGCTAGATAAGAAGGATACCATGCTCCACGATATGACCCTAAGTTATCATACATATAAAGATTTCTGCGATAACCTGTCGAACCATAAGGTTCAGCGTTGCCTGTCCAAAACATTATAATGTCTTTAGAGATATATTGTATTTGGTCTATACTACCTGATATTTGTCCTTGACTTGAACCAACTGGTATCATAAAAAAGCTTTTTACAAAAGTGCCACTGTGGTTATACATTTTAATTGAACCATTTTGTTCATAACCATTATAATTCTTCGCTGTTCCCGCTGGGCTATGATATATATAGACTCCATCATCGTCATATCCTAATACCCTATTGTATGCATTAGCCACTATAGGATACCCGACCGTCCTTAAAACCGTTCCTGCTTTATTGTAATAAGTCGCTGTTATTGGTCCGCCTTTCGTAGAAGTGTCCCCCACATCAACCAATTCTCCATTACTTAATTCAAGTCTTGAAAGAGCATTACCGCCACGACTGACCACCCCTACATATTCTGCATCACCGCTTGCAGGGGCGAGGGTTCCTTGAATTCCGTCAATTACAATATCCCTTTTTATGTTTGAAGAAATTAATTTCTCTAAGTTTAGAGTTCCTTGCATTACTCCGTTTTCCGTTCCAAAAGTTTTGGTATTTCTAACATCATTTGACGCTACATCTCCATACTCCCCCCCTTCACCCTGTAAGATAAAAGAATCATTGACTGAGTTGTACCTCAAAGTGTACAAACCATCCTTTTTAAAACTAGCAGCACTTCCATTAGATTTCCTTATAGATTTGGCTGCTAGCGATCCCCATTTAAGCGTTGGGTTAGCTCCACTATCTACATGAGCTGTAATCACTATTCCTATCTTATCTACCAGTGACGAAGGGTTTGGAGATGAGTTACATGTATACGCTGTAGCTGTACCTGCCGAAGTGCCTCCGTTTGCAGGATGTGAAACATAATCGGCCTTATGCGTCGCAAGAGCACTTTCTACGCTTGTTATTCTTGTAGCTAAATTCCCTGCAACATCTCCACTTAAAATGTCTTGCAGCGATTCTATCCAAGCATCAAAATCTACTTGTTTTTCTTCGGTAAATTCGCCAAACCAAGCTTGATACTGATTAAATATAGTTGTTGTATCTACTTGATCTACAACACCGTGAACGATACCACATAGAGCTGAATTCAATCGTTGGTCAGTGATACGAGCCTGGGTAATGACAGTAGCGCCATTATTTATTAATACATCTGCAAGGGCCAGTTCGTAAGCATCAGCGTTTCTTTGTAAAACAGGAGCTACTGGTGTGCTTGCATATGCTCCTTTTTTAATTAATAACTCTATTTGTCTAGTTAAAAAGTTAAGTCGCATGACTACACGATCAATACGCTTTAATACTCCGTCTGCTATATCATGTTGTAATGTATAGTCACCATCATTTATGACGTAATAACCGTTTATCCACCCTTTACCTGCCTTGACAACAGTTTTCAAATTGGTACTTTCTACAACCTGTAATCCTGTGGATGGATTAGGAAACACTCCATTACCTATAAAACTAGCAAAATAGTCAGCAAACCAAGTTGCATCATATTTTCTATCACCATTTACACTATTAAAAAAGCCGCTATAAATAGGCATTTACTTTTTCACCGTCCTTTTCAATTTATCTATTAAAGTAGGAATACTTGTCCCAAACTCTAATTTCAAATGATAACCATCACGGTTATATGTTTCTTGTGCTCGCACTACTCTAGAATGTGTGACAATGCCTAACTCATCATTCCTTGTTGTCACTCTATCTCCTAAAAAATAATGCTCGTTAAATATAAATTGCGAGTATAAATCTATATCACTTTCAAATGTTCGTATTCTTTGATATTCAGCTAGTTTATTTAATCCACGCTCATTTAATAATGCCTGGTATTCAGTAGGTGTTAATGTTTTTTCAACGTTATTAACCTCGTATTCAGACTGTAGATCTCTGGCGTCCACAAATAACTCTCGCCGATTAAAACCCGTATGTCCGTCATTTACTTTTATTACAGTCCTAGCAGTACCTTCACCCTCACCAGCAACATATGCTGTACTCCGATAACCACTTTTATCATCCACATACGATTGTAAGGTCACGTTATCAAACGCCTTTGCAAAAATAACACTCGGAATGGTTAATTGTTCTGCTGATCTGTCTTCACCTATAAATGTGCTAAATACATACTTTTTACTGGTATGATTCATCAACACTTCAAAAGACATCTCATATTTATTGCATATTTCCCATAATGCTTCATCCAATTGTTTGTTTGAATAGGCTTCATCTGTAGTAATGCTGATACCATCATTAACTCCTAATACCAAATTTGGAATGATTCTTTTAAGATCTGTGGGAGAGATGGCATTTGAGCTTACAAAACCTTTTAATACATCCTCTATATTTCCTTTAAATTTTTGCTGACCTTCAATGATTCTCCAAGCTATCATAATGGATAGAGAGTAAGCTATTACCGTGATTCGTAATTGCGTATCATCTTCATATTCAGCAGTTTCAATTAAATAACCTCTAGTTAGATCAGAGGACTTTGTAAGGATACGGATCTCATCATCTTTTAATAGCAAATCAGCATTTTCTTTCCTTGCATCTACTGTTAGATATACCACACTGTGATTGTCATACTTATGATCAAAACTAATTTCTGTATAAACATCTATGATACCTAAACGGTTAAATTGGGTATCGAAAACAAACAAGTCCACGCTTACACCCCCACATAACTCTTAGTGAACGACATAGACACTTCGAGATTATCTAAACCAGTATCCGCATCATATCTGAATAAATTATCACCAGGAGCAAGTTGTAAAAATGTACTGGATAAATCCACTGAATTAAAAATGTTAGTGCGAACATTATTTCGGATAAGAGTTACCGTCTTTTTACCAACATACGTTGACACCTCAATAACATCGCCACCTATCATATTTACATTTAATTTAAAGCTCTCATATGTGTTCACATTGATTAAAGATGGACTGGACAAACTACCAAGTGCTTTAAAACGGATAATCATTCCTGAATCTGATTGTCCTTCATTTAAAACATTGCTGATAAGGGATGGTGAACGATACCCCATCTCAATACCACCTTCCACAATTTCTAGAGGGAACTCAAAAGCACCTATCCATGAAGCTACTTCTACCAACGTGGACGAAGATGCGTAAATGTATGGATCACCACTAGTAAACTGTAATAACCCTTTATTCCAAGCTTTATTATCGTTCTCAAATCCCTGTGGCAAACTTGGAACTCCTTCTAGATTTGCAGTCAGATAATAAGATTCTCCGCCCTTAGATGTGAAATCAATACGCATCGGATTTAGTTTTGGATTGAATACACGAAACAATTCTTGCCTTTTTTCTTCAACCCACCATTCTTCCTGATGATTGTTATATATAAAGAAAGATAAATCAAAATCTCTTATATCTAATACAGTTCTTTGGTAATTAGCCCCATCTCTAGCTGACTGTGAATAGCTAACATCTGCAGCTAAATTACTTAAATCAAAACCTTCAATCAAACGAAAATGACGACCGAATTGAATCGAATCGCCATTACTGTTTGTAATATTTAATTCCTTGACTATCAATGCAGTCGCCTCCTAGTTTAATTGATAAGCTAAACGTCTCAATGTACGATTCATAGCTTTGTCGCCACTTTCGGTTGTATAAATGTTTACAGATGGTAAATTAAAGTTTCGAGAGTAGTCATTGGTTGTACCACTGTTTGATTGTGTTGGATTTGCAACATTAGATAATTCTATTGCACTCTTCTTAACCGCTGATTTCATTTGTTGAATACCATTCACGAAACCTTGTCCAACATTTACACCATATTCCGTAGTTACTGTGGAAGGAGAGTGAATACCTAGAGCTCCTGTGATTGCATCTTTAATACCATCTGTAATTGATTTAACTTTCTCCCACACTGCTGAAGCCATAGAACCGATACCATTTATTAAACCCTGTATAATGTCCTTACCTGTTTGAGCTAAGTCAATGCTACTAAGATAATTGCCAACGTCTGACCAAATAGCTTTTACTGTGTTCTTAATTGTTTCCCAAGCACCCTTCCAATCCCCTTGAAGAACTCTCAAGACGGTTTGAATGATACCAAGAATTAAATTAATGCCAGTTGAAACAACAAGTTTTATCGTTTCCCAAGCATATCTAACGGTAGACGATATTAGTGGCCAAGCAATTTCAAACACTCCTTGAATGATACCCATGACCATTTTTATAGTTGCGCTTATTTGTTCAAAGTAAATTTTGACTAATGATGAAATTTGCTTGCCATTCTCATCCCAAAAATTTTGGAAAACATCTAATTGAGATTTTACGAATTTAACGACTGCTTCAATGACTGTGGAAATTACTTTCTTGATTGCTTCAAATGCTAAAGAAGTTCCTTGTTTGATAAGATCCCATACTTTAAGAACTCCAACTCTGAACCATTCTACTTTGTTATAAGCTAATACCAATACAGCGATAACTCCAGTTATCGCTGCTATAGCAATACCGACTGGACCGGTTAATACAGTAAATACTGTTGCTAATGCTCCAATTGCGGGTGTAGCGGCTGCAATACCAGTTGTCATTACACCAATTGCTGCACTAATGGTACCGAATAAAGTTAAAGCACTCCCAATTGCTGATGTTATAAAACCAAAAACGATTAGCAATGGCCCAATTGCAGCAACTAATCCTGCAACTATTAGTATTACCTTTTGTGTTGCAGGAGACATATCTATGAACTTTTGTATCAAACCTTGAAGGCTTGCTGTTATGTCTCTAATTGCAGGCGTTAATATTGTAGCGATTTCAATTGCTGCAGTTTCAAACGCTCCACCTAATTCGTCCAAGGATCCTGTTAGGTTATCCCTCATTATTGCTGCCGCAGTTTCTGATGCCCCGCCACTCTCTTCAAGTGACTCAGTAAATTTCCTAATTTCATCCGGCCCTGCTTTCATGAGTGATAGCATACCAGATACAGCTTCTTTACCAACTAATGCAGATATTGTAGCTGCCTTTTGAGTATCTGTCTGACCTTCCATTGATTCCCCTAAATTATCAACTAAGTTTGCCAGCCCTACGAAGTTTCCTTCTAAATCTGTAATTTCAATCCCCATCGAGTTCATGCGTTTTGAATTTTCTTCTGATGGATCTAACAATCCTAAAAGTGCTCCACGGAGAGTTGTTCCGGCTTGTTCACCCTTCATACCTGCATTGGTCATAATACCAATACCTGCAGATAATTCTTCTAGGCTTACACCCAATGCCGCCGCTGGTGGCCCTGCGTATTTCAAAGCATATTGCATATCTGTTAAACTGGCGGCAGATACGTTTGCTGTTTGTGCTAAAACATCGGCAACTCGTCCTGCTTCTGCGGCTTCTAAGCTAAAAATATTAAGTGTGGAAGCCATAACTTCTGCAGTTTGTGCCATATCAGAACCAGAAGCTTCGGCTGCTGAAATTACACCGGGCATTGCGCCAATTACTTCGTTTGCAGTGAACCCCATTGCTGCTAACTCTTCCATACCTTTTGCAACTTCGCTAGCCGATTTAGATGTACTTGCTCCAAGTTCTAATGCAGTTTCAGACAACTTGTCCATTTCTTTTGCTGTAGCTCCTGCAATAGCCCCTACTCTATCCATCTGCGCTTCAAAATCAGCACCCATTTTCAAAGATGCAACTCCGATTGCAGCAAGTGGTGCAGTTAGTTTCATGGATAGATCTTTACCTACACTTGTCATTTTGGCTCCTACCTCTGACATTTTGGCGCCTGTTGCCCGCATAGATTCGCCAAGTTGGTTCCATTTGTTTGCAGCTTGTGCAAGTTCTTCTTCCTGTCTATTTAACTCTGCAGTTAGCTGTTCTAGCTCCGTCTCAGTTCTTGTCATTTCAGCAGTAGCACGATTCAATCTAATCGCTAAGTTTTCTGCAGCTTGTGAATTTGCTCCCTGTTCTTCTACTGCACGTTGATATGATTCATTTAGCTTTCTTACTTTCGTATCTTGCGATTCAAGAATTGTGGATAGAGTATTTTGTTTTGTTCTTAATCCATCAATTGAGTTACCCCAATCATTACCCCTTGCACGAATGATAGCCATTTCTTGCCCTAGAGCTTTAAGATTTCTATCAATACTTTTCATCGAAGAATCAAAGCTCGCTGAATCCAAAGCTAATCCGACTCTTAAACTACCAACATCATCTGCCATATTTATTTCACCTCACGTTTCTACAACCAAGGAACATCATCCGCATATTGGACAACCTTCTCTTGTTTTTTGCCTTCTTTTCTCCAACCATTAAAAATAGCGTGGCGATTCCAAAGGCTCATAATCTTCTTTGGTGTCATACTCCACACTTCTGATTCAGTTCTATTTAGATGTACTGTTCCGATATAAATTAAAAAATCGAACGGAAATTCAACATCTGAATTATCGTCCGAGTCATTTACTTTCCCTCTTCACTAGGTTCAGGCATTGAGGCAGTTAGTGCTTTACCAAGGGCATCTGCAACATGCGTGATATTTTGCATTGTCACAAGTGATCCAGCATCTTTTTCAGAGAATGAATCATCTTCTTCATGCGCTAACACCGCATATACTAAAGTTCTGATTGTCTTAAAATCACGTTCTCCAATGCCCGCAAATGCTTGTTCCAAATCATCAAATTTATCTTGTAAAACACATAAAGCGTTTAAATCAAATTTGAATGTTCTTTCTCTACCCAGTGTAATTTTTACACCTTCGTCCTTCATTACTTGACCTGTTTTTGACATTTAAATTGCTCCTTCCAAATTTACATAAATAAAAAAAGAGCCGAATAATCGACTCCTGTAACTTTTATTAAGGTGTTGGTACTAGTGTTGGTTCATATACCTTCGCGAACCATTCTTCAGCAGTTACTGCTGCATCTGGGTCGTTTGAGTTCAGATGAGCTCTCCACTTACCGTCCTCACGAGCAACAAACGAACCTGTCAGTGTTTCTGGAGCAAACTCAATTGTATCTCCTTTAGTTGTTGCTTCCGTTCCTGGTGTTTGGAATTTACCTTGATAATAAGCGAAATATTTATAACCTCCACCTGCTAGTTTCATGCGGAAAAGGATAGCTACATAAGGGGCTTGGTCATCCACAGAATCTTCGAACACTCCATCTGTATTCTTAGTTTTGCCAAGAAGTAATGCGTAATGATCTGATTCTAAATCTGTTACCGCGAATTCAAAATCTATTGCACCTAAAGCTTCTTCAATATATACCGCTCTATCGTCACCGTACATTGTTACTGATTCAAAGTTAGGTGTCACTGTTGCAGATACTGCAGGCGCTAGTTTTACTGGTGTTTCGTATGTTTGTGTTGCTGGATCGTATACTGCTGCATGAAAATCACTTAATCCTACATATGCCATTCGATTGGCCTCCTTTTAATTTGCGTAATAAAATCTAAAATATTTGTGGAAGGTCTTTGTATCATTTTCATACAATTCACCTTCTGAGTTTCGAATAAATCCCGCGCTCGTCATTAGCGCTCTGACTTGTTCAATAACATTTTTGTAATTGCCCTTTGACCACACATCAACCTGTATAGAATACTGTGTACGTTGCTCTGTATCGTCTGCAAATAAAGCGCCCTGTTGATTGTACTCATAGAAAGTAATATACGTTGTGTCGCTACCTGTGTAAGTTTGGAAGCTTACCTTAACACCAGTAGGGGCTAGTGTGGAAATAACTAAACTATTTAAATTCACAATCCTAACCCCCTTCTGATTTCTTGCGCTAGTATACTTTCTATTCTTCCTTTTTCACGTTCAAATGTTGGTCTCATGAAAGGTTTAGCCGACATCTTAGATGTACCATATTCCACAAAATGGGCTCGGAATGCAGGACCTTGTTGTGAAGGCCCGATAAATATTTTGCCGTTCATTACATTCTCTTTTACAATAGCTGCTTTAAGTGCACCGGTTTTAACAGGTACAGAATTTTGAATTTCTCTTCTCAAATGTTCCCCAGCTTCTTCTAATGCTTTCTTTTCAACATTTGTTCTGTCCGATAAATCAGCAAGACGCCTTCTTAACTCGTCAAGACCTTCAAAGGTTATATTAGCCATGTTCAACATCTCTTTTCTCACAAGACAATTCCACGAACTCGCCTTTGTCATAAGTTCTAACAATTCGATACGGTTCACCCTCAAATACAAGTGCTTCTTCGCCTTGATAGTCAATAGATCTTAGTTTAAAAGTTGCTGCTATTAAATATCCTGCTTGGGATGCTTGATAAAATTCACTAGATTTAACAGGGAGTTTACTTGCAAAAACCTCTCCCCCAACTACCTCTATAACAGCAGGAAATCCATCTTCATCTACACCTTCACCCTCTGACACTAATTGAATTACATCACTCCAACGGCTCACGATAATCACCCGCCAAACTCAAATGCTGTTTCAACATTACATATGAATCTCTGAATCTATCAGCTTCTGGATTGTCATAACCAAAATGAGCTTTACAGTAAATAGTGATAGCCCTTTTAATTAAAGCGTCTGGACTATCAGACACTTTAATACCAGCAATCTTCAAGTCCAATTTAGCCGCTTCTATTAATTCCATCACTTCATCATCAAATGAAGAAGATGAAGCACGTAAAGCTTTTTTAACGCTCGCTAACATGGTCATTCACCACTTTTCTTGATTGTCACTCGCTTAGGCTTGTCCTCTTTCGTTACGGTGATTGTTTTCGTTCCCGTACTTTTGAGAAACCCTTCTTTAACAAGATAGTCAGTCCACTCTTTTTTATTTGACTCGTAAACTTTCCCTACTGCATATACTTTTAAAGCTGACACCTGTTTAGATGTCAGCCCTTTCAGTTCTTTTCCTTCTCGATCTCGAAACTTTTTTAATGTCTGGAATTTTCCCATTTAAACTGCCCCTTTCATTATGGAGTTGCTACACCAACAGTGATAAGTGCTCCCGCTTTATCGTTCGTTAAAGTTCCACCTGCAATAGCGAATCCTGAAATTGTGTGTACATGACGTTTAATATCACGATCACGCTCAATCATAATGTCTTGAACCACGTTAAAGATGAATTGTGAAGGATCTAGAATTAGTACTTCACCTTCAGCAAGTGCATCTTCTTCTTTGATACCTTTACCAAGGATTTGTCCTGAAATCGCTTCTTGATAGTTAGGAATGAATGACAATCGACCTTCAGCTCCTTCCATACCAGCAATTGCACCATAGAAAGTGGCATTGTTAGCATACACATTTACACGACCCGTACCTTTAAGCGTGCCAAGTCCAGAAAGGAAATCTCCAAGTGCTAATGCACCAGATGTAGTTGCATTGATTTTATTATCTGCCGCTAAATCCAGTTTAATTTGTGCAACGATTTCTCTTGTCATAGCTGCACCAATACGATCTGCAATTTCTTTAACTAAATATTGTTCAAATGCAGGAATTGACATTTTCCCTAAACGATAAGAGAAATCAACATGTTTAGAGAAGTCTTTTCCTGATAATGTTACATTTACAAATGTGTTTTCTTCATCGTCATTCGCTACACCTTCTGCTACTGCTTTTGCATCACCAGCAACGATTTCTGTATGTTTCACGATGGAAATAACTGCCCCTGTGCGTAATACTTGAACATCTTTTAGTAATGGATGTGCTTCTTCCATAGTAGAATAGATTTTGTTTTGTAATTCAGCAGGAATAACCGCTTCTGTGTTTGCAGTTGTGTGTGTGAAAGCACGTTTTTCTACTTCATTCATTTCTTCACCTAGTAAACTCTTTAAGAAAGCGTTACGGTATTCTACTGATTCTGCATTGTATGTTTTTTCCACTTTTTTTCTCTCCTCTATTTCAAACGTTTTTACTGGTTCGATTTCCATAGATGCTACAGTGTTGACTAGGTTTTTGCGTTTCTCTACTGCATCTAAAATACCTTTGCGTTCTTCTTTAAGCTCATTTACTTCTGTTTCTAGCACATCAAGATCTACCCCTTCTGTATCTAGTTCAGTTGAAATAACTGCCATACGTTGCTCAATCTCTTTTAATCTGCTCATGTTATAATTCCTCCAATTTTAGTTTTAATTTCAATTTTTTCTTACGCTGCACTAACAACTCCTGTTTCTCTTCCTCAATCACTCCGTCAAAGAAGGAACGTGCAGATATTTCAGTATCTTGGTTCGCTGGAATGCTTACCGCTGATACGTCATATAGTTTTTTAACTTTCTTAATGGTTCTAGTACGTGTTTCTCGGTCATATGACTCTTCTGCCACAGTAAAAGCCCATGACATTCGAGTAACTAAACCACTGCTGATTTCTTCATACAGTTCTTTACTAGAAGACGACTTACTTAAATCAGCGCAAACAAAAAGACCGTAATCATCGGTCTCAACTAATAAAGTGTTATTCGAATTTCTTGCCAATACTTTTCCTTCGTGATCATATTGTAAAATGACGTCACTTACATCGGCATCAACTAATGCGTGACGATCAATGACCTCATAAAATTTAATGCCATCTACTTCATAGAGTTCATAGGGCTTGTTAAAAACACAAGCATACCCTTCTACATAATGTTCACTAGATATCCTTTTCTGATGTTCCTGCGGTTGCAGTATCGCCAGGTTTCGATATTCCCTGCTCTTCACTATCGGCAATAGTATCGCCCCCTTCATCATGTAATTTATTTACTTCTGTATATTCTCTTCGAATATAATACTTATCTCCATCTTCAACATGAGCCATATTCCAAATATCCATTACACCGTTCCGATTAATTAAACCTCGGTCAAATAGCTGTGTGGAAACTTGTAATTTAGTTGTGTTAGAAGCGTATTGCATACGATTTGCAGTAAAAAATATTTGATTGCCGTATGATAATTCATTTTTAGTGAATGTCATATTAGACATTACCAAACTTAACTGAAGAGCAAATGGTTCAATCTTTCCTTCATAAAAAGCATTCCATTCATTCTCGTCATAACTATTTTGAAGTATTTTTTCGTTCGTCCCGAAATAATTAAATACATTGTTTTGTATTAACTTCATTTGATCAGCATCTACAATAAATGGTTTGCTATCAATTTGTTTTACTTCTGAATACTTGGTATCGAACATCATCATTCCAGAAGAATTATCGGCGCTAAGGTTTTCAGCAGCAAAACGATTTCTTTCTTTAGTTATATCTTCAGACCTTGTATTAGTTCCCAATTTCGCCATAAATCGAATCATTGCGGATTGTTTTATACCTTCTTCAATACCTTGCTTTTGAATATCTAATAAATTCAAAGTTGGCATCAATGCCCCGTTACCATCGCCAAAGAAATCATCTTTATACTGGTATTGTGTTAATATACCAACTCGACTTAATTCAATAGCGGCTTTATTTCCATTTGCAAACGTGTAACGTAACCAGGGCTCACCTTGGGCTTCTACTACTTCTGTTCTTTGTGGAAGTATTGGGTAATATCCAACAATTGTTTCGTAATCATCTGCATATAGAGGAATAATAAAGGCTGTTGTATTAACACTAAGTATGGTAGCGAGTCGATAAATAAATTTTGATGTATCCATATATTCATTTGGCTTAAATTGTAATGTTTTTTCTAAATTCTTATATGCAGTACCTTTTATTTCCGGTTTTAATTTACTACATGAATTTGCAAAGCTATGAATAGCAGCTCTAGTTAATTCCATTTCATAAATACCACCTGCGTATGTAGAGAACGCTGGTGAATATGCACTTAGTGTTTTAAAGTATCCTTCTATCTTTTTTTCTTCTGCCTTTTTAGGAAATATCTTCTCAAACAATCCCAATCTATTTCACCTCCTTTACATCATGTTTTCATAGTCGCTATATTTGTCTTTGAAAATAACGTAAGCATTTAACATAGCGGCAGTACCATCTATTCTTCTTCTTTGATTTTTACCTTTGTGTGGTTGGATGTTATCATTTTTATCTACTTCTACAGAGGTATTAGTTAAACACCATTTAGTGATCGGATTATTTTCATAATTGATCTTTTTGGCATCAAGATCCGCACCAAGATTTTTCATTGGGGCAGATAACGTCTTCTTACCTTGAATAACTGGTATCATTGATTCTTGTCCGAAGTTATTCTGCATATCCTCTACCCAATATCTTGCTGACCAACTATCATAACCAACCCAAGGAATATAAACGTCATATTCATCTTGTAATTCTTGATACCATTCAGTTACAAACTTATGGTGTACTGTGTTTCCTGGAGTAGTTCGAAGTAGTCCCATATCTCTCCAAATGTTATATGGGATTTTATCTTCTGTAGTTCTTAATTCTAATAAATCTTCAGGAAGCCAATACATATGTTTTACATAAATAGTTTTATCTCCTGGTATTTGGAACATTGCGCATGCAGAAGTTAAATCGACACTACTTGATAAATCGGCTCCACCAATTGCATAGCGTGGTTTTAATTCTTTTATATCAAATGTTTCTTGATTGTTAATTTGCTCAAATGTCAACCATGCTTCAGAAGAAGTTTCGCGTATATTAAAATCCTTTGTCAGTAAGTTCTTTACCAACAAAGGATTTTCTTTTGCTTTTTCAACTTTACGTTTTAACTCATCATGGTTTTTAATAGTTCCTAAACCTGGGTTAGCTTTTTGCCAACAATCTTCTTCTGTCCATTCTTCTCGCTTGTCCAGTTCATAAATTAAAGCTAGTACTCTATCATCGTGATATCCGTCTGGATCACTGTAGCCATTTATTATTTTTTCGGCTTCTTCATACTTGATATCGAATATACCTTCACGAATAGTACCAGCAGTAGTTGTAATAATGGAAATAGGTTGTTCCCTTGCGCTCATACCATCAATGATAACGTTATACAGATTTACATCTAAAATAGCGTGTAATTCATCAATTAATGAACAATGAGGGTTTAATCCATCTAATGTATTACTATCACTTGATAGTGGTCTAAATGAACCTTCATTAAAGTCAGATATTAATTCAGCCACTAATGAACGAATGCGCTTATTCAATACAGGAGATTTCTTGACCATTTTTTTAGCTTCTGACCAAATGATTTTAGCTTGGTCTTTTTTTGTTGCAGCTGAAACAACTTCAGGCCCTTTTTCTCCATCCGCCATTAACATATATAATGCAACAGCAGAACCCCAAGCAGATTTACCGTTTTTACGTGCAACAATCAATATGAATTCTTTATGTTTTCTAATACCTGTCTGTTTATGAACAAATCCAAATAATGCAGTAGTCATTGCTTTTTGCCAAAGTTCTAATATGAAAGCCTGTCCGCCCATTTTACCTTTAGAGTGTTTACAAAAGTTTTCAATAAATTCTAAAGCATGATTACCACGTTTTGTATTGTATTCCCAAATAGAATTTTTATCGTGGATAATTCTAACTAGCTCTTTATAAGTCGCTTTCACTTTTATTGAAACAGTAACCTTACCGCTTTCGATTTCATTCCAATATTCTAAGATAGGGTTATAAGCTAATGGATAGTTAATCACGTCTATTCACAAAGGACTCGAACCCATCGTCCATTATGCTGACAACTTCTTTAGGGAATAAGTTAATTAATAATTGTTTAGTGGAATTATATTTAGGAATCATATCGTTATATTGCTTTAAGGATCTGTTAATCACTTCGATAGAATATCCACCTTGATCCATTTCAACAATAATATCTTCCCGATTAACATTGTCTTTTAATTTTTCCATTGTGATTCGCATAAAAGCAAGATCTCTAATCGGGCCAATTGCCAATGCTTTTTTATTTTCGTCTAACTCTTCGATAATTCCTGTAAGTCTTTTGATCTCTTTATTAATAGCTGTAACTTCTGGAAGAGTCTTTTTAGTTGCCAATTAAAACACCACCTTTTTTCTGAAAACTGTCGAGTTTTTGGGTGGGGGGTACTTTTGAAAACCACCTGTGTGTTGCTTGAACCTCCTCCTCCGGTCCTTTTGAATTTATTTTTTATTTTTTTGAAGGGGGGGATTAGAAAATAATATTTATTTATTTCTTTGCAATTAAATTTCCGTTTGAATCAAACATCACATCATCACGAGTGACTTCTGTACTTCCAAATGTTTTCTTGTTGTGACAAGATGTGCAAAGGAATTGTAAGTTGTCATGATTCAATGTGATGTTAGGATCATTAATGTTGTTGATGTTTATCTCTTCAATGTGATCAAGAATGTAACCAGGTTCTTCACAGTGCTCACACAATCCAAATACTTTAGGAATGTAAGACTCTCTGCACAATCGCCATGCCTTGCTCTTATAGAACTTCTTTGCTAACTCAGTATGTTGTAACATTTCATCACCTCGATACTATTTAAGTGATAGCTCACAGATAATGGATCACCATTCCCTTTCTCGATTTGACTTGTCAGTATTCAAGAATGACCACCACCTTTTATGTATAATAAAAAGCCACACCCGAATGGATGTGACTTGAAAAATTTATTCAGTTTCTTTGATTTCAGCTTCTTCCTCAACTTCAACTTCAGTTACTTCTTCTTTTTTGTCTTGTGATTCTTTAAGTAGTTTATCATTCGTTTCTCTTTGTCTCACTATAGCTTGTGCTTGTGGATCTTTACCCTGCATTTTAAAGTTATATCCCATCTTTACACCTCCCTACACACTAATCATAATGTGATTGGAAATGTTTGTCATTAACAACTTTATGCTTTCAAAACTACATAACCTACCAAGTCCTATTGATAGCTAACGTATTAGCCCACGATTGTTTTATGACTGTGTGATATGTAGTCTTCAAAGCATAATAAAAAGCACCTAGGTACAAGACCTAAGCGCTTTTCTGTGGAAGACTAACTATTTTTTGAAGATCCGACTTCTTTTTCTTTCACAAGAATTACTGTAGCAGAATTTGTATTTCTTGTTCTTTCTATCTCACAATATTACTTTATCATGTTTTATAAGGTCGAAAGTGCAATGATAGTGCAATAGTTAAGCTAACCCCATTTTTTCCTTAATTGTATTTTTCAGAATTTCAATCAGAGTATCCATCGGAATTGAAGCGATACTCAAACCTTTTTCTTTTAAAGTATTCTTTGCTTGATTCCATACACCATCTTCTAATGCAGCATCTAAAAAATCATTGCCCCTGTAAGTTAACTCCGGCTTCTTAGCTACACTATATATAGGATCACCTAGTGCATTTTCTTTTCTTAAGATTTTAATTATCCCAGCATCATTTAATATCTTAAGATGGTAATCATACAAAATTCCATTTTCTGAATCATCTACATTATCAATAACATTAATCCCTTTTGATATATCTATTAATATCTCACGCACTAAACCATTGTCTCTTCTCACTAGTCTACCTCCACCCCAATTTTTCTCCTATTGCGAATACAATCTGATCACGCCAATTGAAAACTTGTCTCCTGCTTACATTCAATTCTTGAGCAATACCTTCCCAAGTCTTTGTTTGTGGCTTCGTCCAGTACTTCATACGGATAAGTTTCTTACGACTATCATCACAAATATTGTAAACATATTCCACTGCAGAAGCAACACGTTCCAACTCTTGCAATTGTCTATCCATTGTAAGTCTAGTAGCATATCTTTCTACAGTAGACGAGGGTAATGTCGGACTAGAAGGCATTCCTTCCTCTCTCACTGGATCTGTCATCAATTCTTCGCGACGTTCTTTAATTTGTTTTATTGTATCGTGATAGTCGAATAGTTCGGCTTCTATGTGTTTAATAGTTCCTGTTCGTAGTTTAATTGCCACCATTTTTTACCCCTCCATCATCTTGTCATATTCCTTTTCTAACTCCTTATCAGTCAAGTTGCGGAAATAGGATTCAGTTTTGTTTTTGGATAGTTCGGTCAATGTTGCGATAAGAAATTCTCTATCTTCTCGGCTCATAGTGATGATAATGCAGCACTTATTTCTTCTTCTGCATCTTGCTGAGAATACCGAGCCACCACTCGAATCGGATAACCCATTTCAATCAACGTATTATGCTCAGATGTTAAATTGGAAGGAACGTCTACCACTGTTTTCAAAGAAGTTACTTCGTTTATGTCTTTGATATAAATTGCTTTTACTTCGTTTTCTATCGAGTGAGAAAGTACTCTTTGAAGACGTTCTTTAGCTTCGACTTCATTTGATGCAACTACAATACTTGGCACTTCCAAAGTTAGAGTTGTTTTAAATTCAAATTTTTTCATTTATTTTTCCTCCATCAAGTTATTATTTGGTCGTACTACGTATTACCCCTCAATTACCATCAATGATTTATCTTGCACACCAATACTACAGTGATTACCGCCTTTTTTAGATTTCAAAAAGACCACAATATAATCCCCTTTTCCAAATGGTCGGTTTTCCCAACGAACAACACGCAATGTATTACCGACTTTTAACCATCCATGTTTCACTATGGGTGTTCCCACTATTTTAACTAGGTCATCCCCTTTTATTTCTACTCCCTTTACATCAAGCGCTTTCTCTTTTCCCAAATTTCTCACTCCCTCACATAATGTGCCGACAATTTACTTATAACCCTTGTAAAACTTCTTAATTTCCATTTTTTAACCCTTCGAGTTGGCTACAACCTATAACGTGTGGAATCCAACTACATGGCTTAAACGTGCATATTATACGGTTTTAATGCTAATTAAAAAACATAGTTACGCATCTTCTTTTTGTAGCCAACTTATATTGTTTAAATAAAAAGGTTTTTACCAGTCAATTTTGGTTTGTTGTTTGTTTAATTCATCCTGATTTATCCCTATATAACGTTTAGTTACTTTCTGTTCATCGTGATTTAGCGCTTCTTGCAGCGTTACAATATCGTTAAATTTTTTGTAATGGTGATACCCATATGTTTTTCTGAGTGAATGTGTGCCGATTCTTTCAAGCCCAAATTCTTCAGCAGCTTGATTTAATATTTTGTAGGCCATACTGCGAGAAATTGGTTTGTTCTTTCCTTCTCTGGACTTTATCAAGTATTCGTGCCTTGGTTTTCCTTTGACATATGAACGAAGTGCCCTTTTAAGCTCGCTGGTCATTTTTATTTCTCTTAGCTTTCCTGTCTTTTTTTCTTTGATGAAGATTTCCCATCCCTGAACGTCTTTTACTTTCAAAGCAAGGATATCTGAAATACGCAAACCGGTATGGATGCCTAAGAGAAACATAATGTAATTTCGTTCGTTCCAATCTTTAAAAAATGTTCTCATTTCTTTTAAGGTTTCTTTATCCCTAATCGGCTGTACTAAATTCATAATTTCACCCCTTTGTTTAAAATATCCCATTAGGTCTTTGTCCTATTGCTCCCACTTCTGCGCGATCCATTACCAGCAGTGCAATGTCTAAAGGATTGCGATTTAATAATTCTGCAATCCTTTGAACACTGTGACCATTTTGCCAATATGCAATAAAATCATATATCTCATATTCTGTAAACATCATATCCACTTTGATAGATTCATCTTCAAACAGGTAATAGTCCATTCAATCACCTCTATTGATCAGTTTGCCTTTCTTTTCTTCTGGTTTTGCTATAATTTAATTT
>Ga0209013_10001612_pt1 | contig 20655 bp, 21 predicted proteins | sample Cruoilmetagenom2_FD_187291 | JGI IMG/M metagenome (GOLD analysis project Ga0209013, IMG submission 187291) | Oil polluted marine microbial communities from Coal Oil Point, Santa Barbara, California, USA - Sample 2 (SPAdes) (version 2) | ecosystem: Environmental > Aquatic > Marine > Oil seeps ...
ATAATTTATTTTTTCTAGAAGTTCTTTCATTATTTCTTCAGTGGCAGGAGGATCAAATTCAATTTCAACAGATTTCGTTTCCTGGTCTGCCCAAACTCCGTTTACTCCTGGCAGACTACTTACTTCGACCTGAATTGAATTAACACAATGTCCACAAGATATATTGGGGATCTCATACTTTACCTGATTCATTTTTCCTCCAAATAACTAGACTTTCGTTGCAGCTTCAAATACATCGACAATTTCACGGAGCACCCTTTCTCTTTCATCAATATCGTCCCCTCGGACTGCTGAGATCAAGCAAGAGTTCAAATGACTGTCGAGAATATTGATGCTAATCTTATTTAGTGCAGACTGGATGGCATTTATCTGACTGATTACGTCAATACAGTAAGTATCATCACCAATCATCCGCTGCACTCCTCGGATATGCCCCTCAATAGTTTTTAGCCTTCTAATATTGTTCTCTTTATCTGTCATTCTTAACCCCCCCCTTAGGGGTTGGGTTAAGAATACTACAATTCTATCTTATGTCAAATGGCTATGTTACCCATGTTACGTTCGTTTAACAAAAAACCCGGCCTAAACTGGGTTAGTTGAGAAAAGGGTAATCTCATTGGAGATAAGAGTCGAAAGCAGTTCTAAAATCTCCTGCCCCAACCGGCCCTAGCCATTGTTGGAGCACAGCCCCCTGCCCGTCAATTAATAAGAAATGGGGCTGGTACTTGTATCCAAGCTTTTTTAGATACTCGGTATTCGCTGGATCATCTACATCTAGATAAACAAAATTAACCTTGTTAAAGTACTCTACTTCTAGCCCATGCACGATGGGCGCCATGCTCTGGCAAGTAGATCACCAGAACGCAAAGACTTCAATTAGCTGGATCTCACCTGAGGCCAAACTAACAGTTGCAGGATCTGTACTTTCCAAGCCTGTCCGCGGTGTTGGAAGAATTTGTTCTTCAACAACCTCAGATTGAGAAGGATCATCTGTTTGTTGATCATCGGCTGCTAGCATTTCGGTATCAGCAGCTGCAACTTCTTCGGCTACTTCAGGTTGAACGATAGCTTGCCCTGAATCTTTATTTCCTCCGACGATAAATACCACTGCGATTCCTACCAGGAGGATAACAGTAACTAATATAAACAGTATTTTATTTATTTCTCTCATAAACACCTCTAAGTTCTGGCTTTCCGCTAAAATAGATACCTTGTAAGGATTGACTGTAAAAACACATCAGTAATTGGCTTTCCTCCTTTTTTATTATCCTATTCTGTCGGTTATAATCAATTTGCACCATATTTGACGTGGGTTACAGGTGAAAACTTACTTGAATAAACTAAGAATACCTATATCAGTTGCTGTCCTGCTTGCCGGATTGGCTTGGATCTGGCTCTCCAGGATGCCAGAAGGATCAAGATCTAATCCTTTGGAAGCTGCCCAAGTTGGGTTTTTCGCACCAGTCTTTTCCCTAACCAGTCTTGACGATCAGAATATCGGGCTGGCTGATTTCAAAGACAAGCCCGTGATCCTAAACTTTTGGACCTCCTGGTGCCCACCCTGCAAGGCCGAAATGCCAGCTTTTCAACAGGCCTCACTGGAATTAGCAAATACAGACCTGCAGATCATTGCCATTAATGCGACGAGTCAAGACTCCTTAACTGAAGTAAGGCAATTCATTGATCAGTACGAGATCACTTTTCCAATTCCCCTGGATCTGACCGGATCCATCACTAGGGATTACCTGGTCCATTCCCTCCCGACAACCTATTTCATTGACAAGAATGGAATCATTGTAGATGTAATTATTGGAGGTCCAATTCCTCTCTCTTTGTTGCGTATTCAAGCCAACCAACTTTTAACGGATTAATTTATGTTCCCAGTAATCAGCCTAGGCCCACTTTCCATTCCAGCACCCGCATTTATTCTGATCATCGGATATATGGCTGGCAGCTTTCTGCTAGATAAAAAAGCGGCCTCATTTTCAATGGACTCCGAAATCATTGACCGGGCCCTCTGGATTGGTACGATATCAGCCCTCATCGGCGCTCGACTATCATTTATCGCCGGCTCCCCGGCTGCATTTAAAGGGGATATTCTATCCGTACTATCTTTGAATCCTGCACTTTTAGATCCCTCAGGCGGTCTTGTAATTGGAATCACCGCAGTCATCTTGGTAATTACCAGACAAAAAATAGATTATTGGATGTTCCTTGATAGCCTAACTCCATTTCTAGGCGCATTGATCCCAGCATATTTCTTAGCTCGTTTTGCATCAGGAAACGGATACGGATTTTCTACAAACCTGCCATGGGGAATCTATTTGTGGGGAGCAATACGCCAACCTGTACAGCTTTATTTGACGTTCACAGCATTGATTCTGTTAACAATCATTCTGGTTTATACACCTATCAAAAACCTGCTCCCGGGCAGCACTTTTTTACTTTTTTCAGCAGCCACTTCCAGTTATCTTATTTTTTTCTCTGCATTCCAAGTGCCAGGATCAAATACAATTAATGGCATCCGAATTGACCAGATTCTATATTGGGTCATCCTTTTTGTGACGCTTTTTCTTTATAATTCTCGAATCAAAACCGCCCCTAATTTGGTGCATCATGAGATTAAATAATAAAAAGGTTCTCATCACAGGCGCAGCAAAAAGAATTGGCCGCATCCTTTCCCTCTTCATCGCCAGGCAAGGCGGCGAAGTCCTTATCCACCACAACAATTCGACTGCTGAAGCCAATTCACTCAAAAATGCTATTCAGAAGCTTGGACAAAAAGCTGTTATTTACCAGGCCGATTTCTCTGATCTGGAATCAACAAATAAATTCATTGATCAGGTATTTAGCCTCAATGAAATTGATGCAGTAATCAATAACGCCTCAATTTTTTCTAATCTAGACTGGGCCACCACCGAGATCGAAGATTGGCGGATACATCAATCAGTTAACCTGGAGACCCCGTTTTTGATCAGTCAGGCATATGCAAAATCATTGGAGGAAGGGAAAAAAGGCAGAATAATCAATATGCTCGATTGGAGGGCACTAAAACCGGGAGCCGATCATCTACCTTACACAATTAGCAAAGCTGGATTAGCAGCGTTGACAAAATCCCTTGCCGTCAGCCTTGCCCCAGATATATCCATCAACGGAATCGCGCTGGGTGCTATCCTCCCACCTAACGACGGTGGTGCTGTCAGCGCAATTCTCGAGGGGCTGCCTATTCCACGCTGGGCGACCATCCCCGAATTGGAAGAAACAGTGCTGTTTCTCCTGGCTGGTCCCGACTATATCACTGGTGAAATCATCCACCTGGATGGAGGACGCCATTTAGTGTAAACTCCAAACCAAGGAGAAATAAATGGATAAAGTAATTATTAAAGACCTGGTCGCCCGCGGAGTAATTGGTGTGTACGATTGGGAACGAGTCAAACCCCAAGAGATCCTGATCAATATAGTTCTTTTTGGTGATCTTACAAAAGCCGGCGAAACAGACAATATTGACGACAGCATAAACTACAAGACTGTCGCCAAAGGAGCCCAATCACTCGCCGAGAATTGCGAGCGTATGACTGTTGAAGCCCTCGCGAACGATATAGTAAATTATTGTCTTGAGACGAAAGGCGTTAAAAAAGTTCTTGTGAGAGTCGAAAAGCCAGGCGCTGTCCGGTTTGCAGATTCAGTCGGGGTCGAAATTGAAAGGGAAAACTAATTCCGAGCCAATTCAAGTTTTGATTGGCCTCGGCAGCAATCTGAATCCAGAAAATAATATTTCCGAAGCCCTTCATCTTCTTGGAACCTATGTGGCTATCCGCAATTGTTCTTCAGTTTACCAGTCACAAGCTGTTGGAAGCACCGGTCCAGATTATCATAATTCCGCAGTGCTCATTGAAACCGATTCAACTCTTGAATTACTGAGGAAGAACATACTCTCTCCAATTGAAAACCAACTCGATCGAATTAGGTCTGCAGATAAATATATGGATCGAACCATCGATCTTGATGTCTTGATCTATAACCAATCTGTCACCGACCCTGAACTTTGGACACAGGTTCATGTAGCTGTTCCCGCTGCAGAAATCCTTCCTGATTTCATAAATCCTGAAACAGGTGAAAAAATATCCCAGGCAGCCAAACGACTTCTGCCTGGGAATAATATTCAATTGCGGTCGGATCTTCCCTAATTTTCCCTTAGAACTGTAGCGGTTTCGCACCCCTTGAAATATTGTCAAGGAATTCCTGCCGGGTTGGTAAGTTATTTCTAAATGCCCCGGACATTGACGAAGTGGTCATCCTGGCGTCATGTTTCTTTACTCCCCGCATCACAGAACACAAGTGCAGCCCTTCAACCACTACAGCAACCCCTTTTGGATGCAGTAGCTCATCAATAAGGTCAGCAATTTGCCGCGTCATTCTCTCCTGGACCTGCAGTCTCTTGGCAAACATGTCCACGATTCTGGGTATTTTCGATAGTCCAATTACTTTTCCTTTTGGCAGATACGCGACATGCGCCCTCCCCAGGAACGGCAGCATATGGTGTTCACACATACTGTAAAACTCTATATCTCTGACGATCACCATTTCATCGTAGGATACTTCAAAAATAGCTTCGTTAAGCAGGTCAATAGGATCTGTCCTGTATCCGCTCAAGAGCTCATCATAAGCTTTAGCTACTCGCTCGGGCGTTTTTAATAATCCTTCTCGCGCAGGATCTTCACCTATAGCCTTTAGTATTCCAGTTACCGCATTAACAATACGTTCTTTATCAATATCCTCTTTCAACAATCCCGCTATACGTTCAAGAATTTCTCTATGTTCATGCATAGTTGGCTCCCTTACGCCTCACATACCCATCGATATAAAAATCTTTAGATTAAGTTATTATAACCGCAAGATATACCCCATTGATCTATTCTATTTGTTCGTAAATAAAAAGGCGAAGGGTCATTGCCCTTCGCCAAATATTCTTAATAGGTTTTACCCTATGTAAGGTTGGATTAATCCTAAAGTTCCATCATACCGTCTATAAAGGACATTTATCGCCTTTGTTTGGGCATTATAAAATACAAAAAAGTTGTTGTGCCCTAACAGTTCCATTTGATCAATGGCTTCCCATTCATCCATAGGTCTTAATGAAAATTGCTTCCTTCGTGCGATAATAGGAGCTGTTTCCTGGTTGTCATTTTCTTCAATTTCCGGCGTTTTTTCGAATTCTGCCCTCTTCTTCCAGCGTTGATTCCTTTTCCCCTTATAACGTTCAATTCTACTCTGAAGTGTATCAACGGCTATATTCAAGGCATTGATCATATCTGAAGAACGCTCTTCTGCCCTTAGGATAAATCCTTTTCCCTGAACCGTTATTTGAACTACTTCTCGTTCTTCTGCGCTGCGGGCATTGGTTGACGCTAAATCAACTCTAGCTTCTGTAATTTCATCCAAGTAGCGATCTAAACCAGAAACTTTCCTTTGGATTTGTTCTTTTAGATTATCACCAACATTCATATTTCGTCCAAATATCTTTACTTCAACTGCCATTGAAACCTCCTTTTCCTTATCATAACATCAACACATTTAAAGGCGTACAGATCTAGCCAGCGTCAGCCCAAATACATGCTCAGCACCCGATTCAATCAAAGCTTTTGAACAGGCATTGAGCGTCGCCCCAGTTGTTATCACATCGTCTACTATCAGTATGGATTTCCCGTATGCTATATCGGATTGGCAACAAAAAGCCCCATCCATATTCTGTTTCCGCTGCTCTCTGGATAATCCAACCTGCGGTCTTGTTTTCCGAACCCTAACAATAGTCTTCTCATTAAAAGGAATCTTCATCAACCAGCTCAAAGGACGCGCCAGGAAAACAGATTGGTTATAACCTCGTTCCTTCTTTCTGTCATGATCAAGAGGAACTGCCGTGATCAGATCAATATTCCAATCGGTACCGATCAGAAATTTCGCCAGGGGCACCGACAAAACCTCCCCTAGTCCGATATTTCGCTGATATTTAAGATTGTGGATGGCTTTTTTTAAGGGATCTTCAAATAACGCCCACGAACGTACCGCTGTAAAGAAAATTTCCGAAGATTTACAGCGCTCACAAATCGAGATGTTATTTTGTCTCAATGGCTCACCGCAGGTTTGGCAAATTTTGGGGCTGATAGTTCTTGTATTTGCGAAGCAAGTTTGGCAGTATCTTTCCCCCCATTTTCCACACCCCGCACAGGATGGTGGAAATATCATGTCAATTAAGTTCCAGCCAATTTTAAAAATTCGAGACTGCAAAACTTAATCCTCCCGGATTAACAACGATCTTCTGTCTCGAGCATATTTACTATTGTATTCTTTAGCCCCCGAACATTCCAGATAAAGCAGAGTCTTTTAATTGCAATCCTGCAGGGCCGAGCAGAATGATCAAAATGGATGGGAAAATTAACAACGCCATAGGGATAAGCATTTTAACCGGTGCTTGTTGGGCTTTCTCTTCCGCTCGCTGCCTTCTCCTGGTTCTCATTTGATCGGATTGGATTCTGAGCACTTTAGCCATACTTACACCCAATTGTTCGCTTTGGATAATGGCCGCGACGAAACTGGTCACTTCTGCAATGCCAATCCGGTCTGCCATATTTCTCAAGGCCACGCGCCTAACATTGCCCAACTGGATTTCTCTCAGCGTCCTCTGGAATTCATCAGCCAGCGCATCCACCCATTTTTCCGCCACGCGCGACATTGCTGCGTCAAAACCCAAGCCCGCTTGCACACAGATGGTTAGCAAGTCCAAAGCGTCAGGCATGGATTTTCTAATTTCTTCCTGACGTGTGTTGATTTTGCTTTGTAGCAAGAGTTGGGGCATGAAAAATCCTACCAGTGAAAATACGCCTGTGAGCAGCAATTTTCTACCCCAAGACCAATCAATTGTTCCCATAGAAAATACAAATAACAACAAACCACCAACCCCGACAGCTGCAATAAAACGAGATGCCCAAAATATAGTTGGGTCAATTCCCGGTGGATTTCCAGCCAGTTCAAGTTTCTTCTCAGTTTGTTCAACAGCGTTTTGAGGAGTGAATCTTTCTGTCAACTCTCCGATCTTTTGAACAACTGGGACAATGATTCGTTCAGTGATCGGTTGGGAAAGTTCGATTTCTTCAAGGGAGACTTCTTCACCCCTCGATATATATTCATTGAGCCTGTCATCTAGCGGTGTTTCCTCCTGCCGGTTTCTCAAACCTACAATAACGAGGGCGGCAGCCATGACAACAATAATTCCAATGAAGATCCATATGTAAGTATTCACTTATTTCTCCGATGTACTTATACTTCGATATCGGCTAATTTATTCATCACAAGATAACCACCCAATACCATCACCCCTGCTATGCCCAACATAACTCCTCCACAAAGCAAGTTTCCGGGTTTAAAAAATGTCATTAAATAATCACGATTTGCAAACCATAACAAACCCATCAAGATCAACGGTAGCATCGCCAGGAATCGGCCTGAATAGATAACCTGAGAAACAAGAACCTTAATTTCGCCTTTGATCTTTATTCGTTCTCGAATTGTATATGAAATCGTATCAAGGATTTCTGCCAGGTTACCACCAACCTCCCGCTGGACATTGATCGCGGTAATGATCAGATCAAGATCATCACTTGGAATGCGGCGATGGAGGTTACCCAACGAATCTTCCATTCCAATACCAAGCTGCATTTCTTTCACAACCCTGGCAAATTCGACTGAGATCGGCTCTGGCAGCTCTTTACTAACAGCTTCCAAAGCCTGCATGGTGGAGTAACCAGCCCTCAAGCCATTTACAACAAGGTTTAACATGTCAGGCAGCTGATTGCCAAAAGTTACCAACCGATTACTTTGCTGGCGCCTCATATACATACGGGGAGCCATTGCTCCAACTACTGCTCCTATCATGGCAGAGACGATATTTTGACCGCCAATTGCCCAGGCGAAAAATCCCAGCAAAAAAGCTGCAATAATTATTGCTGCTACATACTCAGCCGGCCTAAGTTTCAAGTCTGCCTGAGCCAAGTTTGTAGCTATCTTGTCACCAAATTTCGACCCCTCGAGCTGATTGTCCAGCCAAACGGAAAAGGCAGAAGTCTTTTGTTCTTCGGCCAAAGCTACGGCGTCTTCGAATTCTTCTTCTACATAATGGGAAAAACGATCATCGAGTACGGTTTGTTCTTCCCGCACAGTGATGATAATACCAACAACAAGTAATACCCCTGCTATTGCGCCACCGATTATAAGTATTGTGGTCATCATGGAGATTAGCCTCTGTTATTGATCAGGAATCTAAACTCCACCGCGTTTTGAGAAAATGGAAGGCGGTAGGTGAATGCCATGAGCTTCAATTTTATCCATATATTTAGGCCGCAATCCAGTCGGGACTAACCCTCCTAGCACTTTCCCGTCCTCAATTGCCGTCTGTTCAAATCTGAAAATATCCTGCATAGTGATGACATCACCTTCCATGCCGATCACTTCCGTTACAAATGTAACTTTCCTGGTACCATCCTGCATCCTGCTCTGGTGAATTATTAGGTCAATAGCAGAGGCAATCTGTTCTCTAATTGCGCGAACTGGCAAGTCCATGCCAGCCATCAATGCCATTGTTTCAATTCTAGAGAGAGTATCACGGGGTGAGTTTGAGTGTGCAGTAGTCAATGAGCCATCATGACCAGTGTTCATTGCCTGGAGCATATCAAGCGATTCCTCACCACGGATCTCGCCGACGATGATTCGATCAGGCCTCATACGCAATGTATTGATAACTAACTGGCGGATGGTTACCTCGCCTCGACCTTCAATATTAGGTGGGCGGGATTCGAGGGTCACCACATGGTCCTGCCTCATCTGAAGTTCAGCTGCGTTTTCTATTGTAATTATCCTTTCATCATTTGGGATAAATGTAGATAACACATTCAGCAGTGTAGTTTTTCCTGAGCCAGTACCACCAGAAATAACGCAGTTAAAGCGAGATTTGACAGCGGCTTCCATAAATAGGATTGAGCTGGGTGTAAGACTTCCAAAATCTATCAGCTGCTCAACAGTGAAAGGGTCTTTGGAGAATTTTCGGATTGTCAAACAGGGGCCCACCAGGGAAATTGGCGGAATAACAGCATTTACACGGGATCCATCAGGTAGGCGGGCGTCTACATAAGGACTGGATTCGTCGATTCGCCTGCCGAGCGGCGCGACAATACGGTCAATAATACGCATCACGTGTTCATCGCTTTCAAATGTGATCGGTGCTCGAAGGATCTTGCCTGCTTTTTCAAAATAGCAGCTCTTGGCTCCATTCACCATTACTTCTGTAATATCATTATCTTCCAGAAGGGGCTGAAGTGGACCAAAACCAAGAATTTCAGCAGCAATCTGTTCAAATAGCCTGTGTTTTTCTTGTCTTGAGAGCACAATGCTTTCTTCTGTCAGGATCTGCTCAAACAGATCCCGGATCATTCCCCTAACTTTTTCAACCTCGGAAACATCAATGGACGGGTCAAGTTCGGCTAGCAAACGGTTCTGAACTCGCACCTTTAAATCTGAGTATGTTTCGTCCTGAGCGTCCTTTCGCGGAGGCGATACTCGTCTGGCTTCCAAGGTGCCTAACCTGGAACCACCTCCACTCACTGAAGGATCTTCTTCACCTGATTGTTTTCCCTGTTCAATTCTTTTTAATAGTGACATATCTACCTGTCCTAACTAAAGACCTGCAAAAATCATTCTTTAAGCATCGGGGACCTGGTTCTGTTCCAATTTGGACAATTGTTCCCGTACTTTTCCTACTAATTCCAAAATACCTTTGCCAATTTCTTTTGATTTCCCCTCACCAAGCATAAAAGGAACGCCTCGATTAACGCCCGGGACAACTACTTCCTTATCCTCAACTATAACCGATGCAACTTTGTGACCAAGATTATGACTCACTTTGTCTGGAGATATGGCTATTTGCTTATCAAATCGATTCATAACCAGCAAGATCTTTTTCTTCTGAACTCCCAATGAATTAACTAGTAGCTGGAGCATTGATCTAGTGTTAATGATCGAAGGTATATCCTGGGAGGAGACCATAACCATCAAATCACAGGCATCCAACGTATCAATAGTTACATCTGATAAATAAGAATGAGTATCCACAATCACATATGAATATAACCGTACCAAAAATTGAAGAACCTTTACAAAATCTGAACCTTTTACTTGTTCAGCGTCGATCGGATTCGGTGGAGCCGAAATAATGTCAATGCCAGAATCTTTATGGTGGAGGACTACTTCTTCCACCAGTTCTGCATCCAATTGTTCCGCGTTCGGAGTTAGATCAATGATCGATGTTCTTCCTCTTTCGTTCAGAAATACTTGCACATCTCCAAACTCAAGACTTCCATCAACAATTACCGCCGGCGTTTCCACGCTGTGCAAAGTTACTGCCAGGTTGGTAGCGATAGTCGTTGATCCTACTCCCCCTTTGGGACTGTAAACGGCTACGATTTTCCCCAAGCCGGATAACTGGATAGTTGTTCCGCGAGGGTCTTTCAGGCCCCCAGTACCTCTTCCAATGTACTGAACACCAGATCTGATTGCCTTCGCTTTAGCGCCCGCTCTTCGTATAACAGAGACCAATTCATCGCTTTTGGGCGGCTTAGTGAGAAAGTCCCTGGCACCGGCAAGCATCGCCCGGCGCATGTAGTTGGTATCGCCTTGTACAGACAATATGACTATCTGCGATATTGGCGCCTGCTGCTGGATTAACTCCGTAGCTTCGATGCCATCCATATCAGGCATATTGATATCCATCAATACGACATCTGGATCCAGGGCAACCGTTTGGTTGATCGCGTCCTGACCAGTTCTTGCAGTCCCAACGACATTGATATCGTTTTCGAACTGCAAGAGTCTGGCAACGTTTCTTCTGGTATCTTCCTGATCGTCAACGATCAGTACGTTATATTCATCAGGCATGCAACCTCTTTGGTCTACTTATATTAACCGCTTAAGGGGCTGGAGCGGGTTGTGGAGCAACATCATCCGCATCTTTAACTTGGTCCACTCTTGGAGCGAGCCCATAAGGCAGTTTCCCGGGCAGTGGAATTGAGTAATCGTCCAGGAAGTATTGTATTGTAGCTGTTTCAGTGTCAATTACTGTGCTGTCCCCTGCCGATCGAAGGGCCAGACTAATTTTCACACCACTGTCAATCAAATAAGTCAGATTAACTGCTTCTTGCGGAGTCACGATTAAAGTTATGTTATCAGGAGGTGATTCTTCGGGAACTGGAGCCACCTCACCATCGACAGGTGGCGCTGCAGGAATTTCGGCAGTCAAGTCAACGCCTTTTTCTTCAAAGTCGAAATCGCCTACGTGAAGTACTGTTGCGCTAGGAATTATGATCTGGGCAGCCAGTCGTGGTCGTTGTTTTTCTGAAGGAACCATATAAACTTCTTCGCCCAGTCGTTCTCCTCCTTCAAGGGTGTCAACTCGACCGGCAACAGCAATCTTAGCATCCTCCGCCATAAGGGCGTAACCTGCAATACCGCTTGGGTCATCGCCATCTCCCCCTAGTCCTATTGAACCGCCAACCAGCAACGCAGTCTCGTTGGGAAGTATGGTCTGGAATTCGGAATCCATGTCAACGAATTGCATAGAAGCAATCACAACAACCCTATCACCAGGCCTTAATGCGTAGGAAACACTAGCCAGGCGATTGATCGGTATTGATTTTGCGACCATCCCTTCGGGTATCGATAATGAAGCTACAGAGCCAGCATCAGACAGCTGAGCAGCAGTATCCACAAGCATATTTACCGTTAGAGGAATACCGCTATCCAGATCGAATTTTGCTTGACGGCCCACTACTTGAGCCAGGTCAGTAAACATACCCGCAATAACCAGGTCCCTGGGCAGCGGTATCAATCCCAGGACCGTCTCGTCCAGCACCGTTCCGCGAGGTGCTTTTTGAGTAATAACTACAATATCAACCCTGTCAGGGATTACAACTTCAGCCGGAGCGTCAGATAGCCCTGCAGTTGGACTCAGGAAATTTGTATAAAGTAAATATCCACCTGCCACCAGCAAGACCAAAATCAAACTCAAATACAGGAATACCCTTCCGCGTCGCATATCAACCTCCTAGCTATTTGCCAGTTTAATCCACTTTCTATTTTACCCCATAAATAAAACAAGCCGTTCGTTTGTTTATGTATCATAGTTTAACGGATAATAGCCATATTTCCTAGCAAATCTTCATTGCAATCCTGTGAGGTCTTCAGATCTACAACTGCTCTTCCAAAAGCAAAACCCTACCAAATGGTAGGGTTTAGCATATGTGACTTAGGAAGCGGTCACTCGCTTGGAACCAAATTGGTTCGTTTAGATATTTTGAACGATATTGCTGAAAATGTTACCAATTGCGGGGCCAAGAAGAGAGAGAATAACAATCACTACAACTGCGACTAATACAAGAATGAGTGCATACTCTACGAGACCTTGGCCTTTTTCTTTAGGTGCGAATAACATGGTGTTTACCTCCTGTTTAGTAGATTTCCTTCGAGGTGTATGCGAACCCTTCAGGTTTGTATGGACATTATATAGAACAAGTTTTTAAAATGCAATAAGGCTTTCCTTACAATTATGCAAAGACATCTTGACCCTCTGAAGCAAGGGGAATTGTAAAGCCAATCCGAGTTCCCTGACCGATTGCGGTATCAATATTGAATTCACCGTTCAGGATATCCACTCTTTCTTTTATGACTTTGATTCCCATGCTATTTCCCAGAGCCTGCTCTTCGTTAAATCCCTGACCGTCGTCTTCTACATCAACGGCTACACGGTCCTCGTTGGTATCAATATGAGTCTTGACCGAACTGGCCTGACCGTGCCTTGCAGCATTGCTCACTAATTCCTGGACAGCTCTAAATATCATGATTTCCAGGTAACTTTCTAATCGCCTTTCAGTACCAGACGCAGTGAAATGAACTTCAATTTCATTCTGCTCATTGAATGCATCAAAATAATGCCTCAAGGTAGGAGTTAATCCCAGGTCGTCTAACATCATCGGTCGTAGCTCAAAGATAAAATCCCTGACTTTCGTAAAGGTTGCACTTGCAGTAGCTTTCAGTGCGTCAAGCTCGTCTCTGGCCTGGTCCAAATCTATATCAAACAGTCTTTGGGCAATCTCTACTTGCAAGATAAAATTCGAAAGTGCCTGAGCAGGCCCATCGTGCATTGCATTTGATAAACGTTTTCGTTCTAATTCTTGGGCCTTAATCACCGATTCTACAAACTCAGCAGGATCCAGCTCAGCATCTCCGCCTTCAAGCAGTGGAGCTTTAGTCAGATATCCATTCATATCCTGGAGCTGCATGATCAGCTCCTGCAGGTGGACCTGCTCGCTCCTAAATTTATCCATCTGGCCCCGCATGACAAATAACCTCTGCTGGGCTTCGAGGGCTTCATCGTAAGCATCCCGTACATCCACAGCTGTGAATTCAGAAGTGTTTTCCTTAATATTCCTTACTTTAGCGGAATTAGAGATCTGTTTTTGAGCCAATTTGTCAACTTCAGCTTGGCTCTGGTGTATCTTTGTCGTAATTCCCTCTAATTTACTTTCAGCCAGGGAGATTTTTTCAGATATCGACTCTCTCAGCTGCTCAGTGTTCCTTTCAATTTCACCTGTTTTAAACACCATAGGATTTCTCCTGCCTTTTCATGCTTATCTACCTTGAGAGTATAGCATAGGTACATCCTTGAGGCAATTTATGTCTTTGTTAGGTCTTGCCCTATTTCCCTCTGTTTATTTACCGTTTTTCCAATAGTATACAGCGGTCTTCTCGAATCCGAACCTGACTCCATATTTACCATTGCTTTGATAAGCAATTTCCAAGCCTGGCGTCAATTCTGGATACCAATCCATAAAAGTATATAGATAATCAACCCCCTCTTTATCGAGGTATTCCGCCAACTGCTCGTCATCCCACAAAAAAGGAATTACCTCGGGAGATATCAAGCCAGCCAGGTCCCGGATCTGACGTTCACCAAAATATCCGAGGGCTCCGATATCATGTGCTGCAATGATTGCATCCTCAGAAGTATTTCTTTTTACCCATATAGCGGCATCAACCATCTCGGTATTGATTACGCCAACATCCAGGGCGTACGATCTAGCTCCCAGGATCAAAAAACCCACTAACGTGATCCCAGCAATTGCAGACCAAGATCGACCGAGAATCCTTTGCCAGCTAATAGGTGAGTTAACTCTTAGCAATCTGAGCATTCCCGTCAATCCCAAGAGGAAAACCACAGGCATAACTGGCATAATATATCTTCCATGCTGGTATGCCACGGGAAGCCGCCAGGCATAGATCGATATATACCCAAATGCCCACAAGAGTGCCCCCATCCTGTCCCAGTCAGTTTTCTTAATCAGATCTATTATTTCGTTAACCAATCCAGGTAATATTACAACTCCAATCCCAATAAGGATCTGGTAGCTTACCGTACCAAACCTTGCCAAGAACGGTTCCTCTCTAAGGAACGCGTATTCGGCTTGTTTTGCATAAAATGTGTTAGGCCAAACGTCTCCCGCAACTACATAATTAAACAGAAAATAAGGTAAAACCGCGACTAATAATCCCCCGAATAAGCCGATCAATTGCCAAATCATATCTTTAGGCTTATAACCGCGCAGGGCTAAACTAAGCAAGGCCGGCCCGACAAGAGTAAGACCGTCCGGCCGGATCCAGGCAGCTACCCCAACCAAAAGCCCGACTGCCCACCAGTTATCTCTTTTATCCAGCAGCCAGCAGAAAATTACCAGAGACAGTAAACTAAGCAGCATAGTTTCCATGCCTGATAAAGCTGCCCAAACCAGGTGCCATTCCAGCGTGCACATCAATCCAAGCAGCAGCGGTCCAGTTTTTGAGTTTGGAAATAGCCTGATCCCAAAATTTAAGCCCCCTACACCCAGCGCCCAGGTAATGAGAAAACCCAACAAATACGTCCCCCATAATGCCGGTATTTTCATCCAGTACAGGATCCCAAGCATTATGCCCCACAAAGGACCAGTAGATGCTCCAGAGGTCTGCCCAACAATAAAACTCCATTCGCCGTGATAGGCCAGGTTTCTGGCAAATGTTTGATGGATCCAGGCATCATCAAGCGGAAATCCCAGGCCACTTTCAGATGCGCTGTATGCCAAATACAGAGCACACGATATCAGTGCGCTGACCCCAAGTATAATTTTTTCTTTTCTTGAACCCTGGATAAATTTCATTTTTGATCAAGGTTAATTCTAAAATAGTGAGTTCCAGTCTTTGAAAACAAGAACTCTAGAGAGCCTACAGAGATAGGATTTTGATAAATTTCATTAAGCCCCGCCGGATGATTGACTTCAAGGATCAAGTAGCGGGAATTAAATTCGTCCGCAGCTTCTAAGACTGTTTTTATATCGCCATTAGGTATAACGATAGATTGCCTACCGGATGACGCATACAATCCGGGAGGGTTATTGATCATCACCATATCGTCCGACCCAGCACCTATTTCTTCTAATATTTTGTCAATCTCTAAGTTATTTTTGTAACTTTGATTCCAAATTGGAGCGCGAAATTCCCCTCCGATCACACGCTCCGAATAGACGAATCCCGTTGCACACGCCAGGATTAAAATTAGACTAGTGCCAAAAAGCAGGGTTGCTCTCTTCTTTTCCCAATTTCTTTTCTGTACGCCAATATTCATTAATTTCTCAAACCCACATGCGGCCAGAGCCCACAACAACGGCTGCAAAGCAGCCCCAGAATGCAGAAAACCGCCTCTCTGGCCCGCAAACGGGAATATGATTGTCATAACGATAAAAATCAATCCAAGAGCTGTAAATGGCCCCCAAACAGATTCTTCTTTTTTGTGTATCCAGAACCCAAGACCAATCAGGGGAGCCAGGAGAATTTGCCCTTGAACGAATAATATTGTTTTGAGATTAGCAACCAACGCTCCAGCCATATTTGATATTATTATTAGCCAGCCTTGCTGAAGCCAATTTTCATATGTTATTTCCGAAGGCCAATAAACGAACAAGTCGTTATATTCAGTCATCCAGAAATTTTTAGTCGTACCAACAGGAAGCAGCGCTCCAAATGAGATCAAATTCCTGATCAGCCATGGCCCCATAACAATTGTGTATCCAGCCAGCACCAGTCCTATTCTTCTTACACTATGTTCCTTTTTGCGGATTGAAATGAAGGTGGCAATTAGAAGCCATATCAAACCATCTGCTCTGGTTAAATGAATCAATCCTGCAAGTAAACCCAACAAAAATATATATTCATTTTTGTTGTTTTGTATAATCGCTGAGACAAATAATCCCCCAAGCACCATCATCAATCCAACTGAATCTGTGGTCCCCAAAAAAGGACTGTAAAACACTGGTACTAAAGAAAATGCTCCGGCAAGGAACGAGGTTGATCGATTTCCAGAAAGATCATAAGCTAATTTTATAGTTATTACAGGTACGAGACCAGCAATAAATATCGATCCGATTTTTGCTCCCAAGAAATTCATAAGCCCGGTCAGCAGCATACTTACCGCGGCTACGATCGCTGGCAATGGCATCCAATACGTAAAACCAGGGTGTGGTACTTCTCTCAAAGGGTGAAGGTAATTCCACAAGAAAGGCTCTGATAGTGTTGAGTCTCTGGCTATGCGCAATCCCATACCGTAATAGTACTCGGCATCCATGTAACCGGGTGCAGATTGTATGTAGGCATACAAAGAAAATATTAGGATTCCTGTCAGGAATGCAGTTAGATATCCTTTCCAGTTCATTGAAAATCATTCCATATCAGTGGCTTAGAACCAATGAACCACCACCTAATCCAATACAACCCAATCAAAACAACTGCAGGAAAAGGGAAAAATAATAGTGAGCTTTGCATTGGCTGATAATCATAGTCGAGTGTTGCCACAAATAAAACCCACAATCCAACCAAAACAACCATCATAATTACGAAAACTACCGCGTGCCCGCGTTCCTTCCATCGCTGTCCCAAGAATGCCAAGACGAGAACAAATGGAGTAAAAAGGATTACAAAATTTCCAGGATCTGTTTGAATACCAACCCATTGAGAAATAACCAGGGTACTGCAAACCGTCCAAAGGAACCAGTTATACCCTTGTTTTCTGGCAATCCACCATTCGTAAACCAACAACAAACCAAAGCTAATACTGATCAACCATTTCAGAAACGTTTTCATCTCTGGGAACCAATTTCCTAACACATCGCCTAATGAGCCGGCGGGGTTATATGCAGGATATTTAAGAATTTCCCAAATATTCTGAAGGATCCAATTTGGAATAACAAGCATACCCCCCAGAGTCAGAACAATCATGGTTCCAAAAAACCATAAGATTAGCTGGGTTCTTTTCTGATAAAAACACCAAAACAAAATAAAAATGATTGCCAGAACAACCAGGTTAGGTTTTATCGTTGAAAAAGCTAACAAAATACCAGCAAGCTTGTCTTTTTCAATTTTAATGGCGTATAAAGTTCCTGTTATCAGCAGCCCAACCAGAATGACAGCGTTTCCGTTTATCAACCCTCTGAATGCATGGTACCAAAAGAAGGAAAAAAAATAATAAAATCCTAGCAGGGCCAGCTTTGGTTTCCAAACAAACAAATTCAAAGCCAAGAATGCCATTACCGTAAGTGAAACCTCCAAGAACAACATCCAGGCAGCCCTTGCAGTAACATAATTTCTAATCAACGAAAAAGGAGAAAATATCAACGTTGAATAAAGAGGATAAACCACACGGTGTTCAATTTCTCCTTCTTGAGCCGGCCTGCCAAACACTAAATCTTGGATTTTTAACGCTACTTCATCGCTATAGGGACTTACGCCGTCCAATATAAGGGACCTGGTTCCAATATAATGAGCTAAAAAATCGTTACCCCCAGGATTATTTCGGGCAAATTGATAGTTAACCCAAAATAGACCAACCAGCACTACAACACTTAAGGTAATAACAAGTATCCAATTCTTCTGTATTCTCCTCGCCATTACTTGTCACTCCTAGCCTTAGCTAAAACCAGTCATAAATACTATTTCTTAACTGAAAACGATTCCAGGCACTGATTCAAATCATAACCTGATTTTTGTGTATAACTTTCCTCCAGCCCTACTTGCCAATCCAACAAATCGCTAGCACTAAGCACGCTGTATTCAAATAGTTCTTCCTGCTCATAAGCGATTTCCAGTTGATCCTCGATCCAAGGCACTGGCTGATCTAAAACCACCATTCCGTAATCTTGAAAGCATATTTTATTTCTGATCTTTTCAACAAGATCATATCCAGCTGGTTGGATCTCTCCTCTAAAATAGCCTGTCAGTTCAAAGAGGTTAACAATATGGATCTGCGGCCTACCGCCCAATTCATAAGAAAGGTGGCTGCGGTAAGGAATCAATACCTGCAAGTCTAAATTTGCAATCCTCTCCGCCATCAGTTCATTTAATCTGACTTCATCTTCTGTTGGTAAAAATACGAATGGGTTATAGAACAAACCAACAAATTGGATTGAAATAACTATTGCGATAAATCCATAAAACCATGGGCTGCTCTCCACCCAATTGTTTCTCAAGACCAAACCTGCGCCAAGCCCAAAACCGATGGCTAGCGCAGAATAAATCAATATGCAGTTATTCGCTCCCCCGCCATTCGATGAACGAGTTATCCAGGCTGTTCCTGCAGCACCTACTAAGAAAAGAAGATAAACAAACCAAATATCCCTGGAGCCTACTTGAACTTCTTTTTTGCCTTCAATTATAGCGTCTGGTTTACTCGACAGAAAATCAGATTTATACGCCAGTAGGAAAAACAAGCAAAAAACAAAACCAATACCAAGCGGTCCGATAGTATCACTAATCCAGAAATTTACTGCTGAAACAAGAGAGTATCCATGTTCGCCAGGAAGATCGAATATATAGTAGAAGAACCAACCGTTAGTATAACTATTAATAATATATAGTGGAACGGCCAACCCGATAATTTCTATCGCAAACGCAGTCCAAATTTTTTCTTTATGTTTCAAAAAAAGATATATTTGCAATGGTAGAAAAACAATAATAAATGATTGTTTAATAAAAAAGCCTATCACTACTAACAGGCCAAATACCATATATCCTGTTTTGTTTTTCGCTCCCATAACGACATTAAAGGCAATTAAAACAAATAGAATGAATAGAGAATCAACCCTGGCCAGGTCATAAAACCCATCTCCGATCGAAAAACATGCCAGAAAGAACATCCCGGATATCCAGGCTATTAGATAATTCTTTGTCTCTTTATGAACAATTCTTCCAATCAACACAACACTGCCGATAGTAGAAACAAGTGAAATTATTCTCGCGGAAAATAAGGGATTGCCAATTATCGCTGAAAGCCCCGCGGCAAGGTAATAATACAAAGGCGTATAAACAAGCGGAGTAAAGTCCAAAGCAGGCTGGCCGTAGAGATCCGCGCCAGACAGGATGCGGTTGATCTGATTCACTCCAGCGCTTTCACCCCACTCAAATACAAAAGGAAGGGTTATTCTGTTCCATATGACAAAAAAGAACAGGATTAGAGGAACCAGCGTAATTGAAAAAACCAGGATATTTGAATATTTCTTGATTCTTAGTTTATTTATGGGCGTCAATTCATAACCTTATCGTTTTTATTTTGAGTCAAAACTATCTGAGCAAATAAAAATGCCAGAAGGATAAATATCGCTGTCCTCATCAGTACGATCTCGTCCAGATACTGAAACCAACCCCTAGATAATAATATAGGCCATTCAAGCAGGTTTACCAGTGTCAATACCAACCCAATTAATAAGCTTCTATTATTTTTGAAACACAGTATCACCAACGGCAATAAATATAATGTCCACTGAGGGCTGTAGCCTGGGGACCAGAGGAAAAACATGATCATTGTAAAGCCGCTCATTCCAATTATTTGATGGGCCGATTCAATTGTAGATTTCCAGAATACCCAGAATCCTATCCCGCCCAAAATCAACAATGACAGCCATACTGGCACAACAGAAGGATTACCAGTTGAAATAAAAGCCGAAGAGGTTATCGTTCTGTCGATATCTGGATTAAAATTCCCAGTAGAAAGGTTTCCATCAATCAGAGCCCAAACAGTTTCCCAGGAACCTTTTGCGCCCTGAGCAGCCAGTGATGCTTTAGTGAATTCCGGTGAGATGCCTAATAGCAATCCCCAACCCAAGCTAATGACAAAAACAGCGATAATCACAACAGTCAGCGCTTTTTTGGTTTTCAGCCACTTCCAGGCAGCGGGCAGAACTAGGACAGGGAACCACTTTATCAATCCCCCTATTCCGATCACCAGTCCAGCAGCTGGGGCGTTTCTTATCGTTATCAAATACAAGCCCAATAACAAGCAAAATACCGCCATGCTGTCAAAATAGGCCCACCCGTAAAACAATCCCACAAGAAAGAAAACGTATACAAGAACCCTGTTAATGGATTCATTTTTTGTATTAATCGCTCTAGCAATTTTTTGAAATAAATAGATATTTGCTGCTTGAAAAATTGAAAATATGGCTATCAATGCATAAATAAAGCTGTGTTCCCTACCGCCGACCA
>Ga0209013_10001613_pt1 | contig 20652 bp, 16 predicted proteins | sample Cruoilmetagenom2_FD_187291 | JGI IMG/M metagenome (GOLD analysis project Ga0209013, IMG submission 187291) | Oil polluted marine microbial communities from Coal Oil Point, Santa Barbara, California, USA - Sample 2 (SPAdes) (version 2) | ecosystem: Environmental > Aquatic > Marine > Oil seeps ...
AATACGCCCCTGAGCAGTAATCAGATCACCGTTCTTGTACTGGGTAGTAGTTACTTCCATCAACTGACCTCCACAAATGCCTAAATGATTGTTTGATTAGTGCCTTTTATCGTCAACAGATTATATCACGAGAAGATCAGGTCAGATGGGAGTGGCAAATAAGATGGTATTATTCATGGATTTATGGAAAAATCAATTCTTCCAGCACCATGAGTTTATCCACTCCCGTCAGATGTCATCACGACGCCTTCTATTCTAATCTGGTAGGTAACTGCTCAGCTTTCCCAGGTAGGGGAGGGCGGGTGTGTGGTATTTAGGGCTTCACCCCCAAAAACCACACACCCAATACCTTCGGGCTGAGTAGTTACTCTGGTAGAATGTTTCTTTTAGGTATATTCAGGGATCACTGTATTGAAGACCCACAAGGAGATAAGCATGCAATCAAGACCCGGGTACCGCTGGTTCATCGTAATCATATTCTTGTTCTTCATTGTGCTCCACCAAGCGGATAAACTGCTCATCGGACCTTTGACCACTCCCATCATGGAGACTTTCGGCATCGATGAAGCACAAATGGGCGCAATTTTCACCGGGGCGCTGCTGGTTGGCGCAGTGCTGTACCCCGTTTGGGGGTACCTGTACGACCGCTATTCGCGCTCCAAACTGCTCGCATTAGCATCATTTATTTGGGGATCAACCACCTGGCTGAGTGCCATTGCCCCAACCTATCCATCATTCCTGGTCACCCGCGCGACAACCGGCGTTGATGACTCCAGCTACCCAGGTATTTTCAGCCTGATCTCAGATTACTTCGCCCCCAACCTGCGGGGCAGGGTGTACGGTATATTACAACTCGGACAACCTCTGGGGTATATGATCGGTTTGATCCTGGCCACAGTACTGAGTGGGATGTTGGGTTGGCGAAGTGTCTTTTATATCACCGGTTCATTGGGTATCGTCCTGGCTGTGGTGATATTCTTTGGGGTAAAAGATCCACCGCGCGGCCAGAGCGAGCCTGAATTGGCAAATTTGGAGAATGTGGGGGTTTACAAGTTCGATAAGAAGGTCGCCCTGGGACTGTTTCACAAACGCAGCCTGATCCTCCTTTATTTACAAGGGTTTGTGGGGGTGTTTCCGTGGAACGTGATCACCTACTGGTTCTTCCGTTACCTGGAGGTAGAACGCAACTACAGTTCTGATGAAGTGCTCATCACCATGGCTCCTGCCATCCTTGTACTGGCCGCCGGCTACTTCGTTGGCGGAGCAATTGGAGATGCTGCTTTCAAGAGAACACCACGCGGCAGGCTCATCACGTCTATGGTAGGCGTGCTGATCGGCGCCATCCTGCTTTATTTCACCTTAAATGTACCACTCGAAAACAAACTGCTCTTTCAAGTATTGCTGATGGCTACGGCTCTCTTCATACCTTTTGCCTCACCAAACGTGATTGCCACGGTTTACGATGTCACACTGCCGGAAATACGCAGCACGGCACTTTCGGTGCAGTATTTTATCGAAAACGTGGGCGCAGCCCTGGCGCCGCTCCTGGCAGGATTCCTGACAGCCTGGGTCTTCGATGAGTTAGGTAAATCAATCCTGATCATTTGCATTTCGGCCTGGATCCTGGGAACCATCTTCCTGGGACTGACAGCTTACTTCGTTCCAGAAGACATCCATACGCTGCGGGAGCAGCTGGCAGAGCGCGCCGAACACGAGCGTGAGCTGCAGGAAAGTGGTGCGTAGATGTTCAACGTAAACTGAAAGATCAATTGGTATTGCTCAAGCCAGCTTCAGGCTATCCAGTCTAGCAATTGCAGATTGTGTAGGTTTTCTTGTGTAAATTTTTGCGTGCGTCTGCGACGCACGCAAAAATTTACACACATTTCAGTACACAATCCAATTGCAGCTCTTTAATCTTAGAGAAGTGCCGTTGATTGTGTGTTACAAGGGGGAGATCGTTTTCTAATGCGATGCTGGCGATTTGCAAATCCAGGTCAACCAGCGGAGAACCCTGGCGCTCCAACTCGTTAGAACCAATCAACGCAGCAATTGGACGCTCCCTGCGGTGAATCACGAAGTGTTCTCCTGCCGCAGCGCGAGACACTGTTTCAGAAAAAAGGCTTTTTGCTTCCGAAATATTAATCGACTCCATGGTGGCAGCTCCCATTATTTAAGTCATAATGGCAACATCAATGTGATTCTACGATCAATTTTGCATATTATTGTTAATTTTGAGTGATAACAAACAATCTCAAGTGCTCACCAATAAAATGGTAGAATTAATGTAACAGGATTGACGCAGTTCCGAAGTCTCTCAGTGATTGGCTCCATAACCTCTGTGAAAATTAGAGATCATGAAACTTTACACAATCGGTCACAGCAATCACAGTCTTGATGAATTTAGCAATTTGTTAACTGATAATCAAATTGCGACCCTGGTTGACGTACGCACATCCCCGTACAGCCGTTACAACCCTCAATTCAATAAAGATAGTCTTATATGGGATATGCCCCAGCGAGGAATAAAGTATGTGCACGCCGGAAAAAACCTGGGTGGGCGACCATCTGACGCGACATGCTACAAAGGTGGCATAACTCCTCCCGATGGTGCCGATTACTTGAACAAAGTGGATTACAAGGCCATCATGAAAAAGAAATGGTTTGTTGAGGGAATTTACGAGCTCCTGGAACTCACGGATCAGCAAACAACCGCAATTATGTGCAGTGAAGAGGACCCAGCAAAATGCCACCGGCACCACTTGATCGCCCAATATATCAACGAAGAATTCCCAGAAGTGGAAATCTTCCACATTCGCGGTGATGGCGTGGTATTCAACGCCAGGTCAATTCACAAAACGGTTGACGAACCCCCGGCCGAGCAGTTGTCTCTTTTTGAATGATTTCAGATAAAGCTATTCACAATTGGATTTACGAAAAAGAGCGCTGAAACATTCTTTGAACTGCTGCGAGAAAATGGTGTCCAGAGGCTGGTAGACATCCGGATCATCTCGATGGAAAAACGATTGTGTACTGAAATGTGTGTAATTTTTAGTGTGCGTCTGCGACGCACACTAAAAATTACACAAAAAAACCTACACAATCGGAAAAACCTTTGCCGACTTTGCGCCTGAGCCGGGTGAGTGGTTATCGTGATAAAATTTCTTAGGTGACTACTTGACACCTGTGGTACATGCGCTAAACTTTATATATTGGTCTTTTTAGTAGAACAAGGAGGATATGATGCCAGGATTAAACAAAGTGCAATTGATCGGATACCTTGGTGCAGACCCCGAGGCGCGCTTCACACCCGGTGGTAAGAAAGTAACCACTTTCAACATGGCTGTCACCCGCGGTTGGCGTGATGCTGAAGGCGAGAAGAAGGAAGCGACCGAATGGGTGAAGATCGAAACCTGGGGCGGTCTGGCAGAAATCTGTGCCCAATACTTAAAAAAGGGAAGCCTGACCTATATCGAGGGGCGCTTGCAAACCGACCGCTACGAAGTGGAAGGCGAAACGCGCTACCGCACAAAAGTTGTTGCGTCGCAGATGCAAATGCTCGACCGTAAATCAGCTGAAGCTGAACCACAAGTATCTGAAGGCGAGGAAGAATTTCCTTTCTAGATAAGACGTAATGCGAGCGTCAAACGCTCGCATTACGCTTAATTCAACTGCATAGTTTCTAATAAAGTTTGGATCGCCAGTCTTCCAGATTCAGCGCGGTACAGCACGTCATTCAAGGGACTGACCGAGATGGCCGCATCAGCGATAATTTTCGCCTTGCTGCCGCCGCGGGCTTTGGCGCTCATATACGCCACCCCCAGGTCAAACAGATAACTCAAATCCAGCAGGCTAATCTGGGTTTCCTCTTGTTCTGCCTTCTGCCAACCTGCAAGACCCGCGATTAGAGCTTTGAGCACATCTCCCGCCTTTTTATCGCTCGAAGCCCCAATATCTACCTCTTTTGCACTTTTTTTCTGATTCTCCAGCAGCACCCCCTGTACGTAATATACCAGATCATCCAGGCTAATGCTTTGCTCAGAGAACTGCTGGGCAAAAGCCGCCAGACCGTGTGCATACACCTGGGCTGAACCGTTCTCCTTCATACCGGCTAACCGGGTGGCAGCGTGCTGCATGGCATCACTAAGTGTCTCTCCCGCTTTGTCCCGCGCTGCCTGCGTCGCCAGCTCAAAAATCTCCAGCATATGATCGCCGTGGTTTCCGTTGAACGTGTCAGCCTGATTAAAAGCGGCTTGCTGCTGACCCATGACATCCACCACGGGCTGAAAAATCAGTGCCAGTTCGATCATTCCGGCGGCAGTTCTTCCAACAGTGTCACCATGTCTGAGATGACATCGAAGCCACCCTGCCAGAAGTCAGCGCTGTTCACATCAATACCTGCTCCGGACAGGATGCGCACCGGAGCATCCGAACCGCCCGCCGATAGGATCTTCAGGTAGCGCGGTTTGAACGCCTCTCCTTCGGCCTTGTACTGCTGGTACAGGGACAAGACCAGCAACTGCCCAAAGGTGTAAGCGTACACATAGAACGGCACATTGTAAATATGAGGGATGGAAACCCATTCCCAGCGGAACTCGTCACTGATCTCAACTGCATCACCGAATTGATCTATTAAATTCTTCAGATAGGCTTCTGACAGCTCATCCACGGAAGCGTTTTGTTGGATCATCTCGTGCGCCTCACGCTCGTAAAGAGCGAAGAACGCCTGGCGCATTATGGTAGCGTAAGCATCATCAACCTGCTTAAAAAGCAGATCGCGGCGCACTGCCTCGTCGCTATCTTCAGCCAGAAGTTTGTCAACCAGCAGCATCTCGCTGAATGTAGAAGCGGTCTCGGCCAACGGAAGCGAAGAGTGTTGAGTGAACACGTTGTGATGCTCCGCCAGCATCGAATGAATTGCGTGCCCCAGCTCGTGAGCCAGCGTGGCAACATCTCTTGGCTTACCCTGGTAATTGGTCAATACCCAGGGAGTGAGGTCGGGGGTGCAGGTTGCGCAAAATGCACCGCTGCGTTTACCTTTACGAATCTCGCTGTCCAGGTGGTCCTCATCAAGAACGCGCTTCGCGTGCCTGGCTACGAGCGGCTCAAATTCATCGAATGACTCGAACACGAACTCGGCAGCATCCGAGAACTCATAGGTCTTGTCTGATGCGGTCACGGGTGCGTAAATATCATACCTGCGCAAGCGATCCAAACCCAGCAACTTCGCTTTAAGTTTGAAATAACGTTGGAACACCGGCGCATTTTTTTTACAAACTGCCAGCAAAGTGTCCACAACTCCGTCCGGAATATCATTATGCAGGTTTCGGGCCGCTATCGGGCTCGAGAAGTGGCGCAAATCCACTTGTTCGTTGCGCCAGTCCCTAACCAGAGTCTGGTAAATCTGCCCCAGAATGGGACCGTCATCAGCGTAGACCCGATAAAGTTCCCGGTAGGCAGCCGCGCGCTCTTCCGTATCCTGACTGCTAAAATAAACCATCAGCTCGCCGCGCGTTAACTCCAAATCTTCGCCCTCAACCGTTATCTTGTAGGTGTAGCGATTGGTGATTGAATCGTACAGCACATTCAGAGCATTCGCACCGGTAACATTTTTGATATTGACAATCTTCTCTTCGGGTTCGGTCAAGGTATGCGGCTTGAAGTGGCGCATCTCTTCCAGCCAGTACCGGTAATCACCGCTTTCGGACATCAGCCGTTCCGCCGACCCATCTTCCAGCTCCTTCCACCACAAGCTAAAGAACAGAGTGCTGTTTTCGACGGTAGCCATCAACTGGTCTATTTGGGCCTGGAAGGTCTGCGCCTCCTGGTCTTGTGTTTTGGCCGCAAAATCCAGCCCTGCGTAACAATAAATCCTCTGCGCTAACTTTGTGATATCTTCCAATCCGGCTACGATCTCCAGGAAGTCATTCGTGGAGATATCCGCCGAAAGCCGCTGGCGCTGCTCTTCAAAATCGGCCACTCTGGCATCCAAGTCAGCAAAAGCCACCTTTATATCATCGCCATCGCGAGCACTGAACAAATCCGATAAGCTCCATGCTTTTTGGGTGTAAGTTTGAGTCATTGATCTCCTCTTTTCTTCTGCAAATTTTTTTTAAACTTCTCGCTGTATTTAATCTGTCACCAAATTAACTGGGCGGTATGTTAAATATCCGCATCATTCCGGGCTCCCAAACCGCTGCTCCCGCAATTCCTGGCGCAATCGATCGATCTGAAACCGCTCCCCGGATGCGGGATCCACATAGTACCACTGCTTCCAACCATTACTGGGAGCGTTTTGTATCAGCCGGGCGATCTGGTGGATCGACCCACGCTGCCCATTGTACTCAATGGCTCCATCCGCCAAAACGCGCGCGGTCAGGTCACCGTGCACTCCAAAGAACAGCGTCTGACCCGCTTGAAGGAAGCCGCCTTCCAGCAGCATACCAAACGGGATGCGCGGCTGCTTGCGAGGATCAGGCGTGACAAAAACACCTGCCTCATAGGGGGGCGGTTGTTCGGCTTCTAAACGTTGGTGGGCTAATTCAACGTAGCGCTCATTGCGCTCTATGCCAATCCAGCGGCGGTGCAGTCGCCTGGCCACCACACCCGTAGTACCGGTGCCAAAGAATGGGTCCAGAACGACATCACCGGGGTTTGAACTGGCTTGTATGACCCTGTAGAGCAGGGCTTCTGGTTTTTGTGTAGGGTGTGCCTTCTCCCCGTTTACCCGCAGGCGCTCTTTACCAGAACAGAGCGGCAGATACCAGTCGCTGCGCATCTGGGTGCCATCGTTGCTGGCCTTCATGGCGTGATGGTTGAACGTATATGGGGCAGCGCGCTCCTTCTGCGCCCATATCAGCGTCTCGTGGGCGTTGGTAAAACGTACACCGCGGAAATTGGGCATGGGGTTATCTTTGATCCATTCCACGCTGTTCAAGATCCAAAAATCCAAATTTTGCAAAATTGATCCTACCCGAAAGATGTTGTGGTAGGTACCGATCACCCACAACGTGCCGGTGCGCTTGAGCACTCGCTGACAGGCTGTAAGCCAGTCTTTAGTGAATCTGTCATACGCATCGAAATTTTCAAACCGGTCCCAGTCTTCATCGACGGCATTCACCTTGGTCTGGTTGGGACGCCAGAGGTCATGGCTCAGCTGCAGGTTGTAGGGGGGATCGGCGAAGATCAAATCCACTGACTCCGCCGGCAATTTGGCGAGCTCTTCGACGCAGTTACCGAGAAGGATCTGGTCCAGGGGCAGGGATTCCATGGTGCAATTATAACGCGTACCAGCACCAGGATCGCGCATATCCTGCCAGGCATCCCTGGATCTAAACAATCTCTAAATCAGCTCTTCATCAATTCTGAACTACTTTTTGCTATCCTCATAATCGAACAGTAGATGGTCCTCCTGAATTTACTCATCTACTGTAGTTATCAGGACTCTCTCGATCCACCTGATATCCAAAAACCTGTTAGTAGATAATATACTGGCATCATTCTCAACCCGAGAAATCGAGACAGGGACAGATGTCCCCTCAGGAGATATAAAATAATAAAACTTACTATTCATGGGATAAAGAGATTGTGTAGGTTTTCTTGTGTAATTTCAGTACATAATCAGATAAAGATTTAATTCATATAAATTCCTAATAGTTTCTTCACATTTTCTGAACAACTATTTTTTATACTCCCTATTGGAAAACGAGATTAATTTTTGATTACCAATACACATCATATCTAAAACCGACTTGTGTGCTGTCACCGATCTTACTTTTCTAAACTTGCAGTTTTGACAGAACACCAGCAATCAATTTAGTTTGTAAAATAAAGAATAGGTATTGGAGGAAAAAAAATGAGTAAGCTGCCCCGGAACAAATATTTATGGATCGCTCTCCTGGTGGTTATCATCCTGGGGGTGAGCGGTTTCTACGCCTACAACGCCCTCGGTCAAACAGACATAGAAGCCGCGGATGAACCGCAGATGCAAACTGCAGTCGCTCGCAACGGCGATATGATCGTCTTCGCCAGCGCGGCGGGGTCTGTCGTTCCGGCCACTGAGATTGGGATTGGCTTCCAGGAGAACGGCACACTTAGCGAAGTGCTGGTCAACATTGGGGAGCAGGTCGAAGCGGGGCAGATACTGGCACGCTTGCAGACCAACAACACAGAAGAGTCGATCGCAGCTTCGCTTGCCTCAGCGCAGCTCTCCTTATTAAACGCCCAACAAGCATTGGATGAAATTTACGACTCGTGGCAGATGGACGCAGCCCAGGCATTGCTAGCGGTAGAGGAAGCCGATCTGGGTTTAGAAGATATATTGAACCCGGCGCTGACACAGGCACAGGCACAACAAGCCGTGGCTGCTGCGCAGCAGGCACTGGAAGATGCCCAGGTGGCTTACAACCGCACCAACCTCACCGCCAACCAGGCCAACATCGACGACGCCTACGCGGATATGATCATCGCCAGGAACAACCTGGAAAAGGCGCAGGAACGATTTGATGCAGTCGCCAACAAGCCGGAAGACAATATCCAGCGCGCCCAGGCACAGAGTTCTCTGTCTGCGGCGCAGTATTCATACGACAACGCAGTGGCGAATTACAACGCCGCCACCGGCACGGCCAGCGAGATCGAAAAAGCCCTCGCAGAGGCAGACCTGGCCGAAGCCCAGGCTCAGTTTATCGAAGCCCAGCGCGAACTGGAGCGCGTGCAAAACGGAGCCACCCCCGGTGAAGTTGCCCTGGCAGAAGCGCAACTGGCATCCACAAAGATAAATTTAGAACGGATAAAAGACGGCCCAGACCCTGAAGAGATCGCTATCGCAGAAGCCCAGCTCGCCAACGCCCAGGCCCAACTGGCACTGGCAGAGGATGAGCAGGTTACTGTTGATCTGGTCGCTCCGATGAGCGGCACGCTATTATCGATCGGGGCCAGTGTTGGGGAGCAGGTCGGAACAGGCGCCATCATCGTTTTGGCGGACCTGGAGCAGCCCGTGCTTGAGGTCTACCTGGATGAAACCGACCTGGATAAGGTGGCCATGGGATACGAGATTGAGGCAATATTCGACGCTTACCCCAATCTGACCTTTACCGGAAAGGTGGTGGAGGTCGACCCCAGCCTGGTGACGATTTCCAACGTGCAGGCAGTGCGGGCATTGGCGGTGCTGGATGAAGACTCGTTTGTCAAGCCGCAGACTCTGCCGGTCGGTTTGAACGCCTCCGTTGACGTGATCGGTGGTCGAGCGGAGAACGCCGTGCTGGTTCCCGTAGAAGCCCTGCGAGAGCTTGGTCCGGGTGAGTACGCGGTCTTCGTCGTGGAAGATAGTGAACCGAAACTGCGCATAGTGCAGGTCGGACTGATGGATTTCACCTCCGCCGAGATCCTTTCGGGGCTCGAAGCCGGCGAAGTTGTAACCACCGGCATTGTGGAGACGGAGTAGGAAGTGATCAGTCAACAGTTTATAGTTATCAGTAAAATCTATCGTTAGTATTTACTGAGAACTGATAACTGAACACTGACAACTACCAAATGAAGGAATTATTATGAAAGACTCAATCATCCAAACCATTGATGTCAGCAAGGTGTACGGCATGGGCGATGCACAGGTGACCGCGCTGGACGGTGTCAGCCTGCAGATCGACGAGAACGAGTTTGTGGCCATCATGGGACCATCCGGCTCCGGAAAAAGCACCATGATGAACATCCTGGGCTGTCTGGACCGACCCACCGACGGGCGCTATATCCTGGCAGGTGATGACGTCAGCGATCTGAACAAGACAGAACTGGCAATCATCCGCAACAAGCGCATCGGTTTCGTCTTCCAATCTTACAACCTGCTGCCACGTACCAATGCCCTGGAAAACGTGATGCTGCCTTTGCAGTACAGCCGCAACGGGCACATGACCGAAAACGAACAGAAGGGAAAAGCGCTGCAGGTGCTGGATGCGGTTGGTTTGGCCGACCGGGTGTACCACCAGCCCCAGGAGCTTTCTGGCGGGCAGGCTCAGCGCGTGGCGATCGCCCGGGCGTTGGTTAACGACCCTGTCATCCTCCTGGCGGACGAACCGACCGGGAACCTGGACACCAAATCGGGAGAAGAGATCATGCAGTTATTAAAGAAATTACACGCCCAGGGCAGCACCATCGTCATGGTGACCCACGAGGACGAGATCGCGTCCTATGCACAGCGCGTGATCCGCTTCCTGGATGGACGAGTTGAGACCGATGTACTGAATGGCGAGGAAAAGCTGGTTCAGGCCGAAGGAGGTACATCATGAGACCTTCTAAAGTAGCACAAATTGCCTGGAAAGGTCTGGTAAGCAACAAGCTGCGCTCGCTGCTCACCATGCTGGGTGTGATTATCGGCGTATCGGCGGTGATCATTATGATCTCGATCAGCGCCGGGACAGAAGCAGCTATCGAGGAACAGATCACGGGATTGGGATCTAACCTGATTTTCGTCCAAGCGAACTTCAGCCGAGGTGGCTTTGGCCCAGGAAGTGGGCAGGGGCAAACCGGTGGGTTGGTGTATGACGACGCTTTCGCCATTGCTGAAGAAGTTAACGGCGTGAGCGGTGTGGTAGTAGAACAACAAAGTTCCGAGACCATCAAGTCTGGAAACGCCACCATTGACGGTGTTTCCATCCTGGGGTCCACACCGGATTTCCCCTCCGTACGTGATATGGAAATCGCAAATGGTCGCTATTTCAACCAGGCCGAAGTCGACCGCAACCAGAAGGTAGCTGTACTGGGTTCCAGCCTGGCAGAAGAGCTGTTCGGTGATGAGATTCCGATCGGTCAGGTTGTGACTGTGGGCAACACGAAATTAACCGTGATCGGAGTATTCGAGGAGAAAGGTCTGGTGGGCGAAGTTGACTATGACTCACGACTATATATGCCTATCACGGTCGTGTTTCAAAAATTTACACCATCCCAATTTGCCAGGATTATGGGCGACCGGGTGCGCATGATCTACGTTGAAGTCGCCGAGGACGCAGAATCCCTTGACGATGTTATCCTGCAAACCGAGTTATTGCTGGCCAAACGCCATGATGTAAGCCTGGACGAACCGGACTTCGTGGTCACCACGCAGCAGGACATCATCCAGACACAGGAAGCCACAACGGAAGCTTTCCGCAACCTGCTGGCCTGGGTGGCGGCGGTCTCTCTGCTGGTAGGCGGGATTGGCATCATGAACATCATGATGGTCAGCGTCACCGAACGTACGCGCGAGATCGGCATCCGCCAGTCGGTGGGCGCCAGCCCAAGCGATGTACGTTGGCAGTTCCTGACCGAAGCCCTGCTGCTCAGCCTGATTGGCGGGCTAATTGGTGTAGCAGTTGGCATCGGCGGATCATGGTTGTTTGGCGAACTGGGAGGAATGCGTACCCTGGTTGTGCCCACATCCATCCTGCTGGCGTTCAGCTCCGCCGCGGCGGTGGGTATTTTCTTTGGCTTTTATCCAGCTAACAAAGCCGCGCAGCTCGATCCGATTGAAGCACTGCGGCATGAATAGAAAAACACACCTACACATACGTATTTTCGCAAGCTCAGGACATGGACGGTCAACCGCGGAATTTATTGAAATCAACTTATCGTCGAGGAATTCAAATCTAAAAATTTAGAAGATGTAAAAAAAATATAAGGAAAAGACTATGAAAAAAACAACTATTATGATCAGTGTTCTGTTATTGGTAGCCATATTTATCACGGCCTGTGGTGCTGCCGGGAGTGAAATTTCTGGCGAACTAGTAGACAACGTCGCTGCCGCCGCAGAAGATAGCAACGCGCCTGCCGATGCTAACCAGGCAGCCGCGGCAGAAGGTGTACAAGAGCGACTTGCCGAAGGTGAAATGTCGCTGTCAATGAAACTCACATTAGGTACTTTCAAGCTAGATGAGACGGATTATGCCGTTGACGCCGAACAGGCCGCTTCACTCCTGCCCCTGTGGAAGGCCCTGCGCAGCCTGAGTGAAAGCCAGACCGCAGCAACGGAGGAGCTTCAAGCGATCTTGAATCAAATCCAGGATTCGATGACGCCCGAGCAGATCGCGGCCATCGAGGGAATGGGTCTGACCGGAGAGGACATGAGTGCCATCTTTCAGGAACTTGGACTGGAATTTGGTGGTGGTGAGGGTCGGTTTGGTAATTTGACGCCAGAGCAGCAGGCTACCATGCAGGCAGCCCGTGAGAGCGGCGAATTCCCCGGTGGCGGAATACCAGGATCCGGGCTCGGACAAGGTCGTGGTGGTGGCAACCCAGGCGAGGTCGGACTAAGCCCTGAGGCGCGTGAGACGGCGGTCGCAGAACGTGGCGGCACGCGCGGCGCCAATCTAGGACTAAACCCCGCGTTGCTGGAGGCAATCATCACATTCCTGCAGGGAAAAATATAAACAACAACTATAAACAAAGTGCCACTCGTCTTTGAGGCGAGTGGCACTTTATTTATTTACACCTGTTTTTTATGCTTCGGTGATTATGCACATATACCAATTGACCTGATCGTCAGTCAGACTGTCTGGAATTATGCCACGCCATGTACCATGAATTTGGGCCTAACTGCCAGGCCACGATGGCGATGACCACGCCAATTATCCCCAGCAGGATAGTCTGTGTCACCAGACCATTGGTGACCACGCCCCAGATTGCACGCCCTAATTCGCGAATCAACGGTTCGTTGATGGACACCATGGCATAGGATTCTACGACACTGAACAATATCAGGGAAAGCCCCATCGTCAGGGCAACTCCGATACCGGTCCACAACAGAGTCTTGCGGCGCCACAGCGACACAAAGATCGCCAGGGCGAAAGCGCCCAGGCTCAACAGGGGCAGCAGCCAGCTGAACGTCTTCAGGTAAGAGATTGCCTCCTGCAGCACGGCTACTTGCTGGTTCTCAAGGAGTACAATTCGTCCGCCGTCTCCCGCGATATCCAGATCCAGGTCATCCAAGCCAAAAGTGCTCTTTATTGAATTGACCGCGTCGCTGAAGTCGACCACCAGCTGGCCGCTCTCCAGGTACACATAATCGCCTCCGCCTGTCAAGACACCGATCACCACCCTATGGACGGCCCGGTTGGCAGCCACCCAAACCGTGTTGAAAGCATCGCTCTGGATAAAAGTTGTGATTGTGTCTTCAACCAGGCCTTCCAGGGCGTTGGAGAGCGGAGCTGCCAGCAATTGAAATTCGGCGGGCAAAATTTCCGTCATGGCCTGGTCCACATCCAGCACGTCATCCAACTCGCCAACCACAAACGAGCTGATGGTTTGAGCCACCTCAGGGTCCTGGGTAAGCGGTCCGACGGCGTTGACCCAGCCGTCGGTATTGAGCAGGGTGTAGCGCGCCCAGAGCGTCACGTTACCGACCAGCAGCAGGACCAGACCCAGAAGCACCAGCAGCGTGATCGCCACCTTGCGCCCTCCGTGACCGCTGCTGTCTGTCTTTACCTCCTGCGGCGCGCTGGCTGCCTGCACCGGTGCATTCTCGGCGCTTACCTCCACATTTTGCTCCACAACATTTTCCGGTTCCTCAGGGGAACCAGCTTGGGGAATATTTTCAGTCATAATTCTCTCCATCCTTTTTTATTGTCTTATCTTTTGATATCGCCGAAAAGATCCACTTTAAGAAATTCCAATGTCTATTCAGCACCGATGTGTTCTTCTGATTCCGATTCCACATTTTGTTCGAGAGCAGCGCCTTCTTTATTCAGTTTGACCGACCAGGCTCTCAGACCGACGAACAACCCCAGGGCAGCGATAGGCAGGGCTATCCCTGCGCCGTATTGCAGCAAGTTTTCAGATTCACCAAGAAATACGGCGCCCATAAAGTTGACCGCCAGCACGACCACGGTCACTCCAATCAGGTTTGTTTCCAATTCCTCGGTGCTGTCGATCTTCAACCAGCCGGGGAATTTGATCTCCTGCACAAAAAGCTGGTACAAACCCACGGCAGTGATATAGAGCACCGTGCCCACCAGGAAAAGGTGCACAAATTCCACGATCTCAACCACTACTTCCGAGCGCGTCATCTCTGCGACACCGGGCACATCAACGCCGAATGCGCCTAAGGTCAGCTCAAAAAGCAATCGAAGCAAACCATAACCACCAAAGACGAAGAAGAAAGCAGCCGCTACGGCAAGTCCCACCACAGGTAAGACCACGAGATAACGTGTTCCAGTTAAAAATCGTCCCATAATATTTCTCCTTATTCGATTTAGATTCCTACCTCGGCAGCGATTCTACCAGACTCCACGTTCGATTTAGATTCCTACCTCGGCAGCGATTCTACCAGACTCCACGTTCGATTTAGATTCCTACCTCGGCTGTGATTCTACCAGACTCCACCGCCTCTACCAGCGCCTGGTAATCGCGCTCGGTCTGGTCGGCGTAGGCAACGGCGAAATCGCCGATTGCTTCGGAGAACACATCACCTTTACCGATATAGGCGGCGATGCCGGCCTCGTCCCCTGTCCTGGCGTGGGCGCGCGCCAGGCACCACGCACACACCCCGAGGTATGTCCTCAAACTTTTGTAATCCATGGAGCCCACATCCGCCGAACCTTTCATGTCTTTGAGCTGGCGCCAGTAGAAATCTCGGTCAGTATACATACTGGTGTGCCAGCCCAGGAAGATATCGCTGGTGGCCTGCATCAGGCGCTGCCCGATCACCACGCGTTCGGCATGTTCGCTGTATCTGCGTTCGGTCAGGTGCGCTTCCAGGACGGATGGTACAGCTTCCTTAAGCTGCAGGATCAGGGCATCATCCTCAGACTCGCCTTCCAGCAGCAAAATGATGCAGCGCGTACCAACGCTGCCCACACCACCCACTCGCAGGGCACCGTCCCTGATCTGGAAGCGTTTCAGGAGATAGCGGCGCTCATCTGGCAGGCTTTCCAAATACTGTCGCCAGGAGTCTTCAATCGATTCTTTTGCTAACTTCCGCAGATCTTCTTCACCTAAATAATTTTCAAGTCCCATATCCCGCAACGGTACCAGCAGGGGCGGATCGCTGATGATCCGCCGTCGCCCATCCTCAAAATAAGTGAGTTTCTCCATGGTTTGCTGGTGAGTTTTTCTGTGAGCTTTTTCCACCATTTTCTGGGCGCTTTTTCCACCTTTCTTGGATGAGCGCTCAAAAATATCCAGCACGGCATCTGCAGGAACGTGATAGTACCATACATCAAGGGTGTCCGCCTCGGAAAACTTTCCCATTGCGTAGCGATACACGCCGGAAAGATCAACCGCTAAACTGCGGCATTTCTTCTCGCCGAAGCCGTTCTCACGCCCGGCGACCACAGCGCTGGCAGCCAGGCGTTTCAGGTCCCATTCCCAGGGTCCCGGGTAGGCCTCGTCGAAGTCATTGATGTCGAAAACCAGCTTCCGTTCTGGCGAAGCAAAAACGCCAAAATTGGACAGATGGGCATCGCCGCATAATATCGCTTGAAGCCCCGAAACCGGTGTCCCCACCAGATCAGCCGCCATCACGGCCGCCGATCCGCGCAGGAAGGCAAAGGGCGATTCCAGCATGCGCCCGTACTTGATGGGCAGCAGGTGCTGCAAACGACCTTCGTCCTGCGCCTGCAGGATGCTGATTGGATCGGGACGGTCTTCCGCCGGTGTCCACTCGCCATGGCTGGCTCGCGGCGCTTTTTCGCGCAGCGCCTTGCCCATTTTCTTCATATCTGAACGGTTGGCAGCAGCGTGGTTTTTCGTTTCGCTCGACATGTTTCTCTCCTATTTGATCAACCGGTTAGATCCTAATTTCCTCTTATGCTATTTTACCCCAATAGTTAGAGAGCGATAAAATAAGGAGGAGGTGATTTACGGCAACATCTTTCAAGTCAAACACCTCCCCGTGTTCGTAGAACCTCGCCAACTTTTTTTTAGGTGATTTTTACACTCACTGACCAGACTGCGCACCAAAATCCTGCAGCAGCCCTTCAATGGTTAGAGCAGTGCCCTCGATCGCCGCTATTATGAAGTACACGCTAATTACCAAGGTAGCAACATAGATGACCGGCAGCAATATGGTGCGCCAACCTTTCAGCTCATTGGCAGTGGCGATGCCGATCCACACCCCAATCAGGGACAGCACCAGCGCCAGGATGCGCGCCAGCGGATCGATCACCGGTATGAATCCCAGTAATTCCAGGAGGTGGGCGCTTTGGGCAAAACCTGCCACGCGCAGCGTTGTAGTGTAATCTGCCTTTCCACGTAAAATCCGTGCGGCCAAGAAAAGCAGCAGGATCGCTATAAACCACACGCCATACCGCACCAGGATATCTACGATGTCGAAACGTTCGAGGTTGTTGAGGGACTGCAGGGTTTGCGATACAAGTGCGATCAGCAGCGCAGGTCCGGTCATGTAGACGTTGCGGGCAATCTCCTGGTAGGCATCGCGGCTCAACAGGGCAGCCTGCCATGCAAGGTGCAGCCACTTACCGACCTGGCCGATGCCTTTAATAATAGTGGCCGGCGCCCAGGCGTTGACATCCTCCACGACTTCCTCGCGCTCCAGTTTCAGCGATGTACCGGGCAGTCCTCGACGTGCATCCAGGATCGCCTTTACATCCCTGGAATTGCGCGTCTCGGGAATCTCCATGTCGCCCGGATGCAGGATGAAGGCGTCGGTCTGTTCACCACCCAAACCTCCGTGGCTGCCAATCATCTCTTCTAAAGCTGCCACCGTACCGTCCGGGTAGATGGTGCTGTTGATGATCAGGTCGCCGGAGTTTGAAAAATCGGCCACTCTGCGAACCTGCCAGGAGCGCAGTTCAACGTCCCCATAGATCTCCAGCGGGTCTTCGCCGACCACATCGCCAGTGTGCAGGTTGCGGGCGCCGTTCTTGCCGAATGCGACCGGTGTACCGTCGTCTTCGTAGGCAACGACGAAGCCAATCGCTTCGTGCTGCACCACGGCATCCACCATACCGGGATAGGCGGCGTTCAGTTCATTCAGTGTGATCTTACGTGGGAACAGGTCAAAATAGATGTTGGCATTATTCCCACCGTAGCACAGGGTCACTTTAGCCGGTTTCACTTCCTCCGAACCAGGTTGCTGGTCGAGGTTACTTTTCATAGCACGCTGCGCACTACCTGCCACGGCGCTGCTGATCCTGCCACCCACTCCACTGTTCTGCATATTATCCAACTCGTACATCATGGCTGCGACGGGTGTAGTTCCGTCGTCACCACCGCCAGTCGCGACTGCGCCAGTACCTTCTGGGAGCTGCTGTTTGACAAAATCAATGATCGTGAGACCATAGCGCTGCTTGAAGGTGGCGCCAAAGGACTGCCCGTGATCGGATAACAGGATAAACTCGTACGGTCGGGGGGCTTTGGTCTCAATCACTTTCAGGAAGCCGGCCAGGATGCGGTCGTACTGCTTCAGGGAGATCATGGCATCGCGCGTCCAGGGACCCGAATGATGGGCCAGCTCGTCATAGCCTGCCCATAGCGTATAGATCGCCGGTGCACCGCGCACCAGATCCAGGGTGGTGAAATATGCGCCAACGTCGCGCAAAAAGATATTGACTGCCGCACGTAATATCGGGTAACCGTTATGCAGCCGGTTGAGGCGCGGCTGGACGTCTTTGCGCTTCTGCTGCCAGTACTGCCACAGCTCGAGGACCACGTCAGCAAAGAAAAGGACCAGCACACGCATGAAGAAGTACGGGTCTCGCATCAGCATGTACATGTCTCGCGAGCGCTGCCGCTTCTCTTCCTTGGTACCCGCCAGCACCTTGGAAAATGTCATGGTCGCTTTCGCGGCGTCGCCGCTGAACATGTTAGCAATACTGGAACCGCCGCGCAGCAAACCATTTCCATCCGATAGCACCGGCTCGACTTCCGCTGCCGCGGCACCACCTTCCAGCATGCGGTTGTTTTCTTTATCCAACCAGCGGAAGGCGGGAATATCATCATTATTACCATGCATGATGCCCGACTGGCAGGCCGGCGTTGTGGATGGGAGACCACAGTCCACGTGAGAGATCTGGTACCCGTATTCATCGATCAGCTTCTTCATGGTGGGCATCCAGCCATCCTGGATGGCTTTCTGGATATGGTAGAAGCTCAGCCCGTCGATCTCGATCATCAGCAAACCACGCTTATTTTCACCCTCTTCGACAACTTTCTGGCGTGCGGCCTGCCGCAGTGCCAGGTTTTCGTAAAACGATTCGCTGTTATTGATTCCTAACAACGCAATCATCAGAGTGTTGACCAGGGAAAGGATAAGACCACCCACGAAAGCGGCCCAAAAACCACTTACTGTAAAGCCGGGCATCAAGGCTGAGGTCAGCAGCAGCGCCAGCGCGTTAATGAAGAAACCGACCAACAGCACGAGCATCCAGCTTATCCAGCCCGCGACCAGTAAAATGATCGGCCGGATAATCAAGTTTACCAGACCCAACAGCAGTGCCGCGGAGGTGGCAACCACAAATATTGGCACATTGCGCACCGGATCAATGCTCATCCCCGGTAGGATCCAGACAGTGACCAGCAGTGAGATCGCGTCGACAAACCAGACCACCAAAAATCGAATAATCGCTCGCATGATGGAACTAAAGGTACTCATTGTTCACTCTCCATTGGATATTCTTTTATCTCTTTGCTCATGAAGTGCGCCAGCCAACTGCTGATAAGGGTGCTTTTACCGTGACCGGCTGGTGCGGATACAAGAGTCGGTGATCTCCCCCAGCGATGATTGAGCCACTCAGTCAGGAGCGGCCGCGGCACCAGGTCGACGGGCACCGGTAGGCGGTACAGCTTGGTCTGGATGATAGGGAGGGATTCTAATGCAGGAGTGGACATCACATGTTTCTTATTGTGATGGAATCATCTGATATTTTTACATCTTGCGCTTTTACCATCTGTATCTTAATCGCTGAAGAACTCATTCCAACTCCTCAACAGGTGTTCTCTATTGTCTTCCACCATATTAAATAAGCGATTGATTTCCTTTCTATTGAAGCCACCACTGCTTTGAAGTCTGACTGGCTCCAGCCAAAATTTTGCGACCTTATCATCCCGCTCAACATGAATGTGGGCAGGTTCATCTCGATCACCTGAATAGAAGAAAAATCGATAAGGTCCTATGCGTAATACTCGAATTGACGTTGATAGTTGTCACTTCCTCCAGGTAGATCAGCCCCAGCGCCACCGCCAGCGCAGCGAGAGCGATCAGGCACATATCCAGAAATTTTTATCCCTGGCAGGACGATGGCCACCAGCGAGATTGTAAACATATTGATCGTGAGGCTCATCAGAAACACTATCCAATTCAGGTAAGAAAGACGCGCTTCATGTTTCCTCATTAAAGAAACCGGTGCCGGCTGAATGCAAATTAGACTGCAATCACTGGCACCGAGTTCCTTATTGCTCTACGTATTCGGTAAGAGCTCGCTTAGTTTCCAGCGTTTACGTGCTCACAAAATCAACATCCGCTTCATCCAAACCAGCCGGCGCTTTACCCTTGAACTGGCTCATGTACAGGGCGTAGTAGAAGCCCTTCATGGCCATCAGCTCGTCGTGCGAAGCGTACTCGACGATCTCGCCGCCGTTGAGCACCATAATCTTGGCCGAGTCGCGTATGGTCGCCAATCGATGGGCGATGGAGAAGCTGGTCTTGCCCTCCATCAGCTTGCGCAAGCCCTCCTGGATCAGCTTCTCGGTGCGGGTGTCAACGTTGCTGGTGGCCTCGTCCAGGATCATGATCTTGGGTTGGGCGACCATAGCCCTTGCGATGGTGATCATCTGGCGCTGACCCTGGCTCAGGTTGGCACCGCGCTCAGTCAGCATAGTGTCATAACCCTGGGGCAGGTTCAAGATAAATTCGTGGGCGTTGGCCTCTTTAGCCGCATCGATGCATTCCTCGTCCGTTGCACCGGCGCGGGCATATTTCAGGTTGTTCATGACTGTATCGGTGAACAGGAAAGCCTCCTGTAACACGACACCGACCTGCTTGCGCAGGCTTTCCTGGGTCAGTTTACTCAGGTCCTGACCATCGATCAGGATGGTGCCGCTGTCGATATCATAGTAACGGGTCAGGAGATTGATCAGCGTGCTCTTGCCTGCGCCGGTTGGGCCGCAGATACCGATGCTTTCACCCGCCGCAACATCAAAGGTATTGTGACGCAGGATCTTACGTCCGGGGACGTAGCTGAAATCGACATCGACACATTGGATGTGACCACCTTTAAACTCGAATTCACTGGCGTCTGGTGCATCTTTGACGGTGGGCTTTTCATCTATGATGGTGAAGACCCGCCGTCCCCCGGCGGCCGCATTCAACGTGGTGCTGGTCAGGTTGGCGATCTCGGATAGCGGTTTGGTCAGCAGCGCCGCGTATCCAGCAAAAGCAATCACTGTGCCCAGGTCCGTTTCACCCCCCACAACCATGAGCGCGCCCACCACCATGACAAGTACAATTTGAATGAGGGATAAAGCCTGCGTCAGCGGATACTGTAAAAGCGAGTTGAAGAAAGCTTTGCTGCCCACCTCGTGCAGACTATCGGCCAGGGCATCATTTTTACCGTCAGCCCAGTCCTGCTGACGTTTACTGATGATGACTTTGTGACCCGACAGGGACTCTTCCTGAAAGCCGCTCAGTGAACCCAATTCTTCCTGCATCTTGGCGAAGGCGGGCGTTGAGAT
>Ga0209013_10001614_pt1 | contig 20649 bp, 15 predicted proteins | sample Cruoilmetagenom2_FD_187291 | JGI IMG/M metagenome (GOLD analysis project Ga0209013, IMG submission 187291) | Oil polluted marine microbial communities from Coal Oil Point, Santa Barbara, California, USA - Sample 2 (SPAdes) (version 2) | ecosystem: Environmental > Aquatic > Marine > Oil seeps ...
ATTAGCTTAACCCGTTTCAGCAAAGAAAATAAGGAAACTCAAGCCCAAATACCTTCTAACACAATAAAAGGAACATAATTTAATAAAACAAAGGTTTAAGAAATACTAAAATTAAAAAGAAACCGATTCAACCAAAACAAACCATTAAATTTACAAACAATTTAAATATGGATAATCGGTAAATTATTGGTATTTTAGATTATCCGTTGTTGGGCATAATTTAGGAAAACTAAATAATGCAAACTAAAGTAAAAATTTGTGTGACAATTGTGGAAATTCTTATTGGAGCAATATCATATTGGCGAATTCCTTGTGCTGAGATGAATTTAGCAGGAATTAATATGTGACTCTTTGTGGGGTCTGGAACATTAATTGGATCTTTATTTTTAACTTTGGTCTTTAATCAAAAACCTTGAGAAGTTAGTATTTTAATTACACTTGGAGTTATTTTAGCTGTAATTATTAGAATAATTTATGACACAAAATTTTGGAATTCCACATCACATAATCTTGCACCTATCAAAATTAGATTAAGTGGACTTCAATCGTTACCAATGGCATTTGTTGGAGCCTATTTTGCAAAGCTTATTAAAAGTTTCAAATAATAACGACTGCCAACACCTCATAAAATTTATGCTTAAATTTGAATTAGTAAAACCACAAACATTCAACTAATGATTTACTATGGCAGAAAAAACTCCGATTCTCCAGTCTCACAAAACTTATAAAAACCAGTTCTAGTTTTTGTTTTGTAGATATTTTATTATTTTTTAACCTTTTCTTTTGCTAGAAATCCCTTTTTTTTTCTCTTGCCCATATCCATATCCATACCCATAATTATTAACTTTAGCATCTGAAAAATTTAATAGCATTGCCATATTTGGTAATTTTTTTTCTTTATAGAGATTATCTGGAAATTCTAATAAACGTTTATCTAAATAATTCGCTCGGACTACATATAATGACAAATCAGAGAACTTACCAATTAAAAAAGTATCAGTTACTATTTTAACAGGTGCAGAATCTACAATTACAAAATCATAATGTTCTTTTCCATAATTAATTAATTCTTCAAATCTATCATTCATTATCAATAATTCTGAAGGATTTGGAGCCAAAAGTGTGGTAGCTATAATATCTAAATTTGACTCACCTTCATGATAAATTACATCTTCTATTTTTATATCATTATCTATTAAATAGTGAGTTAAACCTTTTTCATTTTTTAAATTTATAAATTCACTTAAATTGGGTTTTCTAATATCGGCACCAATAAGTAATACTTTTTTATTAGAAAGAGCCATGATTTTAGACATATTGGTGCTTATAAAACTTTTCCCTTCTCCTCCAATTGTCGATGTAACAAAAATAATTTTTCCTCTTCCTTTTATTTTAGAAAGCATAAAAAATATATTAGTTCTAATCATTCTAAAACTTTCTGAAATTTCATCTGGATTACCCGTTGTTAAAAAAATTGGTTTATTTTTTGTTTTTGGTACATCACCAATAATTGGAGCCCTACACACTTTTTCAATATCTTTAGTAGTATGAACCTTATTATCAAGTGAAAAAATAATAAATAAAATAAAAAACGGAATCATTAATCCCAACATTATTGTAACCCCCATAATAACAATTTTATTTGGCGATACGGGAGTATTGCTACCGTCAGCTAAATCAATAATTTTAGAGTTCGGCAGTGTGATTGCCAATGAAATTGAATTTTCCTCTCTCTTTTGTAATAAATATAGGTACAATGTTTCTACAACCTTTTGATCTCGTTCAATATCTCTATATTGGGTTTCTTGCTGTGGCACATCTCTAATTTGAGAATTCGCTCTATATTTCTGGTTTAATGCATCTTGCAGCGATATATTTAAGGATGACTTTAAATTTTCTAACCCTTGTATAATACTTGACCTTAACTGACTTAATTGGTTATCTAAATTTATGATTACGGGATTTCTACTACTTGAACCATTTAAAATTCGATTTCGTTCTAATAATAATTTATTATAATTTTCTGCATTTAAACTTATAGTTCCATCTCTTAATCCTAAATTTGCTGGAACAAGTTGATCTGAAGAATTATTTAAATAATTTGATACATAGTTAGCCAATTTTAATTGTGTTTTTATATCAAAAATTTGTTTTTCAATTTTCGCATTTGCATCAACGGCCAATGTTGCCTGTGAAGTAATATCTGTTAATTTGTTAGTTTTTTTAAAAACTTCAATATTTCTATCTGCATTAGAAAGGTCTTTTTGAATTACCGATAATCTTTCATTTAAAAATGAATTTGTACTTTTTCCTATTTTACTTTTATCTTCAACTGCATTTTCATTATATATCCTAATCAAATCATTTAATATGTCAATTGCTTTTAATTTAATTGGATCTTTTAAGCTTAAAGTAATTAAACTGGAATTTTTATCTATTAATGCAGTTGTAATTCTTGATCTCAATCCTTCAGAAACTCTTTTTAATGGGGAAACAACCACTTGAATTTCCTTATTTAAAGGTAAATTAGTAGAATTTTTAGGGGTAACAATCATTTTTCCAAATTTTGTTGAAATGGTCTCCCCAAATGAATGTTCATTATTTATTTCATCATCTTTGTCTTTTATAACAAACTTTGAACCTGAAATAATATTAATTGTGAAAGTTGTATCTGTTTTGTAAAATGTTGAATCTTTTGAAAGAAAATTTATTTTAACAGGTACTTTATTTTTATAAATTTCAACTGTATTAATTCTACCTTTTGTATAAAAAGTGGTATTAATACCTAAATCTTTTACAACTAAATTCATTAAAGTTCGGGACTTTAATATTCCAAGTTCATTTTCAATTGATTTTTGAGCTTCTGAAAAAATCCCTAGGTCTTTGAATGCAGATAAATCAGTTGGCATTTTAGATCCTTTTTCTGAATTATCTATTAAAATAGTAGTTGTAACTAAGAATTGATTTGGTGTATATCTCAAGTAAAAAATGCCTAAAATAAAAGCAATTAATAAACTTACGATAAACCATTTCCAATAATTTAAATATTTCTCAACAAATTCTCGAATATTAATTGGTTTTTCTTCTTGAAATAAATAATCTATTGGGTTTTCTTTTTTCATAATTAGTATTATTTAATAATATTAAGTATTGCTAATAAGGAAATTAAAGTTGAAACAGAAGAGATTATTATACCGGCATTAGTACCAACTGCTGACGAATCAATTTTTGCTTTATTGGGAGCTATGTAAATAACGTCATTTTGTACTAAATAAAAATATGGAGAATTAAATAATTTTTTATCCGTTAAATCAAATGAATGAAAGCTTCTTTTTCCATTTTTTTCTCTAATAAGCATTATATTTCTTCTATCTCCCTGAATGGTTAAATCTCCAGCTAATCCTAAAGCTGATAAAATAGATATCCTTTCATCTGTAACGGAATAAGTTCCTGGTCTCTGAACTTCTCCTAAAACAGATACTTTAAAATTAACCAATCTTACATTTACAATTGGTTCTTTAATATAAGGTGTTAATAAGGTTGCCAATTTATAAGAAATTTCTTGGCTAGATTCTCCATCAACTTTTACTTTTCCAATAACAGGAAAATTAATTTGTCCGTCTGGGCCAACGATGTATGTTATAGGTTTCGGCACATTGGTAACATTAGATGCTTCATATAAATTAAAAGGAATTGCTGCTTCCATATTCAAGGCTGAAACATTAATTGTAAGTTCGTCTCCAAGTTGGATTTTTGGTTGAAAATTTAATAAATTTTCATTTAAGTTTTTACTGCTATTATCACCGAAATAAACAATTTTTTTTGGAGATGCACACGAATTTAAAATTAGGATAGCTCCAATTAAAAATAATAATTTTAATTTAATTTTTTCCATGGTTAATTTATTTAAATATTAATTTTTTTTGATTTTTCTGTTTTTTCAATAAAATCATGTTTTAATTTCTGTTTAAGCTTATAGAAAAGTAATATATATCCAACATAAACAAAAATTAAAATTAAAACCATAATAATACTATTATAAATGGAAGACATAAAAACTAAAAATAGAACAACTAAATAATTTATAATAGCTAACACAATACTGGCATTATAATGAGAAAATCCATAATCAATTAGAACATGATGAACATGGTTACGATCAGGTGCAAAAGGATTTTTTTTATTCAATATTCTTATAAAAAATACACGAAACGTATCAAATAGCGGAATGCACAATATTGCAATAACAACAATAATTCTATTTTCAGGTAAAAATTTAAAATTTTCAAATTGTAAAGTATCTATGGATAAAAATTTTAAAGTTAAAAGTCCAATACTAAATCCAATTATTAAAGATCCTGTATCTCCCATAAATATTTTATCAGATTTTGAAATATTGTATCTTAAATAAGCCAATAAAACACCTATTAAACTTACACTTAAAAAAAAGTAAAAATATAAACCTATTACATAAAAAATTAACGTATAAATACTAAAAATGGTTATTCCAATAGAAGCCGCTAAACCATCAATACCATCAATTAAATTATAAGAATTTATAATAGTTAATATTAATATAATATTTATAAAATAAGATACGGCTAATGGGATTTTATAAATTCCTAAAAATCCTTCAAACGATGGAAAACTCAGGCATTCACATGATAAAATGAATAAAATGGCAACTACTTCTCCAAATATTTTTGCTTTTGGGGTTGAGTTTGCCAAATCATCCTTAATGCCAATTGCAAAAATTACAACCATACTAGCTATATAATTTAAACTAATTTTGTCAGCATCCCAACTTTTTAAAAAAAACACCAAAATAACTATCCCTAAAAAAAAAGCAAATCCAGCCATAGTAGGAGTTGATATTTTATGAGAGCTTCTACCATCCGGATCATCCATTAATTTTTTATAATGATTAATCCATATAATTTTTGGAATTACAAAATAAACAAATAGAAACGACAAGGCTAAAATTAAAAAACCTAAAAGCAAAATGTTAGATGTAAATACGCTTTCCACCAAATGATTAAATTAATATGATTTTTTCACTTTTTATTATAAAATTTATAGTTTGAAATTAAAAACTAACAATTTTTATACGTAAATCTAATAAAAAAAATTATACAATAGTATTATATTTTAAAGATTGCTTAAAATATATCTATAATAATAAATGAGATTTAAATTATTTTTTATAGGGTTAATTTTACTGATAATTAATATTTTATAAGGTTCAAATTCAATTTTCACTAATCAAAATAATAATACATTGCTATTAATTTTAATTAGATGACTAATACAAATTATAACTATTAACCAAAAAGAAGTTATAGTTCAAATAATAATTATTTTAAAGTACTGATTCTAACATTTCCTTTGTTTGTAAAATATGATTAGGAGATGAAGCGCCAAACAATACGGAATTTACTCCTTCAACGGAGCCTATATATTTAGATGCCTCAAGAGGGTTTAGAGCACCTGAAGCTAAAAATGACATAGCAATATTATAACTATCTTCTTTCTTTAATTTTTTTTCTACTTCCTCTTGAGATGGATTCATTCGGAAACCAATTTTATTAATATTACTAACAATAACTGGATTTTTAATACCTAATTTATTTACTAAAACATCATTTAATTTCGCATAATTCATGGTAAAAAAACCTGCCTTTACATTATATTTTTTTTCTGTATATCGTGAAAATTCTAAAAGCATTTCATACATTTCTAAACCTAGTAATAAATCTGTTACTATATTCAATAAAAATATGCCTTGTACATTCATTCCCTTAAGTAATTTCATCTCTGAATCAACCAATAATTGCATTATTGGAACTGGATTTGCAGTAATTAATGACCCAACACCTTTTAACCCAGAAACAATCTTATTTCCAGGAGTGAATTTATTAATCATTTCAAAAGGTCCTAATTCAACCATGGCATCTGCATATTTATGTGCATAAGGCATACAAGGATACAATTTAAAATCATTGAATTTTGAATCATTTTTCATCCTTTCAAAAACAGGTTCCAATTGATTATGTGTAGTAAACATAAAGCTTTTAATACCAATATCATTTACATATTCTAGTATTTTATATATGTCATCAGCAGTTCTAAATTTTTGAGCTTGTTTTATTGCCGTTTGTTCAGACATATGATTTACACCAAAAAATTGATTATCTCCAAATATTATTTTATCCATCATAGTAACTTTTTGCTTAATTTTTTTGTTTCCTCTATAATTTTATCTGTTACACTAGCATTATAAAAAGATGCTATAGATTCATCAGTTAATCCATTGAGAAGATTTGAAAACGATAATAATTGTCTAGAAAAATCTTCACCTCTTAAATAATAATTTACATTGGTATTTTCATCTGTAACATATATTTTATTCCAGCCTTTTTCTAAATTCAATGCTCTATTTTCTTCCGTTAAAAAAATACTGAGTTCTTGCTTACTGGCAATAATTTTTCCCTTTTTTCCAACAATTTCAATTCTATTTGTTGCTTTTCTAACAGAGCTATCTGACCAATTAATATAATTAAATCCTACAACGCTATTGTTGTGTAATAATGTAACATAAACCGTATCATCAACTGCCGTAGAAAATACTTTTTTTAATACTGACGATTGTACTTCTATATTTGTTCCAAAAAAGAATGTTGACAAATCAAAACAGTGAGGACCGTAATCAAAAAGGCATCCTCCCCCCTTGCTATAATCATTTCGCCACCCTTTATTACTTTCTTTTAAAATTACACCACCAATCATACTATTAATATAGCTACTTATATCTCCAATAACTTTTTTATCTAATAATTCTTTAGTATGTTGAAAAATTGGATTAAACCTATTTACATAACCAACTTGACCTTTAACGTTAGCTTTTTTAGCTAATTCAACTAACATTTCGCTATCGCTATATTTTAAAGTAAATGGCTTTTCAACAAAAATGTTAATCCCTTTTTCTATGCAATATTTTACTAACTCAAAATGATAGGCATTTGGCACTAAAATCATAACACCATCTAACGGAATTTCATCAATCATTTTTTTATAATCTGAATAACCTACAAATTTTGTATTTTTTTCAATAACTCTGAGCAATTGTTTTGAAGTATCACAAATTGCTTTTACCTCAATACCTGGAGTTTGATTTGCAATTGCTAAATGTGACAGCCCCATTTTACCAATACCAATAAGTGCTATTTTTTTCATATTTTAAGTTTTATTAACTAAGTTAGTTTCTCAAAAAAAGTATTGCAAATTTTATAAATAATTTATACAGAATTTAAAAACTTAAGTAGTTACTAGTTTATTATGATTTTATACAATTTTTATATTTTTTTGCTATTATTTCCCATTTATATCTTCTTTCAGCTATTTCAAACATATCATTTTTCAATTTTTGCAACTTTTCTTTTGAAAGATTATTCAATAAATTAGTCAACTCTTCCTCATTTTTAAAATAATATGATTTATTTTCCGTAGTTTCTACGTTGGTTTGTGCATTATAGCATATTATTGGTAATTTAAGATTCATAGCTTCAACTAAACTTGGTGCTGTACCACAAAAAGAATGAGAATGAATGTATAACCAAGCATTAGAACGAATTACATCTAGCTTTTCTTGGTTATAAATTGCGTCAACAATTGTAATATTTTTAAATTTATTAATATATTTCTTGCGCAAATTTTTACCATAATCAGAGGTATGCCAGTTTGAAATTATGACTAAATTAAAATTTGGTAACTCTTCAAATGTTTTTAATAACATATGAATGTTATTATCACTTTGTGCTCTAGAAACGCTTAAAATGTATTTCTTTTTAAGAAATGGGTAATTGCCAATAATTTCTTCTGTTACTGGTGTTTTTTTTACATGATTACCTCCATATTCAATTAATACACTATTGGCATTATAATATTTTTTGTAAAGTTTTTGAATATGAGCATTATCCGTTATAACTACATCTGCAAATTTTACACAAATTAACTCAGATAATTGTATGTATTTTTTTATAAAATAATTCCATTTGCTACGCCCCCAATCAATACCACCAATATTCAATACCAACTTTTTACCTGATAAAAATTTTAATGGAAATATTAAAGCTCCTGAATTACCTAATACTAATAATTTATCTACAGTAAACCAAGCATGAATAATGGTTATAATATCTGAAATTACACTTTGCCAACCATTTGCTTTTAATGGGAAGTAAACTAATTTAGCACCATTAAAAGTTTTTAATCTATCTTTTTTGGGGGTTTTACTACAATAAACTACAAAGTTAAATTCTGTTTTTAATTGAAGCGTTAAATGATGCGTTAATGTCTCAAACCCGCCATACTTGGCTGGTAAACCATTTGTTCCAATAATTGCAATTTTTTCTTTTTTAGTCATTTTATAAATAATTCTGATAATAATTATCTATATATTCTTTTAAAGCAATACGCCAATCTCTCATTTTATTAACACCTCTTAAGTCTAATTTTTTGGTAATTAATCTTTCTGAAGGTGGGCGTTCGGCATAATAAACATCTTTAAAATAATCTGAACTAACAGCAGTAATTTTAATTTCATTCTGTTTATTTAAAAGTTTTACCATTTCTTCAGCTACTTCCAATCTGCTTGTTTGGCCTCCACAAACACAATTATATAACCCCCAATATTTTTTAGTTATTAATTCCTTAACTGTTTTAGCAAAATCGTGCGTATAAGTTGGTGTACCATCTTTATCATTAACTATAAATAATTCTTTTTTACCATCTTTAAGCTGCTTCATTAGCTTCTGAATAAACTTTTTGTCTTTTTTTGGCCCTGATCCCATCATCCAACCTGCCCTACAAACTAAAAATCTATTGGCATTTTCACAAACAAAACGTTCTCCCATATATTTAGCTCGTGCATAAGCTCCAAGTGGATTTGGTAAATCCCAATCATCATATAATTCTTTTTTACCATCAAAAATTCCTGCAGTACTTATATATAAAATTGGAATATTTAATTTATTTGCAATATAAACCGCGTTTTCTACTGCTAAAGTATTTGTTGCATAGGTATCATCTTTATGTTCTTCACAAAATTCTAAATCTGTATATGCTCCAAGATGAAATAAATAATCTGGGTTAAAATTTTCTACATCTTTTTTATAAGCCTCAAAATCCCTAAAATCTAAAAAAGACAACCATGTTTCGTTAACATCTTTGTCGGTACATTTAATATCATATTCTTCCTTAAACTGTGCGTAAAATGCTTCTCCTAGCATACCGCCACATCCTGCAATGTAAATTCTTTTTTTCATTTTGATAAGTTTTACGATTAAACATTTTTTATTGTTTCCAACCCTTTTCAGCTGACCAATTTTCAAGTGCAGCAAAATCATTCATTTTAATTCCTTCCCGAATAACTTTTGCAGGATTTCCTGCAACAATACTATTAGAAGCCACATTTTTTGTTACTACTGAACCAGCGCCAACAATTACTTCATCTCCTATATTAACTCCAGGTAAAATAATTGCATTAACTGCTATAAAACACCTTTTTCCAATATAAGTATCCACTAAATATGGCTGATTATTTCCTACTCTTTTACAATGATCATGACTTAAAATCTGAGCTCCTCCAGCCACTAAAGTATTTTCACCAATATGAACACCCTCAGGATATAGTTTATCCAATCTAACAGTTCCTTCAATAATGGTTGAATATGTCAAATCATACCCAATCATTTTAAATTTAAAAATTCTGAATTTTCTTAATAACGTTGCAATAAAAAGTCTTAATTTGAAATTTTTATTATTTATTTCTGGTTTATTCATTTATTAAACTTTTATAAATTAAATGCAATTTATGGGCTACACTATCAATATCTAATTTCATTTCTAATAATTTTTTCCTACCATTAAAGTTATCTATAGCTATTGATTTTATAACAAGGCCTGCTAGTTCTTTAATACTAAAAGAGTTAGAAACATAGCATCCTTTTAGTCCACCTAACATATCGTTAACGTTTCCAACAGGTGTTGATACTACCTTAACATTACAAGCTAAACACTCTTTAACTGAATTAGGTGAACCTTCAAAATCTGAAGTAATTACATGTACTGAAGAAATATTCATATAAAACGGAATTAAACTTCTTTTTGTGTTTGTTAAAATTAAAGGTTCAATATTTAATTTTTTATCAGTATGCTGTAAATATTTTACAACTTCTTTAAATCTATCTATTCTTTTTTGCTTTCTCCTTTTATAAGAATCTAAAAATAAAATATAATTATTTTTAGAATTTAAATTCAATTTTTTTAAACATAACCTTTCATCAATGGGTTTGAAAAAATTTGTATCTACCCCATTTGGCAAATAGTACACTTTTTTTTTAGTATTAATTTTAGAGCTACTTTTATAAATAATTCCATTAAAAATAAAATATAAAATTTTATAAAGCAACTTTCCTCCCTCTTTTTCATATGGATTTTGGTAGGAAATAATTTTCTTATATTTAAAAAAACGCAAAGAGCAAAGTAAAATTATAGCGCTAAAAGCATGGTGACAATGCAAAATATCATAATCTGCATTTTTTAATTTTTTACGAAGATTTAAAACTCCATTTATATATGCTTTTTTACCTTGTTCTCTTCCATTTATAAAAAACACTTCATTTTCAACTCCTAATCTGCTAAGTGAATCTATCTGTTCTTTAACAAAAATTCCAAAAATAGGAAATTTAGCTGTTGGGAAATTATTTGTAATATGAAGAACTTTCATCTATTTATATATGCCTTTTTTTTAATTAAATATTTTAAACTCCAAGTTTAAAAGTTCGTTTATATAATAATAATTTACCGCTTTTTTCAACTGGAATTCTAGAAACTTTATTAAAAGTAATTTTTAAATTTTCACCAAAAAACTTTTCTAAATTAATTGATGTTTTTTTATAATATTCTTCAATTATTGTTTTTTCATGATGTACAAAATTAATAACAAAATGTTTATAATTTTTTTGAATTATTTGATGTTCTTTTACTCCTAAAGTTAGTGGGTTCAATGAACTACTAAAAGCTATATGTGAAATTCTTTTATCCGTTTCTAACAAAAAATAATCACTCATTCTGCCTATCAATAATTTTGAATTAGGAAAAGGAAATTTATTAGTTATTTCTAATTCATTTTTTATTTCTCCAATGTCACCAACCTTATAATTAATTAATGGAAACCCAAAAGAGAATAAAGGCGTAAGTAAAAATTCATGATTTGAGGTTGTATTAACAATTACAACATCATCTGTAAATAACATGTTACCGGAAGATACTTCAATAGCAATAGCAGATGATTCTCTACAACCATATTGATCATAAACATGGCATGAAAATGCAGTTTCTATTATTTTACGATTTTCTAATTTTTCGGAAGTGGAAACAACCATTTTAATGGATGGAAGTTTTAATTTGTTTTCTAAAATAAATTTTGAAAATTCATATATAATATTAGAATAGCCAAATAAAACTTTTGGTTTAAACTTTAATGTTTCAAAATACCATTTTTTAAAATCTTTTTTTGAATAATTATTAGCATTAAAAACTATTTTACGACTTATAAATAAATTTAGCTTATGCATCAAATTATTCTTTTCGTTAAATGAAGTACCCCAAATCCAAGCGGTTTTATCCCAAGGCATCCAACCTATCATTGAATTATTTCTTAACCATGATCCTTTACACATTTCAACATACAATTTTGATGCATAAATAATTCCTAGCTCTCCTGTTGATCCACCTGAGGTTACTTTTGTTAAGTTGTTACCAAAATCATCTGTTGATTTAAATTTTTCAATATTGTCCTTTATTATTTTTTTAGTCAATATTGGAATTCTTTTTAAATCATTTCTTGTTTTTATTTCCTCTGGTTTTATTTGATGTAAGTCCATTAACTCTCTATAATAATCTGTATTATAATAGGCATGATGAATTAACTTTTGAATGTTTTTTTCTTGAACATGAACTAATTCGCTCCTATTCAAATTTAAATGCCCTTTTAAATTTTTATAATATTTATATCTATTGTCTCCTTTTAATCTATAAATTGTGGAAAGTAAAACTTCATATATTTGCATAAATCTCTTAATTTTTATTACTATTAAATTACAATTTTATATATATTCTATCATCAAAATATAGAATTTAATTCTTTAAATGTTATTAATCAAATCTAAAAATAACTGACTGTTTTTATTAATATCAAAATATTTTGCACAAACCTTTTGGCCGTTTATCCCTATATTAAAAGCTTCCTCAGGATTGTTTTTAATTGACCTTAATGCTTCAATAAATTCCTTTTTATTATCAGGTTCAATTAAATATGCACTTTTATTGGATAAATAATGTTCAACATCACTAACTTTTGTAGCAATAACAGGTTTACCTGTTGCTAAATATTCTCCTAATTTAAATGGAAAACCAGCATTTGCAAAATGAGAGTTATTACGACACATACATAAAACATCTGCTTTTTGAATAAGAGGATAATAATCTTGATCAGGAATAAACCCAGTAAACACTACATTTTTAAAATTAGCATATTTTCTTTTATATTTTTTTTGCTCAGAACCTTTTCCAACTAAAAATAATTTTGAATTACTGTAAATTTTATTAAATTCTAAAAATCCAGAAATAATTAAGTCTACCCCATCTTTTCCTGCAAACGTTCCTACATAAAAAACAGAAAACGGATTATGAAATGTTATTTTTTTATCAGTATCAGAGTTAATTTTAGCAGTTACTGGTATTATTTTAATGTTTTTCGCTTTTAAACCCTCATATTTTTTATATAACCTTGTAGATATTACAACCATGGCATTTGAAAAAATAACATTAAATTTAATTAATTTAGAAGATGTCCAAAAGTTAATTTTATAAGAAAATTTAACTTTTTCAGAAAAACGAGAATAGTCCTCAACAATATCAATAATTATTTTATACCCCAATAATTTAGCAAATAAAATAGGAATAAAGCTTCCAAGGCTTGTTGAACCTGAATATAATACATTTTTGGTATTTTTGTTTTTGAACTTGTAAATTAATTTTAAATATTTAAACAAACTTAAAATTATACGATGAAAATCACTAATCTTATGAGTTAAGCCTGAACCTATTCTAACATATTTAATACCATTAATTTCTCCTTCTTCTAATTTAAGAATTTCACTGTCACGCATGGAAATAACTTTAATTTCAATATTATTTTTTACTAATTCTACAAATAAATGATTTATCCTTTTAACAATAGCCGTTTCTCTGGGATATCCCCTTTTAAACACAAGTAGTTTTATTTTATTAGATTTTTTATCCATTGTTGTTTTTGTGAATAATTTAATATTATTGATTTAGTAATTCTCTTTGTTAGTGTCAAGCTAAGCGTAATTGAAACCTAATTATATTAGATATAGTTCTCTACTATATTTGAACAAACAAATTATTAAACTTATATGCCGCTTTCTACAAATTTCTACTAGATTAATTCAAACTTTTGTTTTTTTCTGTTAAACATTAAATACTTAGGTCCATTAAAAAAAGTTTTCTTTATAAATATTTCTAATCTTAAACATTTTAAAAGTGTAAAGATTTGGGAATGCAATAATATTTTATAAATAAAAAATCTAATTTTATAATTAGTACTGTATTTATTCTGTTGCAGAATTTTCTTTTTTTCCAATTGATACTCATTTCTTGATGTAAGTGATTTTTGATTTGCAGAACGCATTCTAAAACAACCTAACGGAGCAGTAATTGTATATAAATCTTCAAAAGAAAAAAAAGACACCCATAAGCCAAAGTCACCTGCTAATTGTGAATTTCTATCAATAGGTTTTCCAGATTTTTCCCATAAGTCTGCTCTAAAGAAAGTAGATTCTTGCTGAATTGTCCTTTTTCTACCTGCTAACAAATCAAATTTAGTCCAATAGAAACTTGGAAAAACAGATACAATTCTATTTTTTTCATCCAAATGTGAATGTGCTCCTTGAAGCCAATTTATTTGAGGGAACTCTGAAAAAATTTCTGCAACTGTAAATAATGAATTCGGCAAGTAAACATCATCGGAATTTAACCAAGCTAATATATCGCCCGTTGCTATTTCAAAGCCCTTATAAATTGCATCATATAATCCATTATCTTTTTCACTTTTCCAGAAAAAAAGTTTATCCTCATATTTTTTAATAATATCAATTGTGCCATCAGTACTTCCTGCATCTAAAATTATGTATTCAAGATTTGGATAATTTTGATTTAAAACAGATAAAATAGTAAATTCTATATATGCAGCTTGGTTTAAAGTAGGTGTAATTATAGATATTTTTGGATATTGCATTTTATAAATTTTGATTTAGACTCCTTTTAAAAAATAATTATACATTTTAAATTTTTGAATTTTTCCCCATTGAATCACATATGTATTTAAAGGAATTTGAGAAAAAATAAATGTCCAATAAATTGGGGAATTACCTGTAGTTTGTCCAAAATTAGAGACCACAAGTACTAGAAATAAAGCAAACCCACTATTCCTTTTACCAAATAAAGCCATTATTGTTGAACAGAGACGAAATAATAATATATAATATATGATACCTGCAATTAATCCATACCTAACAAAAATAACAGTGATACCATTTGGTGATATATTATCTGCATATTTTAAATACGTTTCTTCAGACCAGGGCATTCCTGTTAAAGGATAATCTTTTACAATATTATAATGTACTACTGCAGCTCCAAATCTTGAGTAACTTATATCAGATTGATTAAATTGATCATCTACTTTTTTTGACATAAATGGCAATGCCATAATTGCTGGTAATACACCAATTAAAAAAGTGAATAATAATATTTTAACCGGCAAACTAACCGATTTATTTATAGAAGTAAATAAAGCTAAACTCATAAGTATTACAATAAAACCATTTGTTGAAAATGTAGTTAGAATAGCTATTATAAAAATAAGGTTAGTTTTATTTATTATTTTTTTTGTAATAAACATGTTTAGGAAAAAAGCAATATTTAAAAAAATAACATATAACCCTGGTTCCCAAAAAGCTCCAGAATTTCTATACACATTAAACCCTTCTAATTTTACAGACATTACATATATTATAAAATTTGGTCGAAGTACATCTACATTAATCGATTCTGACCTTATACCCAGTGAAGTAATTTTATTTGACAATGACATCATAAAGCTATAGGTGGGCCCAATATATTGAAAAACATAAAAAACCAGAGATATAATTGCAATTACCTTTAAAGTTTCAATAAATATCTTAATAAAGTCTTTTCCTATAATTTTAGCACAAAAATACATTGTTATAAGCCTAATTCCCAGTGTAATGGACCAAGAAAATTGACTTCCATAAAACAGAGATTGAATTAAAAAAACAAAAACAAAAGGTAAAATAAATTTAAGAACAATAAAATCAAATTTTTGCTTACTATAGAAAAAAATAAAGGTAACTACTGGAAACAATAAATATATTGCTTCCCCTCTCGCTCTAACAAAATACTCAAAGGATGAAAATGCCAACAAGTATATAAAAAGAAAATATTTTAAAATTAGTTTTTTCTTCAAAATTTAAATGTGACTACTATTTATTCGATTATTTTTAATTTTCAATTCTTAAAATTGCCTATTTATTCCAAATGCCAAAAGCTCTATTATTGATAATTTTACCATATTGTATTGGTAACATAATTGCTTGTGGCAATAAACATACACTTGTAGCTATTATAACCCCAGTAGAACCAAAATTCATATATTTAGCAAAAAAAATTGATAAAGGTATATTTATCAGCGCAGCAAAAACGAGTGAATATAATTGAGTTTGAACTTTTCCTGCCCCATTCACAAACATATTATACGGTAGATAAAAGTTATACTGAATAAAATAAACAGCCATAAAAAAGGATAACTTTAAAGGAATAAATACTTTATCTCCAATCCATATTTTATATATAAAAGATGAAATCAGAAATAAAATTATTGTTAATAAAACTATACCATAAAATATTTTATTCAAATTAATAATAGATTTCTTAATCCATAAAAAATCTTTTTTAACAAATGCTTCCGAAAATGCAGACCAATATGGAGTTAAAATTATTCCAAAAATCATATTAGTAATTCCAAAATATTTATAAGCAATATTATAGGGTACTACTTTTTCAGGACTAAAAATATTTGATATAATCAAATTATCCGTTGAGAATAGTATCATTACAGAAATTTGAAGAAAGAAAAATTTAATTCCAAGTCCAAAAATATCATTTAAGTATTCTTTCTTAAAAAAAGATATTTTAGGTTTATACAGCTTATATTTACTAGAGAATGCTTTTAAATTAAAAATTAATAATATTAAAACAGGTAAAGCTGAATAAATAGCACCAAATAATAATAAGGAACTTTTATCTAACTGGGTTAAAACCCAAACAAAAAATAGGGATAAAGCCTGAATTAGAAACCCAATATTTGATCTAACCGAAGGCTTTTGATCTGCTACATAAATTGTAGTTATCAACTTAACAACCATTTGAATACAAAAAAAAGAAAAAACTATAGGCATTAAAATACTTAAATCTTTGCCTAAAATTTTATCTGCATTAAAAATTACTGTCCAATCTACAAATACGTTTACTATTAAAAAGAAAATAATTAAAACCAAGCTTATTAAACCTAAAGTAAAATAAGCAGTACTAACATAACCTTGCACAAGACTATCATTTCCTAAAGCCTTTGCCTCAGAAAATTTATTTCTAAGCCCATTGCCTAACCCAATATCAAAAAATGCGAACCAACTTATAAATGAACTTAATGTTAACCATAAACCATAATTTTGGGTATCTAAATAATTAATAGTTAACGGAACTAATAAAAAACTACAAGCAATACTTCCAAACCTAAATAAAAAGGACAAACCAACATGTTTTGTAATATTTTTGGTACGCTTACTTTTTATACCAACTTTAGAGTATATTTTACTAATTATGCTATTAATCATTTAATGTTTTTCAGTTACCAATACAACAGCCTGTTAATATTTTTTTTTAATAAAAATAAAAAAAATGGAGTTTAATTTTTCTTAATCTATTTCTATCATGTCATGGCTTCGCCATTTGCAGTCCCACAACTACATCAATTTATTTTATATGTGCTAAGCTTTAAGCTATGTTTTTTGCAGATAATGAAACCTTAAAACCTAAATTTGTTAAAAGCAATTGTAATCTATTATTAGTAATTGCTTGAACAACTCCTTCTCTACCCTTAAATAAACCGTGGGAAATAAAAATTTTATCCCCCAAATTAATTCCTTCCTTATTAATTTTATTAGAATCACTTAAATAATCTTTTAAAAATTCTATTTCTTCATTTCTAACTACTGCTGCTTTATTTAACCAAAAAAGATATGACTTTACACCGTTAACTTGAAATACTTTTTTCCTATTAGGCTCATCTAATCGAACAAATACATAAGAATTAAAAACGGGAACAGTAACTTTCTTTTTCCGGTCGCTCCATTGCCTAACTTCAGTAATCATAGGGCAATATGTATTTATTCCCAGATCTTCAAGTGCAATTGAAACCTTTTTTTCTTGACGTACTTTAACACGTAAAACATACCAATGCATAATTTCACAATTTAAATTAACTAATTTAAGTAACTTTATGTTTTAATCAAACAAACTTTAAATAAACTCTCTATTGTGGGGTAACCTTAATTTTAAGGCAATTACTTTTTTATTGTGGGGACAAATTCCCAATTTAAATTTTAGGAATAATGAATAATTGTACATTTTTTTACAACTATATAGCTAAAATACTCTTTTTTTTTATACATCAAAATTTTTTTTAACTTATAATAAAATTAAAAAAAATGAATCTATTTAATTGTAATTTCTATACTGTTTAAAAATTATAGAGTAAAATATTTAGCATCATTAAATGTGATTATACAAAAAAGTTCTACAAACTACACTAAATGGATGTTTTTATACAATAAATAGATTGTTTTTTATAATAAATGGTATTTTCTTTTGATGTTAAAAATCTTATTTATATCTTTGTTGAAATTATTAACGTTCTAATTTTCAAAAAATTAAAATAATAAATCTAAAATAACGTTATTCCTATAGTTTTTTGAAGAATGAATATTCTAACACTTCAAATATTTAACACAAATTTAAGAATATAAAAACCTTATTTTTTTTTTAATAAATTAAAAATCAATACTTTCGCCGACGCTAAACACAAAATAAAATAAAAATGTAATATTAACCCCTACGCTTGCAATATGCAGTCTGACAAAAATGAAAAAACCCCTCTTGACCCTAGTAATCTTGCTATGTTTTTTAAACACTTTTGCCACCAATTATTATTTATCATCTAGTAGTGGTAATGACAACAATAGTGGCACATCAGAGTCTTCAGCCTGGAAAACCATTACTAAATTAAACAGTATTTTAGGGAATCTACAAGCAGGTGATGTGATTTTTTTTAAACGAGGTGATACTTTTAGCGGAGCCTTAAATTTAAAAAATTCAGGGGTAAGTGGTAATCCTATTACATTTAATGCCTTTGGATCTGGTAATAAGCCTATAATTACCGGAAGAATACGAATTAGCAATTGGTCTAACAAAGGAAATAATATTTGGACAGCTACTAATACAGGAACTGGTAATGTAACAAATATGTTTATTAATGCCATTCCACAAAATTTAAGTAGATATCCTAAACTTTCCGATACAAATAATGGTTATTTAACTTTTACATCTCACAATGGTAATTCTTCTATTACAGATCCAACTTTGCCAAATAGCCCAAGTTTTGTAGGAAAACAACTAGTAGTTAGGGTGAACGCATGGTATTTTAACAGAAGAACTGTTCAAAGTCAGTCTGGAGGTACCTTAACAGTTTCTTCCAATTTTAATTTAACCCCTAAAGACAATGCCGGATATTTTTTTCAAAATGATCCTTCTTTCTGTACAACCCAAGGGGAATGGGCTTACAATAGCAGTTCAAAATTAGTAACCATATATTCATCTGTTGACCCTAATACTTTAAATATTGAGGTATCAGGTTACGATAAAATATTTAATATTGATGGTGTAAATTATATCACTTTAAATAATTTACAAATTGATGGTAGTGGAACTGATTCTGTTTATATGAATAATAGCAACACTATTGATATTCAAAATTGTGATTTTTTATATGCAGGCGAAAATGCTATAACTATGAACAACACAAAGAATAGCACCTTTTCATATAACACAATTAATAAATCTAATTCTTCTGGAATATTACAAAAACGATATTGCGATAATTTTAATATGGTTGGAAACACCATTACTAATGTAGCCTTACATCCTGGTAGAGATAGAGCTGGCACAAACCCAGCTGCAGCAAGATTATATGGAAGCAATCAGTTGATTCAATATAATAAAATGGACAACCTAGGATATATAGGAATATTTTTTAGAGGAGAAGGAGTTGACGTCAAAAATAATGAAGTATCTAATTACTGTTCCGTTTATGAAGATGGTGGAGGAATTTATACCTTTAATGGAGATAGTGATTCCCCTGTAAGTGTGCCTTCTTACGTACGAAATAATATTGTTAGAAATTCAAGTTTAAAAGGACATATTGGTTCACCTCTTTCTGTCCCTACAGCTGAAGGAATTTATATGGATGATGGATCACGAAATGTTCAAATATTAGATAATACTGTTTTTGACGTCGCAAAATCAGGAATCTTTTTACATAATTCTGATAATATTACTGTTAAAAATAATAATGTTTATAATACCGGTATATTATTATTTTTATATCACGACAGTGTTTATCCGCAATTTCCTATTATAAATGGTGTAATCACTAATAATACATTTGTCGCAAAAAATGATACTCAAAAAATGGTTGAAATAGTTTCTAAAGATGCGCAAGTATTAACAAACAATTTTAATTATAATTATTATTGCAGACCTTATAAAGAAGCTGGTATTATGGGTGTTTACATTAGTAATGATGCAACTTCACAAGCTCATATTTCTTTGTCAGAATGGCAATCTAAGTATAAATTAGATACAAACTCTAAAGGTTCTCCTATTCTATTAACAACACAAAATTCAGATGAATATTTAAGATTAGAATATAATTCAACTAATGCTGATAAAGTCATTTCTGTAGGAACTGGATATTTAAAAGCAGATGGAACCAATAGTCCTTCAAGTATTACTCTCAAACCTTTTACTTCAACTATATTATTCAAGGACCTTAATTTTGTCAACCACGCTCCTGTTGCGGTAAATGATGCGGTTACTACACAACAAAACATAGAATTTACATCCACAATAAGCTTAGTTGCAAATGACACGGATGAAGATGGTAATAGTTTAAATGCAATTGCTGGTACTTTTACTACCAATCAAGGTGGTAGTTTAGTTCTTGCTACAGATGGAAATTATACCTACACGCCAAAAACTAATTTTAGCGGCTCAGATTCTGTAAATTATACTGTTTCTGATGGCGATTTAACAGACGTTGGAACGTTAACAATTTCAGTAGAAGTTGCTCAACCTGTAAATCACGCT
>Ga0209013_10001615_pt1 | contig 20642 bp, 36 predicted proteins | sample Cruoilmetagenom2_FD_187291 | JGI IMG/M metagenome (GOLD analysis project Ga0209013, IMG submission 187291) | Oil polluted marine microbial communities from Coal Oil Point, Santa Barbara, California, USA - Sample 2 (SPAdes) (version 2) | ecosystem: Environmental > Aquatic > Marine > Oil seeps ...
CCAAAGAAGTAAGATGCAGGTTGTCCAGCAGCACTCCGGAGGATATGGATTAGAATAGGGCAGGAAGATTGCCAGTGTTATGACCATCCCCCATGTTGCCCGTGCCGTGCCCGTGTAATAGCCCTTCGGATATCTGGAGGTCCTGATCATGCAGGAATAGAGCAAGACGGGGGACCCGTCCGCACAGAAGCCCGGGTGGCATACATGCTGCCCATGTTCCGAAATGCATGACCCAGTCTCTGCGCTGCAATCGCGCCATTCACAGTTTTTTAATTAGGCTCGTCTTTCCCACCCCCGGTCAGGGATAATATCGCCTCCAGACTATTCACCGGCGACATGTATCCTTCCCGTATCATTCCTGCGAGAATAATATTTCCTTCCAGAAAAGAAATTATATTTTTATCCACACATCTCATCAGTATCCCAATGGTTCCGGATATCAATACACCATTCTCCTTTGCGATACGTCTTGCAGTCCGATCATCGCTCATAAAAATCATCTTGCGGCTTTTTGCTATAGCGATGCAGGATGACTCGCCCATCCCAAGACGTTTCAAAAGATCGTTCATCGAATGATGTTCCGTATGTGAGCATATCGCAATGACTTGCAACCAACCAGCCTCATCAAAAGACATTTCGTGATCGACATCTTCAAGGTACTGATATCCTCTGGATATTCCTCTTAAAATCTCTTCATGTACCTCATGAGTTGTATATACCACTCCAAACAATCTTTTGATTAGATTCAGTGCATCAACTGATGCAAAATTTGATAAAACGGTGGTGTCAAGAATGATATCCATCAAATCTCCTTCAACACATCTATTTCATCCAGTGCTTCCGAGATCGTTATGATTCCGAGTTTAGGTTTGATGCCACGCTGTATCAAAACATCTTTCATCTCATCAAAAGACATTCCGGCAAGTTCAGCAGCCTTGCCCAGCGAAATTTTGTCGTCGGTATACAATTTGACAGCGATATCGATACGATACCCTGGTCGGGAGAGAAGGAGCTGCCTGAGTGCGTCCTTGAGCACTTCGCCCTCGGTGCGATATGCACCAATCTTGAGCAGGTACTCGATCTCCAGACCAAAGAGATCCGGAACCGTTGCAGTGATCGTCGTCATGGGATTTTTGTTTGTGGTCTGAAGTATTTATTGTTATTGTTAAGCCTGGTGGCAGCGTGCCTGCGCACCCAGCACTATCGCCGCCATCGCCCGCACTTCATTTATACCCAAGCCCCCCACAGCCCCCGCCCCACTGACCACCAGAGCAACCACCACTATCAGCCCGCCGCCCACCAGCACGCTTGACGTGATCGGCTGGCTCAGGGTGATTGCGGCAAGGACCACAGCGCTTGCGGGCTCAAACAGCGTGATGATGCTCGCATTCCGGGCTCTGACATACGCAAAGACACAACCGTAGTAAAGTGCCGGACTCGCAAAGCCTTGTGGGGAGAAGACCAAAGGAGTATCGAGCAGATACAGGTTCTCCAGCAGCACTCCTCCGGATATGGCTGCAAGAGTATGGTAGGAAGATTGCCAGAGTTATAATTATCGCCCATGCTGCCTGTGCTGTTCCGGCATAATAGCCCTTCAGATATCTGGATGTCAGGAGGCGTAGAGCAGACCCGCGATAAGTCCGCACAAAAGCCCGATTGCATACATGCGGTCCATATCATGGAAGACTGCACCGGGCCGGATTATGAGGATGACCCCCGAGAGTGTCAGTACGAGCGCGGATAGGCTGCTGCCTTGGTGACAGGCTCTTTTAATAGGAGGGGCGAGAGGAGGGTAACATAGATTGGGGCGGTGTAGAGCAGGAGTACGGCAATTGCGACTGTTGTGTACGTAACAGAGATGAAATATGAGAGCATCGTTCCCGCCTGTAAGATGCCCAGCAGGAAGATGTGCCGTTTGTTCTCCTTAAGACACAGTTCACCAAGCTTGCCGCAACATGCGAAGAAGATTGCGATTGCGGTAGTCCCGAAGAGCAGCCGATAGAATATGATAGAACCGATGTGCATCCGGTTTACGAGGCTTACGAAGATGCTAATTGTGCCGAAGAGGGTGGCGGATCCCATGGTTTGGGGTATGTGACTTCCGGATGGTGGTGATCGGGGTTTGGACTGTTGATAGAATGTTCGTAACATGCTGATTTATGTTCTGACTGGGGGTAACAAATCGTATGAGGCGTGATCTTAAGATGTGCTTATCAATATGTGATGAAGGTTGTGATTGCAGATATGTTTAAATTCTCAGAATTTGAATATAGCCTCAACCAGGAGAGTCGGAAGAACTGATGTGATAGGTAAGCATTATATCTATGATGAAACACTGGTTTTATTGGTAGGTGTTATGCATGGAAACCGTAACGATCCCTAAGGATGTCTGGAGTCCCATCTCAAGTCTGGTGCACCGCGGTTTATTCGAGAATGAAAGATCGGCTATCGTAAACATAGTGCATGATTTGAGTTTGTCCAAAATGAAAGAATATGAAATGGCTATGCAGAGATTTGAGACAAAATATGGTGTTGTTTTTGAAGATTTTGAACAGCAGCTCAATTCATCTGATAAGGAAGATTTTGGAAGATGGGATGACTACATTGAATGGAAGGCATACTTCGGAGCATATCATTACTGGAAATCCGTCTGTGAGGAGTCGTCCCGATGCTTGTAGTCAGAACGATAACGATTTTAAGAAGCCATAGTAGTGTCGTTGAACTTCGTATTGCAAAAAGTCTGGTCGAGCCTGATATTGAACTGATCAAAGCGAATGCAATCCTGAAAGACGGCTCCGTTTTATACGTATCAGAAGTTGTCGGAGCGGGCTTTCGAGATTATTCGTACCACTGGCAGAAGGGGGATGAATTGGTAAAACGGTGGGACAATGCCCCGCACCACAAGGAACTGCCCGATTTCCCACATAATGTCCACGAGGGGGCAAATATCCTTTCCGGACCTGCTGTGAATTTGACCGATGTTCTTGCATATATTGGGACTGAGCTGGAGAGACTGGAATTATAGTTTATTAAAAATAATATTATTGTATTAGCTTTGCGATTTTATATACCGGGAATAAGTGGCGCCCGCACCTCTGACTGTGTGGCTCAAGACCATCGAGGCGATCAGCACACAGGCTTGTGTGATGCTCACTTATGCGCCACCCTCAGTCACCGCCCCGCGGACAACAAGTGCGCTTAAGCAGTCCCATCGCGTCCCGCAATCTCCCTGAGCAAGAGGTTGATATGCCCCTTCTCTTCTCCTGCAAGTTCATGGAGCAGATTCCTGGTTTTATGATCACCCACCGTATCTACAACCCGTGTATAGAAGTCATAAGCCGCATACTCCTTCTCAAGACCGATCTCAAGAGCTTCAAGGTCGTCCATAAACTCCAGATCTTCTATCTTCACCAGTTCCTCATTGATTCTCATGCCGCCTTCCATGTAGGCAGTGGAGAGTTCCTCCCTCAACTGGTCGAGCGATGGTAACTCGTCAGCAGCACCGAGAAGCGACTTCATCTCCCAGAGCAACTGGCTATACCGCATATACAGCCTCTGCAGGTGCGTATCTTCCATCGCAACAAGTCTCTGAAAGACCTCTACCGCTTTCTCGTCTTTGACCAGCCTTTGCGCCTTTGTGTAGAACTCGAGTGCGCCCTTCTCGAGCATGAGTGCAACTATTAGGACATTAAAAGTCTCCTCGCCCCCCGTTATCAGTTTATCTTCGGTGGTTCCCTTGACGACCTCGTAGTCCCATGTACGGATCCCTCCGTTGAGATTGTAGACATTCTCAAATCCGAGACCGCAGAGTAGGATGCTTGCAGCCATGCTCCTGTGACCAGTTCGGCAGTACGAAATGATTCCGTGTTCCTTGTCGAGTTCTCCGTACCTGTACTCAAGTTCCCCAAGCGGGATTAATTTCGCTCCGGGAATGTGTCCTGCCTCGTATTCACGGGGCTGTCTCACGTCCAGCAGTTGGAATGCGCCTAACGCATCGCTATCAAGGATCTTTTTAGCTTCATGGGGCGTAAATCTCTTTATCTCGTCGATGGAACAGTTCAGTTTCATGTACCGGATGCCGCAGGAGGCGTAAATACCCGTGCTGATAGTTCCCGATCAAGCATGAGGAGTCCGTTACCGTCCTCTCCAACGATCTTTAACCGGGCGATGATATCGTTGTCATTTCCCTCCTCCTCGATCTGTTCGGTTATGAACCACTGGAGGAAGATGTTTGTGGCGTGATCCTTCTCCGCAATCGCAAGGTCCACGAGATCGTTGATGCATCCTGTGATGAATCTCTCGTGTGTGAGGGTCTTCTCAAACATATCAAGAGGTGACTCAAACTCTGCCTGCGGCTCCTTTATCGCAGAAAGCTTTACCCGCCCGCCCTGGTCATTGATGTAGTCATAGAGCTTCATCGCATGTGACATCTCCTCATGATACTGAATCATGAACCAGTTGGCAAAGCCTTTCAGCCCGGTGTACGTGCTGTAGGCAGACATCGACATGTAGAGATACGCTGAATAGATCTCGTTGTTGATCTGTTCATTCAGGCGTTCCGTCATCGTTTCGCTTAACATGATTACACTTCCATCTACAGTTCTACACAGTTTTCCCATACGCCGTGGATGTTGCAGTAGGCAAGTGCACAGAAAGCCTTGAACTCGGGAGCAGGCACCTGGAACCTGGCATTCGGGTTTGTGTATCCGGGGGCAAACAATGTTCTGCCAAGATCAACGACCTGCCCGTCTTTCTTTACTCCATACAGTTCTACCCATGCGATGTGATGCTCCGCGGTGTTTGGGTGTGGCACATCCTTACCCACAACCACCCGGACAACATCCACATCGCCTTCTCCACGCCCCTTACCAATCTCGATTGTTGGGACGTGCTTCTCCCTACCTTCGGCATCTCTTCCTTTCAGTATCTCATCAAACTTCATTTTTAATCGCCTCGTCTTGGTTGAATGCGATCAACATCACTTCTCAAGCATATTTCTTGCGATCTCCGCACCATACTCCCGGCATTCGGTCAGTGTCGGACCCGATGGTTTTCCGAGGATCCGCAGAACCTCCATCTGTTCCATGTTGCAGGGCTTAAGCACCCTCTTGAGCGTCTTTGGAGCTTCTCCACTGTGCCCATAAGCTCCGAAGGTTGCACAGACCTTACCGTCCATATCGGCATCCTTCAGCATCTCTACAAGCGTTACTATCGCAGGAATCGGCTTTCGGTTGTATGTGGGTGAGCCTATCGCGACTCCCTGTGCACCTGTGATCTCTGCAACGATCTCTTCCTTTGGAAGATCCGCCACATTCAAGAGCGCGGTATCAACGCCTTCGTCCCGTGCACCCGCCTCTATTCCTTCTGCAACAGCTCTGGTATTGTTCGTCCCTGTTCCGTAGACGATTACAAGTTTTGGTTTTGTGTCTGCCATGATTTTGTACCAAGCATCCTTCGTTCCTAAGAAATAAGAGTGGTCCCCCGCCTATGTGAGGGAACACCTTGATAGTATCTTTGACGCAACCGCTGATGCGTCTTCGAGTGGGAAGTCACCGGTGTTGAGCGTCTCTGCGAGTTCATCGAAGTGCGTCTCTTTGCCACCAACCCTGCAGGTCATCTTGGTTCCCGGCGGGAAGAGATTCTTTAGCTCGTTTACGTTCTTCACAGGGAACTTGACTGCCGCATCCTTCAGCATCTCAACGATCTCGATCTTGAGTTCCTCAATCTCGCCAATCGCGCCCTGTGTTGGTTCTTCGTGTGCAAGTTTATGTTCTTCTGCCATTTTGATCACCTTGCTGGTACTCAATTATGTGATCTGTAATAAGAGTTTTGGTGGCTTATTCACACAGCACAATCGGCATTGGGCGGCGGTTTTGCGAATATCGTCTTAAATTCACCAATTCTTGACGACATTTGAACGATAAGTTTTTAAAGTTGTCCTTCAAAGGGGGGCTGAAGCGCGCGTAAAACGTACGCATTCCGTGCGTATCAGGATGTTTGACAGCTATATGCACTATATGCCGAGCATTCCTTAAACATCCTATAAACACAAATGAGGTGTTGTAATTGGCTAAACTAGCAGTAATCTATGGGTCTGGAACTGGTAATACTGCCGAGATGGCAGCGGCAGTAGATGACGGGTCAAGGTCTGAGGGTCTTGAGACTGAGGTGCTCCTGCTTGGTAATTTGACCGAGGATGTACCGGACGGCAGGAGTACAACGAGTGTTGATGACGCGCTCGCGATCATGGACTCGGCAGATGCCGTCGCGATCGGTTCATCAACGTATGAGATGAAACCGGTCGTCTTTGTTGCGCAACTACTAAAGAAGGCTGGAAGCCTTGATCTGTCTGGGAAGGTCGGGGCAGCATTCGGACCTTACGCAACCCGCCCCAAAGCTGTCGGGATCATAACCGTTGCTATGAAGGAATGGGGCATGGATGTGATAGAACCCGGGTTGCAGGTATCAGGTGCAATAACCGGCAAGATAAGACAGGAGTCAAGAGAACTTGGCGAGAGTATCGCAAGAGCACTTTCCGAGAAGAGATAGGAGGTGGGTAAGATGGATAAGATTACAGATGACGTAAAGAAGGTTCTTGAAAAGATCAGTTGGGGCTCGGTTGCAACGGCATCAAAAGATGGTGTGCCGAATGTCTCGCCGAAGGGCAGCTTCAAGATCGTTGATGAGCAGACGATCCAGTTTGCAGATATCTTCTCAGAACACACGAGAAAGAACTTAATGGAGAACCCAAGGGTTGCAATCGATATCGTGGACGCAGAGACCGCATCAGGATATCAGCTCAAGGGAACCGCAACGCTTGCAGATAGCGGACCTCTATTTGACGCGGCAAAGGAAGAACTTGCTGGAATGGGTTTTCCAGCGCCAAAGAACCTTGTCACTGTTACGGTTACCGAGGTATACAGCATGAAGCCAGGAGGCAGTTAGAGTCATGGAAAAGACGCTTGAAAACCTGACAAAAGCCTTCATCGGTGAGAGTCAGGCACGGAACAGGTACACGTTCTATGCGAAAGTTGCAAAGAAGGAGGGCTTTGAGCAGATCTCAGATATCTTCCTTATGACTGCAGAGAATGAACGGGAACATGCGAAGTGGCTCTTCAGGATGATCGATGAACTGCGACAGAAGATTCCTGAAAAACCTGATGAGATCAATGTTGAAGCCACAGCCCCGCTAACTCTTGGCACAACCGCTGAGAACCTCGCCGCAGCGATCGCTGGCGAGAATTATGAGACTACGACGATGTATCCGGAGTTTGCAGACGTTTCCGAAAGCGAAGGGCTGGACAGGATTGCCAGCAGACTTCGATCGATAGCGGTTGCAGAGGCGCATCACGAAGAGCGGTATCGGAAACTGCTTGCAACTGTCAAGAAGGATACGGTCTTTACGAAGGATGCGAAGGTCACCTGGGTCTGCAGGAAATGCGGATACATACATGATGGCAAGGAACCACCTGTTGAGTGCCCGTCGTGCGACCATCCGAGAGAATACTTCGAGATTAAGTGTGAAGAATACTAAATAGGAGGTATATAATGACGGCTAAAGGAGAAGTTTACGAATGCAGTATCTGTGGAAACGTTGTTCAGGTAATAGAGGAAGGAGCCGGAGAGCTCGTCTGTTGTGGCGTTCCGATGGATCTTGTTTGAGTAAAAGGAGGGCACACTATGACGAACTATCGATGCAAGATGTGTGGCTACCTGTACCGCCCGGAGAGGGGTGACCCTACGAGCGGAATCGAACCTGGAACAGCATTTTCGGACCTGCCAGACGACTGGAAGTGTCCGTCCTGTGGTGTTGGGAAAGAGTTTTTCAAACCTGTTGAATAAATCGAGGGCGGTATAAACAATGGTTGAAAATGTTATTGATGAACAGTTTCTGCGAATAAACAGAGCAGCGAACCTGATGAATCTGACAGAGCTTGAGAAGAAGCACCTGCCGCATATCAGCATTCCTGTGAAGGTTGCGGCACGGGAGCCGTTTGACATCGAAATTGAGGTTGGCGGGATGCTCAAGCATCCGAATGAGCCGGGACACCATATCCAGTGGATCGGGCTGTATGCAGAGGACGTATTCCTAACACGAATAGACCTGACACCACAACTCACCGAGCCAAAGACCGTCTTCACGATAAGGCTCGATAACGTGGGATCTGTCAAACTGCGTGCGGTCTCGCGCTGCAACCTGCACGGGCTCTGGGAAGTCACCGGAACCGTTTCGGTACTGCCACCTGGAACACCGGTTGTACACGACACCAAGTTCGCATGTCTCACATGTGGGCAGATGACGTTTGTCGAAGGCGACAATCCTGAAACATGCTGGTTCTGCGGCGAGCACGAGGCAGAGAACTTCGCGGGCTGCTGAAGAGTCAGGAGGTTAATGGCATGACCAATTGGAAATGCTCAAACTGCGGATATACGCTGGAAGCGGACGTGCCACCGGAACAGTGTCCATCGTGCGGCGAGAGATGTGATTTCATTGATGTTAGCTGCTACATTCCGGAATGCGACACCACCATCAGTGGCGGGGTCGATGAGCGGCTGTAAGAAACTGAAGAAAATAGGAGGTATATAATATGGGAGAACAAACTGTAAAGAACATAAGCAAGAAGATCGGGTTCACCCCTGATATCATGAAGACGATTGGAGAGATCGATCCATCCTTCCTCAGGATTTATCACAAGTGCGATGAAGGTATACTGAAGGATGGTGCGCTCTCTGTTAAGGTGAAGACATTGATGGCACTCGCCTCGGTTGCAGCGCAGCGGTGTGAGCCCTGTGTGGACTCGCAGATGCGAAACGCAATCAACAACGGAGCAACAAAAGAGGAGATCGTGGAGACGCTCGAGGTCGTATTCATGACGTCAGGTGCCCCTGGTGTTGCGATGTTTCGGAATGCACTGAAACAACTGAAAGATTGAACAGGCAGATGTGATGGATATGGACGAAGAAAGCACAGCAGAACAGGCACAGGCACGCCCGATGCTTCATCTGGGGGAGACTGCCCCTGACTTTGAGGCTGTGACAACACACGGACCAATAAAACTCTCCGACTACAAGGGAGGGTGGGTCATCCTCTTCTCGCATCCGGCAGACTTCACGCCGGTATGCACAACAGAGTTTATAGGCTTTGCAAAGATGCACCCGGAACTTGAGAAGCGCGGTGTCAAATTGATCGGACTCAGCGTTGACAGCGTCCACTCGCATATCGCATGGGTGCGGAACATCGAGGAGAAGATGGGTGTTAAGATACCGTTTCCGGTGATTGCGGACCTTAACATGAATGTCGGGACGCTGTACGGAATGATCCACCCGGGACAGAGTGCGACCGCTGCTGTGCGATGCGTCTTCGTGATCGATCCCGACCAGATCCTGCGGGCGATGATCTACTACCCGCTCTCAACAGGCAGGAATATGGATGAGATTCTGCGGCTCGTTGATGCCCTGCAGGCGGCAGACAAGTATGGGATCGCAACGCCTGCTGACTGGAGACCAGGCGATCAGGCGATTGTGCCGCCGCCTGCAACAACGGACGAGGCAGAGAAGCGGCTTGGTGAGGGCTATGACTGCAAGGACTGGTATTTCTGCAAGAAGACAATCTAAACAAAGGAGGTGACAACCAATGGCTGAATATAGGTGTACAAACTGTGGATATACAACCGACGCTGATGCTGCGCCGGAAGAGTGTCCGGTCTGCAAGCACAAAGACTCGTTTGAGAAGATCAAGGACTGATGCACTTTGAGACTGAGTGGGGGTCATAACCCCATTTCACTCTCCATTTTTCCAGGGGATTTAACAGTCCAATCATCGCACATCAGCGCTGCCTGCTCCAGCATGGCATCTGTCGCCTTTTTCTGCTTGTCCGGGGATACCCGTACTTCCGGAGTATTCGTTTGACAATCACTCTGAGCTTTATCTGACCACTCTCTCATAACGTCCAGTCAATCGTCAGATTGTTTCGAATCGTGCCGACAAGCTCTCGTGCGATCGTTCGTAGCATTTCATCGCCCACCCCGCTCTGGCTCGCCGGTCCCTTCATTACATCTCACCTTCCAGCATCTTTTTTCCCGCCTCTGTAACTCAACTTTGGGGATTACATTTTAATCCAATAATCGACCACCTGCGCCTATGTTCCCACGACTGTGCCGATTTCAGGCACGCCACCCCATACACCCTCACCGAATACTGCCGAGTATCTCCTTATGCGCAAGCACGAACCAGAGCACGAACGGGACTGCAACCTCACAAACCCCCATGAATACCACAATGATCTCTGCGATCGCCGAACCACTGAAGTTCATCGGGAAATGTGAGACAAAATCGATGACATGCATGCAGAAGAGCACGAATACGCCGATTACAAGCATCTTCGCCCTTCGCATCAGATCAACTCCCGGCGTCGCAAGGATGAGCGCGATCAGGGGAATTATGTTGAAGTTCGCGAGATGTGCATCCTTCATTCCAATCTCGAATCCGCGGCACAGAAAGTACGGCGCGCCCTCACCAGTGACCAGCGTTGTGTGGTAACCCATGACCCAGAGCACGCACTTCGATGCCCATGCCAGAAGCGTTAGATATAGCTCCCCTATAGGAATCCAGATCAGGAAGAAGACGAAGGTGAGCACCAGGAATCTCACAATGAGGGTTGTGAGAAATTTGATCCTGTCAGTCATTTCACCACCCGGTCCACCCAGATAAGCCAGATTGCGATCACGAAGACGATGAAGATCGTTTGCCATAGGTAGGTGTGCACATACTCAAATGATTCGGGATACCATAACCCCACAAAAGCGAGAACCACGAGTCGAACCATGTTAATCGCATAGAGGGACGGAATTCCGAGAGCAATTCCTGTGAGCTTCTTCTTTGCGTCAGTGGGATACGCGAGGACGCAGGAGATGTACACGATGGATCCGAACATGGCTGTGCACTCATCGATGATTTTGAGCGATAAGCCTTCCAGTATCACGTTGTTCCCGCTCGCAACATTGCTCACGCCGAGGATGTGCAGCAAGAAACCAAGAAGGAACGCGGTCATATTCTCAAGAAAAGCAAAACGATCCATGAAATAGTAGTACAGCAGATAAAAAAAGGTACAGAGGGCTATGAATGAAACGATGAACTTTATCGCATCTTTGTTCAGATTGATGTAATCGATCAAGTCGTCTTTTGTGATCGCGCTTCTCATCAAACGACTGTGCTACTCAATCCATCATAACCATTCCTAGAGCTTCGTAAATAAATTCAAGAAGACCACGTCCCGGATGCTTGTGAACTTCAATTGCACACCAAATATCGCTCAGTTAATGAATCACGCGTTTTTCCTCCTTGGACCTCCGAGGATCCTGTCTTTTTCCATTTGCAGTTGGGCTTACAGTACATGCCCGATAACTTATGGCAGTAACCACGAGATTGCACAGATTCCCACAAGATTTCTGTGTCAATCTTGTGTAATCTCGTGGTTTTATATGGGGATATCCACACTATATGGGGGGCGAACGTTGATTAGCAACAAGTCCGCTACCAATCTTTCGTATCAATGCCCGCACCCGAGCAAGCTGACCAGCACCACGACGAGAACGCCCAGAATAACCATCTTCACAACGGACACGACGATGTTCTGCTTTGAGAGTCTTCCTGAGTAAATTCCAAGCACAACCAGCGCTGAGAGGCTTGCCGCAATCGATACCGCAAGCGCATTCGACTCGATTGTCATGAACGGTACGATCGGTACCAGAGAGCCTACAAAACTTGCGCCCCCGTGCGTGATTGAGTCCAGATATATCTTTCGTTTGGTCACTCTCTCGATCTTCGTGCCTGTCAGCCGCCGGAGGAGCGGTCGCTCCTTCTCAGCCAGTTTGGCGTACTCAACCGTGCTCTCTGCGAGATACGAGCCTATGCCGTTTGTCACAGCGAGCGCGACTGCAACACCGATTCCCACATGTACAACCCCTTCGTTCGGAGTGCCCGCGGTTGATGCCCCGATTACACCCCCGAGCACCGCAAGAATGCCGTCGATGCTGCCCAGGATGATGTAACGCCCCTGTTCCGACTTGGTCATGGCTCTTCTGCTTCGCGTAATTTGATCAGCGCAAATATACAATAATTGATAATGTCCCGATATTCGGACTCAACCCCCTCAGAAACTTTCGGAGCGTCTTTTGACTCCTCAAGACTGCGTATTCTGCACACTTTGACGAGTATCTGATCTGTTATCGATGGAAGCCTCATCTGCCTCCACGAATCGCCGTAATCAGCGTTCTTCGCAACTATCAGTTCTCTGAGTTCCCTGAGAATCTCGTCGTATTCCTCAATCGTGTTTGGTTTTTGCGACATGTCTGCAACCTCTATGTAACCCCTCGCATCGAAAAGGTTTGCATCTACCGCGCCCTGATCAGCGGAACACCGATACCATCGAATTCCGCGCAACTGCCTGCGACCAACTTTGCGCCCATAATGTTCGCGGTGGTTTCTTCTTGTGTCAATCTCATGAAATCTCGTGGTTTTTCTCCACATAGCCAAACATAGTTCCCAAGCAATCTCATCAAAACGTTTATCCATACTCGCAGAAGACGCTGAGATGGATGAAGATCGGTGTCATCGCAATCCAAGGGAACGTGGCAGAACATGTGAGCGCGCTGGAGCGCACGCTCGCCGAGCGAGACTGCCATGGTGAGGTCATCACAATCAAGCGTAGCGGACTCGTTTCTGGTTGCGATGCGATCGTTCTGCCGGGCGGGGAGAGTACCACGCTTGCACGACTCATGCAGAGAGAAGGCATCGACGCAGAGATTGTGCATGCGATCAAATTAGAGGTTCCGATACTCGGGACGTGCGCAGGTCTCATACTCCTCGCAAAAGAGAATCTGCTCGGGGCAATGGATATCGAGGTCAGAAGAAACGCATTCGGGAGGCAGTGCAACTCATTCGAAGCATCCATTGACATAACGGGTGTCGGAAAAGCGTTTCCAGCGGTCTTCATCCGTGCGCCAGCAATCGTGCGATGCGGAAGCGATGCGTCTGTGCTTGCGCGGTTCGGGGAGTACGTGGTCGCCGCACAGCAGGATAGTATGCTTGCACTCGCATTCCACCCGGAGATAGTCGCGGATACACGGGTGCATCATTATTTTTTGGAGATGATCCGATCCTGACCTCCGGATATGTGCCGGGAATGTTGATTACTACTTATCCTCTCGATTCCAGCCCATATAACGCGTCTTTACGCGTTCAATCTTCGGGTGGTGGTGCAGGTCGAATGGGAGCATCTCGTGTATGAGATACCTACCCCACAGATAATAAGACCCGATATAGATCACCAGCCCAAGCGCCATCCATGCTAGTAGCGTGTAACTTCCTGCGAGTCTGTTGGTCAGGATGCATATCGCCGGGACGAATAGAATCGGTACGAATATCCAGGTCCATGCGCCAGAGACATTCCACAGGTCGTACTCGGCGGTTATGGTGAGCCACCAGATCACATACAGAACCGTCAAGACGTAAGGGGTGTATCCGCGGGTGTCCTGAAGCAGGAATATGAACACTCCGAGCGTGATGTTTGCGAGCAGGACTATGTGTAGGAATGCTGTCACGCTTGTGCCGCTGAGACTGCCTGCGTCACGAGGGGGCTCAGCAGGTCCGATCTGCCGTCTCAAGTGCTCGATGTTCCGGTTCATCGCATCGAGTCGGTCTTTCATAATCTCAAAATCGACCTGAACCGATGCGACCTCGCGCAGTACCGGCTCGAGTCTCGGATATAAGTCATCGAATGCGAGATCGATTGACTCTGCATGGAGCATCGTTCTTCGCGCAAACAGAATCGCGCTGTTCAAAACCCCTATGCCGATTATAAAGATGATTATGTTGATTGCGAGATCAAATCCGTTGAAATCGCCTGTGAGATTGAATATAATTGGAAATATCGAGACATAGATCAGATAGATCGAGGCTATGATCATGCAGAATACGCCGAACTTCTCTTTGAACGAGATGCCGGGTCTCTTTGCTTCTCGATTACTGGGTTGCATAGTCAAAAGATCGAACCCGAGTCTACTTTATCTTTTCGCGCTGAGAATATACATCAGGATACATACAATAAAGATCACGAGCCCGAGTGATCTCACAGACTGCACAAATTTCTTCACGAATCCGTACTCTTTGCCGTATTTTGTGTATGTCTCCCCGTCCGCCGCTTCCTCGATGAAGTATCTGCCAAATGACCTGATCACAATTGGTTCTCCGCCGATCTCTACACCCTCCCCGCAGACCTGATCATCCAAGACCACCCAGTCATCCGTTCGCGACCCGGCGACGGCATCACCTTTCGTTCTGAACCCCTGTTCAGAGACGCTGTAAACCCTGTGAATCACCGGTATCATGACGGAATTCGTATCGAACATGATAATGTCTCCTATCTGCGGTTCGCAATCTATGTTCTGGATCAGGACGAGGTCGCCAGTCATGAGTGTTGGCTCCATACTCCCTGAACCGACCACAGCAAAGAAGAGCAACTGATTGTAAAAGAGATAAGCAATGATAACAACGATTATCAGCGGTACAACCGTGCTGAGGGTATCGGTCTTCTCTGTAAGTTCCCTGTAATGCCCCAGTTTGGAGTTTACCCTGTGTTCGTAAGACCGTGTGTGTACGGCGTTTGCAGCACCGGCAATCGCATGCGAAAGTGGGGGGGTAGCCCCGGCAACCACAGTCCGGTACGATGTGTAAAAGATGACGAGGAGGATCGCGCTGAAGAGTAGCCCACAGGAGAGGTTGAATGCGATATTCTTGATGATATCGAGCCAGAGCATGCTCAACCATCCGTGCTTATGAATGTGACACTGCTGCCGGTTCCATTCATCACACCGATCTCCCACGCACCATCTGATTTGCCTATATCAACCGTGATCTGCGTGCATCGATTCCATGAGATGTTGACGCCTGTTGACGTGTGGCAGCCGAGACATGCTTCATTGGAACCGGATAGTCCGCTCTCTGATTTTGTGGTGTTTTCACCCGACATGCCCAAAAAGAACTCGCGATGACCTTCTATTGGATGGGAGAGTTCGGTGTCAACGTGGTTGATTATGACATTCTCTCTCATCGCAGTGATGTTATGTATGTCATCACAGTCTCTGTGACACTTTAAACAACCAGTATGATTCATATCATATTTCATTGCCAGTACGTGCATCGCATTCACATCACCAGAACCAAACTCAGTATGGCATGTATTACAGGTATGAGTACTGTTGGAAAACAAGTCCCCATGGCATGCAAGGCACGAAACAGTTGTAGCGGCGTGGGCAGGGGTGTGTTCCCCAACCTCCCCTGTTTTGAAATAGTCGCTTACGTCCATCGATACATTATGGCACTCTGTGCACTCAAAGGGCATCTCTGCGGTTCTGTGCGGACTGTGAATACCATACGCACAACCGGTAAGCTCCCCTGACTCAAGCCAGTGACACTTCTCACAGGGTATTCCCCCGTCGTCCTTCGGATCATACCACGAATGCTGCCCTGCAAACATTGACAGGGTCTGTGGCAGCATGAATATGCCAATAGCAATCACCGCGAAACAGAGGAAAATCGTTTTCGTGGACATAATCAAAAAAGAAAGACAACGGGTCAACCCAAGTTCAGGTATAACCCGGTGTACTGCTAAACATTGATGCGTTTACTCCTAACGCGTCCGACTCGTTCCATGTCACGCCATAGCCACCAATCGTGTCGCCAAGTGCGTCGCAGGTCACATCGTAACTCACGTACGCGTTGCGCTGCCATGTGATGTTCACACCGACGTGGGTATGACATCCAAGACATGCCCTGTTCGGTTGCTGAAGCGCGAGATCATCCGTGCCAGGCTCGGTCGTTGCATTCAGACCATCATAGAACCATCTGTGCGCAGCCTTGTCGTCACTGAGTTCATCTACAACCCATGGGTGACAGTCGATGCACCAGACCGCTATTGCGGCATGCTGATCATTGCGATGATCATCCCATGAGCCATTGAGGAATTCGTGGCTTGAAGCGCTGCCTGCCCTCTGGTGACATCCATAGCATCGATCATCGACACCATCGCCACCCCAGAAGGTGGAGCCACCTGCAGCACCGGGTCCAAGACCGTAATCCATCGATCCGTTCACCAGACTACTGTATGATGTACTGTGAGGTCCACCACTGGCAGCGAGTTCCTCCTTCTCAAGGAAGTGGCACTTTGCACAAGGAATTCCGCCACTATCCGCCGGGTCGTACCATGAGTGCTGCCCTGCAAACATCGATAGTGTTGACGGGAGCGCGAACAAGCCAATTGCCACCACCGCGACCGATAGTAACAGTATTTTGTTCTTCATCTTATTATATCCCTCCTTCCATTGCTTGTAGCGATGAAAGTTTTGTTTCTTACAAAACGGGGGCTTTTGTGGAGAGATGCTATGCCGTCGTCACACTTAAACTTTGTGGTGCTATTCCGGTACCGCTACCCTTATGATACTATGTCATATCGTCATACAGCAATATAAGCCCACGTTTATGGCGGCAACTCACAGCACGCGGAAAACTCCCAATATCCCGATCAGATGACAACATTCGTCATGTTCATTGCGATCCGCTTGCCCTCCTCGTCATTCACAGTGACAATCACGCGCACCTCTGACCCATCGGGTGGCACAGATCCCATACCGACTGTGAGATCGTAGGTTCCTGAACCGGTGTATGGTACCGATGTCCAGTAGTTGATGCGGTGACCTTCGTGAACCATAAGCACATACACACCCGGGAAGTTTGCCGGGATGTCTTTTGGATATTTGAGGAGATTGATTCTGTCCACACCTGTGCTGATTGCTGTGACACTGGGAATTTCGTTCTCTCCGACCGTAACCTCCTCGATTGTCGCACTCACCGTAACAACCTTCTCGGTCTTCAGATACCCATGAGCAAAAGCGGCTATTAAAACAACCATCAGCAAAACCACGACTGCGTATTTTATTACGTCTTTTCCAGCCATTGAATCATCTCTCTATCAGCCATCTCTCAACTATCGATAGCACCCATCATATATCATTCGATCATTCGATCATCAAAGCCGGTTCGGTTCGTGCCCAGTTCATCCGATTCATTCCATCGCACATTATAGCCGTTTCTGTCGCAACTCACATCATAGCTTACGTATGCCTTGCGCATCTGCTTGAAGTTCACATCGGTGTGGGTGTGGCAGGCGATGCATGCCGCATTCGGGCTGACTGCCAGTTCCAGGCTCTTCATGTAAAATCTGCGGTGCGCCTCAAACCCATCCTGCAACTCGTCCAGCACATTCGGATGGCAGTCTGCGCACATCACTGATATAGCCGAATGCGGGGTATCTGCGGGCACGTTGAGCCATGAGAGGTTGAATGAGACCGGGACGCTGTAATCGAGGTCTGAGTTCTGGTGACAGTCGTCGCAGACGAGGCTTGTGTGCGCGCCAGTGGTTGTGAATTCCTCGTATATCCGCACGTGACACTTCCTGCAGTTTGAGGGGTCGCATGAATCCTCGATAGCAAAGCCTGCCGTAACAAAGACCATGGAGATCGCCATGAGTCCAAAAGCTAGGTACAGGAAACGTGCATACGTTCTCATAAGTGTGTCTCAGCAGGGATATGCTTATATTCTTTTTGGTGGTTGACAAAAAATATAAATTTTACGATAACTGTCATGGCAAATCACAACATATCTATTGTGAGCGCCCTCAGTCCCGGATACGCACTCTTCTGGCGAAACTTAATCTACCCGTGTCGCAGAATGGGGGCTATGACCCGGATAGCAGTCGGCGGAACGTTCGATCCGCTGCATGAGGGGCACAGAGCGCTCCTCAGCCGTGCTTACGAACTTGGCAGAGGTGGAGATGGTGAGACTGGAGAGGTTACCATTGGATTGACCTCGAACGATCTTGCAAGAAGGCGGCTGCATCCGGTCGCTGATTATGCGGTCCGGGAACGTGAGGTGCGGCGGTATGTGAATGACCTGTTCAACATATCGCCGGAGATTGTGATGCTACACGATCCCTATGGCACCACACTGTCCGAACCCTTCGATTACATCGTTGTATCACCGGAAACGCACCCCGTGGCAACGAAGATCAATGAACTCCGCAGAGAGCGCGGGATCGGTGATATCGAGATCGTTCTGGTGCCTTATGTTCTGGCAGAGGATGGTCTACCGATCTCCTCCACGCGCATCAAGAATGGTGAGATCGATCTGCGTGGAAAGTTGATAACAGATCACAAACAAAGGTGATTCGATGACCGAGATATCCAGCATGATCATCACGCACTCAAAAGCAAGCATAACAGATATCGAGAACGCATGGCACGGCACGGTCGAAGACCTGTTGCGCAGACTGCATTCGAATGAACTGGTGCATGAGTGTATGGTGCTTATGACCTGTAACCGTGTGGAGGTGTATGTGGTCTCGCCGAAAGGCAGCAAAGTCCTCTTCGAGTACACAAAGAAGATGGGCGTTCCCGAGAGAATCCTCGAGTTTAATGACCATGGAGAGTCGCTGGTACACCTCATGCGGGTTGCATGCGGGCTCGAATCAATGATCGTTGGCGAGGATCAGATTCTCGGGCAGGTCAAGGACCTGTACCATATCGCAAGAGATGTGGGCGTCACAGGAAAGGTGCTGGACACCGCCTTTGACAAGGTGATCCACGTCGGGAAACGTGTGCGTTCGGAGACCCGGATCAACAAAGGCTCGGTATCCATCGGTTCGGCAGCAATCGACCTTGCAGAGGATGTGATAGGGACACTCTCCGGTAAGACGGTTGTTGTCATCGGTGCCGGCACGATGGGGTCGCTTGTTGCGCATGCGCTTGCGCACAAGGATGTTTCGGCGATATATGTCGCTAACCGCACAATCGAGCGTGCTGAGGAGCTTGCAGAGGAGCTTAATGGAATTGCGGTCCAATATGACGATCGGGATCAGTATATCGCACGCTCTGATGTCGTGATCAGTGCAACGTCCGCACCCCACGCAGTCCTGACTGCGGAGATGCTGCAACAGATAACAGAGGGTCGCGACAAGGACCTGCTCCTAATTGACATCGCAACCCCGAGAGACATTGAGGAGAGCGTATCCGATCTGCCGAATGTATTGCTCTACAACATCGATGGTCTCAAGAAGATCAGCGATAGGAATCTGCAGAAGAGGATGCACGAGGTTGCAAGGGTTGAAAAGATCATAGAAGAGGAGTATGAATTGTTAAAGCTGCAGTACAAGCGGCAGCGTGCAGACAATATCATAGCATCGTTGTATAATCAGATAGAAGGTCTGAGAATCCGTGAACGTGAGCGTGCGGTCAACCGGCTATCCGCGAAACACACGCTCGGGGATTTTGAGCGCAGTGTGCTCGATGACCTCACGCACGCAATCACAAACAAGGTGCTGGCAGAGCCGACCAAGACGCTGCGCAATGCAGCAGCAGAGGATGACATCGACTTCCTCGATGCCACCGCCGCGCTCTTCAAACTGGATAAGAAGCGTTATTGAGAATCTCGCCTCTGTACCATTCGATAAATCGCTCAACTCCCTCTCGAATCTCGGTTCTCGCTGTCCATCCGAGTTCCTTGATCCTGCTTACATCTGCCAGCGTGTCGTTTACGTCTCCTTTCTGCTTCTCGATGTATATTACATCGGCTTTCATCCCCGCGGCGTCTTCTATGGTTCTGATCAACTCATTGACACTGATCCTCGAACCGCCTCCGACATTGAAGACCTCGCCACTTGATTCGCTCAGCGCGGAGAGGATATTTGCATCAACGATATCAGCGACGAACGTGAAGTCGCGGGTCTGTTCCCCGTCCCCGTAAACCGTTATCGCCTCACCGTTCATAATTGCCCGGACAAATAGATGTATCGCCATATCGGGTCTTTGTCTTGGACCATAGACCGTGAAGTACCTCAGCGACACGGTTGGCACCCCGTAATTTTTATAGTACAGGTAGCACAAGTTTTCGGCTGCCAGTTTTGTGACACCGTACGGGGAGACTGGCTTTAACAGGCGCATTTCGTTCATCGGCAGTTCGCAATCGCCGTAAACCGATGATGATGAAGCGTAGACGAATTTTTTTATCGGCTCGTCCTTGTAATGCTCAAGTAACCGCTGGGTTGCTATGATGTTGTCGCTGGTATATATCTCGAAATCAGAACCCCAGCTCTTCCGTACTCCTGCCTGCGCTGCCTGATGGAATACATAATCCACTGCAGGAAAATTTTCCATTGACCGGAGGTCCTGTTCCAGCAGGGTAAATCGCTCATTCTCGAGAGACTTTTCTATGTTCTTCTCTTTATATGCCCTTGCGTAGTAATCAGTGAAGCAATCGATCCCGATCACATCAAAACCGTCTCTTAACAGACGTTCTGTGAGGTTAGAGCCTATGAACCCCGCGCATCCCGTTACCAGTGCTTTCATACATCTATCACCAATCCTTACTTTGTGGAGATGTACTATTAAGGTTATTCATTGACAAATTGGGCGAATGGCAACAGGCATCCAGAGGACAGCAGTACGGTTGGGCTGTGCATAGTTTAGCACAATCAAATAATCAGTGGTTACCAGATGGTTGTGGCACCGAGTGGTATGATTACAGCACACAT
>Ga0209013_10001616_pt1 | contig 20638 bp, 18 predicted proteins | sample Cruoilmetagenom2_FD_187291 | JGI IMG/M metagenome (GOLD analysis project Ga0209013, IMG submission 187291) | Oil polluted marine microbial communities from Coal Oil Point, Santa Barbara, California, USA - Sample 2 (SPAdes) (version 2) | ecosystem: Environmental > Aquatic > Marine > Oil seeps ...
CGTTAATGAATTTCCTTCAAATATATGAATTATAAGAATTGTTTGTATTTTTAGGGATCAATTTTAGAGTAAACCTTCACACAGGAACAATGAATAAAATTAAAGTGGAACAGCCGGATAAGAGTCTGCTGGAGGAAAGGGGCGTTTTTTCCTGGCCCATCTGGACAAAAGAATCGTCACGGTTCGACTGGACTTATGCCGGCGATGAGGAGTGCTTCATACTGGAAAGTGAGTTCAGTGTGGAAACCGATGAAGGAACCGTACATGTGAAACCCGGCGATTTTGTCACGTTCAAAGATGGTTTGAAATGTACCTGGAATATCAAAAAACCGGTGAAAAAGCACTATAATTTCCCGTAATGGATTATAAAAAAGGAGTTGTTGTCCGGTCTACCGGAAGCTGGTACACAGTACTTACCGAAACCGGCGAAAAGGTGGACTGTAAAATAAAAGGGCGTTTCCGGATAAAAGGAATCAGGGCCACGAACCCTGTTGCCGTGGGTGACATCGTTGATTTCCATTTATCGGTGTCGGATGACGGAGTGATTACGCATATTCACGAGCGGAGAAATTACATCATCCGGAAAGCGACAAAACTGTCCAAAGCCACGCACATCATTGCATCTAACCTCGATCAGGCAATTGTCATCGTATCGTTGGTAATGCCCAGAACTTCCACAGGATTTATTGACAGGTTTCTGGTTACGGCCGAAGCCTACCACATCCCTGTTTCCATCATCTTTAATAAGTTTGACCTGTATGATGAGAAAGTAAAAGGACAACTGGATTATTATGTCGATGTATATCAGGAATTAGGGTATACCTGTCTGGTAACTTCTGTGCCCGATTGTTTGCGTCTGGAAGATTTCAGGGATATTCTTAGCGACAGAAAAAGTTTACTGGTGGGCCATTCCGGCGTCGGGAAGTCGGCCCTTATCAATGCCATCGATCCGAAACTGGATCTGAAAGAAGGACAGATCTCAAAATACCATGAAAAAGGGAAGCATACTACAACATTTGCCGAAATGTTTGAGCTTGGTTTTGGTGGCTATATTATTGACACACCGGGCATCAAGGAGTTTGGCCTGGTGGAATTTGAAAAAGAAGAATTGGGGCAGCGGTTTCCCGAAATGCGTCAACGAATGCACAACTGCCATTTTAACGACTGCTTGCATGTTGATGAACCCGGATGTGCCGTCTTATCTGCTTTGGAAAAGGGAGAGATTGCCGAGTTCAGATATCTGAATTACCTGAATATGCTTGGAAATTTAATCGAATAAAATACTTCTTAGTATCTTTGCAGCGTTATAATTGAAGCAGGTTTGCATTGAGGAAAACAAACGGAAACAAAAAGGTATGATTGCACGACATTTGATATCTGAAGACATTTTACCGCTTAAAACATCAACAACGGGTGAGCAGGCGCTTAACCTGATGGAAGAACTAAAAGTTTCCCACTTTCCGATCGTAAATAATGAAGTTTTCTTAGGGCTGATATCCGAACAGGATATTCTTGATTTAAATCATTTAAAGGAACCACTGGGCAACTATAATCTTTCCCTGAAAAACCCTTATGTCAACGAGCATCAGCATTTGTATGACGTGCTGAAACTTGTGCGTGATTTAAAACTTACGCTGATCCCCGTATTGGATGATCATGAGCGGTATTTAGGGTGTATTACGTTGATGGATCTGGTGAATTATATAGCCGGCTCATTCTCACTGGAGAATCCGGGAGGAATTATTGTACTGGAAATGAGCCAGAATGATTACAACCTTACTGAAATAGCGCAAATAGTTGAATCAAACGATGCCAAAGTATTAAGCTTGTTTTTAGCAAGCCATTCCGACTCAACACGCCTGGAAGTAGCTATTAAGCTGAACAAGACCGACCTTGGTGGCGTGCTGCAGACTTTTGACAGGTACGGGTATTATGTTAAAATTTCTTTCGGCGATGATGAGGACCGCGATGACATCAAAGAAAACTATGATTCGCTGATGAATTACTTGAATATTTAAAACTCCTTCCGGCTCCAAAGACGACAGGGACTGGTTTTACGTTAAAAAAAGTTAAGATTCCGTAAAAAAAAGCATGCTTTTGCCCATCCTATTTTTTTTAGCATTTTTTAAATTAGCTTTGTACGCTTAATAAGCTGCACGCATGAAAGTTGCATTATTTGGAAAAGAATTTGCCAAAAACCAATACATTTATCTTCAGCAGATAATTGACGAGTTGGTTTTAAACAATGTAGATATAAGCCTATATGCTCCCTTTTTCGAAAAGCTGGGAAATAAACTGAATCTGCCCGAAAAGTATTCCTTGTTTGATTCGCACAATGATCTTATTAAAGGAACTGACATGCTTTTTTCGATCGGTGGTGACGGAACCTTATTGGACACGATTCCTTACGTACGGGGTTCGGGCATACCCATATTGGGAATCAACCTGGGAAGGTTGGGGTTTTTGTCGAGCATTTCAAAAAACGAAATAAAGCAGGCACTGGAAAATATTTTTGCCGGCGAATATTACCTTGACAAAAGAGCCTTATTGCAATTGGAGAAACCAGACAAACTTTTCGGCCAACTGAACTTTGCACTGAACGACCTTACTATTTACAGAAATAACACTACCTCATTAATTGTTGTACATGTTTATGTAGATGATAATTTTTTAAACTCGTACTGGGGTGACGGCCTGATTGTGTCAACGCCGACAGGATCTACAGCCTATTCGATGAGTGCGGGTGGCCCGATTGTAAGCCCCGGTTCGCAAAATTTTGTTATTGCCCCCATTGCCTCACACAATTTAACGGTAAGGCCTATCGTTATTCAGGACAGTAGCGTTATCAGAATAAAAATAGGTGGCAGGGAAGACAAATACCTGATGACGATGGATTCACGGCATTCGATGATCAATAAGGAAGAAGAATTGGTCATCAGGAGATGTGATTTTGAGGTGAACCTTGTGGAAATGAAGGACAAAAACTTCTTCTCTACCATCCGTGATAAACTCTATTGGGGAGTTGATACGAGAAACTGATATGCCTTTATCGGAAGGCATACGTTCATAGGTGTTTGTGATATGCAAAAAAATGATAATTTTGGCGCTCAAATTTAGAATGAAGCACATTATAAAAAATAATACGTTTCGAGGCATAATAACCGGATTGCTCGCCGGTTTTATTTTTATTGTACCTGCTACTTTGACAGCACAAACATTGGAGGTAGGCATTTCCGCTGGCACATCTTATTATCTGGGCGACATAAACCCCGCCCTTCCTTATGTATATGCGCAGCCGGCTTACGGTGCGCTGGTACGATATAACATCAACAACAGATGGTCGGCCCGGTTTTCGTACTCCAGAGGTAAGCTTAAAGGAGATGATTTAAAATCCAATGTGGTAAAAAATCGTAATTTGAATTTCCAGACAAACATCAATGATTTCTCGTTGATAGGGGAGTTTAATTTCTGGGAGTATTTTACGGGCAGTAAAAAGAATTATTTCACGCCTTATATTTTTGGCGGCATAGGTTTATTCACTTTCAAACCGTTTAATTTTAGCGGAACAAACCTTAATGCACACGGAACAGAGGGGCAAAATGTGGGCTACAACGGCAGGTCTCCGTATAAGCTCTGGAATTTTTCCTTTTCTTTTGGCTTTGGATTCAAATACAGTTTATCCGATCGGCTTGCCCTCGGACTTGAATGGGGGATGAGAAAAACATTTACTGATTATATTGATGATATAAGCACCACTTATTACACCAGCGGAGACCCTGTTTCGGACCCTAAAGGATTATATGATGCCGGGATGCAGCGGGGGAATGAAAATACGATGGACTGGTATAACTTTACGCTGTTATCCATCACCTATAAATTCAACCTGTACGGAAGTAAAAAGTGTAGAGACAATGTTTGGTAAAACACTTGGCCGATGAGCTTTAAAGAACAGATCATACCCGAAAAACTGCCTGCACACATTGCCATCATTATGGATGGGAACGGAAGATGGGCAATGAAACAGGGTAAAGATCGTGTTTTTGGCCACCAGCATGGCATAGGTGCCGTCAGGAATGCTGCTGAAGCCGCTGCTGAATTGGGGGTGAAGTATTTAACGGTTTACGCCTTCTCAACCGAAAACTGGAACCGTCCGCGTATGGAAGTTGACGCACTGATGAGTTTGTTTGTCGAGACCATAGAACAGGAACAGGAAACACTGAAGAAGAACAATATTCGCCTTAATGCCATAGGCGACCTGGCGAGTCTTCCTAAAGAGAATTATAAAAAACTCATGGATGCAATCGGTAGAACAAAAGACCATAACAGAATGGTGCTTACACTGGCCATGAGTTACAGTTCGAGGTGGGAAATATTAGATGCCGTTAAAAAGATTCTGGAAGATTACAACCGGAAAAAAATAACGGCAGATGATCTTACAGAGGCTTATTTTGGCCTAAAACTGACAACTGCCGGAATGCCGGATCCTGAGCTTCTTATCAGAACAAGTGGCGAAAGCAGGCTGAGTAATTTTCTTCTATGGCAGGCAGCATATACTGAATTGTATTTTACGTCAAAACTCTGGCCGGAATTTGAAAAGGAAGATCTGTACGAAGCCATAGTTAACTATCAAAACCGGGAAAGAAGATTTGGTCTTACAAGCCAGCAGTTAAACAGATAAATGGAAAGCATGATGAGGAGATTGGGAGATTTTTTTTCAAAGATACTTGTGGTTGGGTTTTTGTTTGTGCCTTTTATTACGATGGCCCAGATAGACATTGGGGATGATCTTTCCAAAATCAATTACGACCATCCTGTTGATTATTACATTGGCGGTATCGAAGTTGAGGGAGTTAAATACTTCGACAAGAATGTCATCATCATGTTGTCACAACTGGAGGTTGGACAACGTGTTAAAATTCCGGGAGAGGCTATAACGAGTGCTATAAGGAAATTATGGAACCAGGGGCTGTTTGATAATATAAAAATTACGGCTTCAAAAATAGAAGCCGGAAAGATATATCTTAAATTCTATGTTCAGGAACGGCCAAGGCTCAGTAAGTTTTCTTTCGATGGAATTCGTAAATCAGAAGCGGATGACATTCGCGAAAAGATCAATCTTACCAGAGGTGATGTGGTTACTGATCATTTAATGATTCGGACCATAAATATCATAAAAGACTATTATGCTGATAAAGGTTTTTTAAACGCGGATGTGTCCATTAAAGAAAAACCTGATAAGGCCCAGGAAAACTTCGAGGAACTGGTTATAAAAATCAGAAAAAAGAAAAAAGTAAGGATTGAATACATTGATATCGTAGGGAATAAAGACTTTTCAGACGATGCGGTTAAAGGTGCGATGAAGGAGACAAAGGTAAAAGGTAATTTCAATCCGCTTGATAGCATTGGCCCACTGATTATCAATCTTGGTGGTGACGCTATCAGGTTTAAATTTAAAAAGTTCAGGGATGACCTTTTAGATTATTTTACAGATAATTACCGAATTAGATTGTTCAAGGGCTCAAAGTTCATCGAAACGAATTATAAGGACGATCTCGATCTGATCGTGGCCAAATACAATAAAAAAGGGTACCGGGATGCACATGTAATCAGCGATTCCATTATCCGGGTTAATGACCAGAATATCGGTATAAAGATCTTTCTGGAAGAAGGAGATAAATATTACTTCAGAAATATCACCTGGGTAGGAAATACCGTTTATTCTTCTGCTTTCCTAAGTACTGTTCTGGGTATTCGAAAAGGAGACGTGTACAACAAAGAATTGCTGGAAACCAACCTGAACTTTAATCTCAACGGGTTTGACGTCAGTTCACTATATATGGACAACGGATACCTGTTTTTCAATGCTACTCCTGTTGAAGTATATGTGGAGAACGATTCAATTGATATGGAGATCAGAATATATGAAGGTGATCAGGCGCGTATACGAAATGTTACGGTAAAGGGCAATGATAAAACAAACGATCATGTCGTTATCAGAGAATTGCGAACACGTCCAGGGCAGCTCTTCAGCAGGTCTGACATTATCAGAACCCAACGCGAGCTGGCGAACCTGCGTTATTTTAACGCCGAAACAATCACACCCAATATAAAACCCGACCCGGCGAATGGAACGGTTGATATTGAATGGGATGTTGAAGAAACCTCAGCCGACCAGATTGAACTTTCGGGGGGCTGGGGCTACGGCAGGATCATAGGAACGCTGGGCTTAAGTTTCAACAACTTTTCCCTAAAGAGCATCTTTAAAAAAGGTGCATGGAGGCCTGTTCCATCAGGTGACGGGCAAAAATTATCAGTCAGGTTCCAAACTTATGGTAAAGGATATATGAACTGGAGCATTTCATTTACCGAACCCTGGCTGGGTGGTAAAAAACCCAATGCGCTGACAGTTTCGTATTATCACTCCATTTATTCTAACGGTTACCCCAAGTCGGACACCAACAGATCATCATTCGTTACGGATGGAATTACTATTGGCCTCGGTAAGAGGTTAACCTGGCCAGATGACTTTTTTACATTATATAATGGTGTGAATATTCTCATGTATAAGTTACAGAATTATGGAACCATTTTCCCCGTTGGGTCGGGAACAGGTAGCTACAACAACATCAGTTACGAAGTAATTCTGGGCAGAAACTCCGTTAGCCAGCCTATTTACCCGCGAAACGGTTCGGATATTTCCGTAGGTCTGGAAATGACACCGCCGTATTCGCTCTTTTCTAACAAAGATTTCAGCGACCTGACGGATGATGAACGTTATAAATGGATCGAGTATTACAAAATAAAAGTAAAAGCATATTGGTATTTTGAATTTTTTGATAAGCTGGTGTTGGCGGCAAAATTCAGATTTGGATACCTCGGGCACTACAATGCCGAATTGGGTACAACTCCGTTTGAGAGATTTTATCTCGGAGGTGATGGTTTGACCGGTTATTATAATTATGATGGTCGCGAGGTAATCGCCATGCGCGGTTATGAAAACGAATCAATCACGGCTTATTATCGTGGGGATAAAAATATTGGGGGAACCGTCTTTACAAGAAACACGCTGGAAATAAGATACCCGCTTTCGCTCAACCCAAGTTCGACTATTTACGGTTTGGCATTCGTTGAAGCAGGAAATACATGGCTGCAACCACAGGGCTTTGATCCGTTCGACCTGAAGAGATCAGCCGGAGTTGGAATCAGGGTGTATTTGCCGATGTTTGGGATGCTGGGACTTGACTGGGCATATGGTTTTGACCCGATACCCGGATGGCCAAGTGCTTCGGGAAGCCATTTCCACTTCTCTATGAACCAATCGCTTGATTAAATCGGATGATGGCAGGGTTTTTGAATTTAGTAACCGGACAAAAAAATAAATACACATGAAAAAGCAAAATCTAACTACAATCATTGCCGCGACAGCGGTTCTTCTCTTAATCTCTTTTTCCAGCACATCTTTCAGCCAAAGCCAGAAATATGCGTTCGTTGATACGGAATATATTCTGGACAACATTCCGGAATTTCAGGATGCTCAGGATGAACTTGATGATCTTTCCGTAAAATGGCAAAAAGAAATTGAAACAAAATATGCGGAAGTAGAGGAAATGTATAAGAAATATAAGGCTGAATCGGTATTGTTGCCTGATGATATTAAAAAGAAAAGGGAGGACGAGATTGTTGCCAAGGAAAAAGGAGTAAAAGAATTGCAGCGGAAGTATTTTGGCCCTGAAGGTGAATTATTCAAAGCACGGCAGGAGTTGGTTCAGCCAATACAGGAAAAGGTGTTCAATGCTATTGAGACCATTGCCAATACGCGGAATTATTCGTTTATTTTTGATAAAGCAGGCGGTATGACATTGCTTTACGGAGATTCGAAGTTTGATATCAGCGATGATGTTCTGGATGAGGTGGGAACGGTAATGCAAACGGTTAAAAGAGAACAGAGAAACAGAAACTAATATCCGGTTCCCGGTAGGGGTTGGAACATGGTTTAGTTAATGTTTCTTAATTATTTCAAATTGAAAAAAGCAAAAACACTATTGTGTTGATTTTTTCTTAATTTTGCGAGCCGTTTCAGCCAGGTAATTATTAATCAAAATATTAAATTAATTAATTTAGAAATGAAAACGTTTAAGAAAGTAGTTGTATTATTCTTTTTTATGGTATCTCTCACATCTTTGGGATTTAGTCAGGCAACATTAAAACTGGGGCATATTGATTCAAACCAAATCTTATCCTTGATGCCGGAAACCGATTCACTACAGAATGAATTGAAGAACTATGCCGACTATCTGGATCAGCAAATGAGTGCCATGGCTATGGAGTATCAATCAAAAGTGAATGATTACCAGGATAATGTGGCAACTATGTCACCCCTGATCAGACAAACAAAAGAAAAAGAAATAACAGACCTTCAAGCACGTATCCAGGCATTTCAGCAATCAGCTGACCAGGATCTGTCAGCCAAGCAGGCCGAACTTTTCAATCCGCTCATCGAAAAGGTAAAAAGTGCGATCGACGAAGTAGGAAGAGAAAACGGTTATACATACATTCTTGATGTTGGAGCCGGTGCCGTTATTTTCTATGAAGGTGGTGACGATGTGCTTCCTTTAGTAAAGAAAAAGCTGGGCATTTAATAAAAAGAATTTCTGAAAAAAAAGAGATTGTCAGTTAATGACAATCTCTTTTTTTTATTCATTATCATACCAACTGGCGTACATATTATAATTGTTTGAAATACGATGTATTTCTCCCTCTAAAAGTTCTGTATCCACGGCTTTGATCTTCTTTGCCGGAACACCAGCATAAACACTTCCTGATGTGACCAAAGTATCTTTTGAAATTACTGCCCCGGCTGCAATAACGCTATTACTTTCAACAACAGCACCATCCATAATGATAGCCCCCATACCTATCAATACATTATCCTGAATGGTACACCCGTGTACAATGGCCCCGTGGGCAATGGATACATTATCGCCGATAGTCACAGGAGCCTTCTGGTAGGTGCAATGGATGATAACACCATCCTGTATGTTTACATTGTCTCCGATCCTGATGTAATGCACATCGCCCCTCACAACAGCATGGAACCAGATACTGCACTTGTTTCCGATAAGCACATCCCCTGTCAGGGTAGCGTTGTCAGCAATAAAGCAGCCTTCGCCCCACCGTGGTTTTATCCCTTTAACCGATTTGATAATTGCCATAAGATGAATTTACGGATAATTGATAAAATAGTGTAAGCCGATACTTTGTTTTCTTTCCTGGGCAAACCTGATGACCAGGTAGGCTACATTGATGATGTTTCTTAATTCACAAATTCCTTCAGTGATCAGTGACTTATTATACAAGTCTTCCGTTTCCTTGTAAATAATTTTCAACCTGTCCAGTGCTCTTTTAAGCCGGAGTTCCGACCGTACAATACCTACATAATTACTCATAATTGATTGCACTTCTTTTTTTGATTGGGCAATAAGAATCAGCTCTTCGTTCAGCACAAGTCCTTCATCGTCCCAGTCGGGTACGTTCATTTCGAGTTGGTTGTTTTTAATGTGTTCCACAGCATGCAAAGCAGCTCTGTGCGAGAAAACGGCTGATTCGAGAAGCGAATTGGAAGCAAGCCGGTTAGCTCCATGAAGTCCTGTGCTGGCCACTTCACCTGCAGCATACAGGTTGGAAATACTGGTGCATCCGTTTTTATCGGTTTTTACACCGCCACAGGAGTAATGAGCTGCCGGCACAACGGGTATCATATCTTTTGAAATATCAATCCCCTTACTTAAACATTTAGCATAAATAGCCGGGAAGTGCGACATAAGTAAATCCCGGTTGATATGCCGTGCGTCAAGATAGACGAAATCGTCACCGGATAGTTTCATTTCGTTGTCGATGGCGCGTGCTACAATATCCCTGGTAGCGAGGTCTCCCCGTTCATCATATTTTTTCATGAAGGCAGTACCATCGCGAGCTTTTAAAATAGCCCCCGCTCCGCGCAAAGCTTCTGTTATTAAAAACGAAGGGCTCTCGCCGGGAAAATAAAGAGAGGTCGGGTGGAACTGCACAAACTCCAGTTTCTCAACGAGGGCCTTTGCCCGGTAAGCCATTGCCACGCCATCGCCAGTAGCAAACTTCGGGTTGGTGGTTGTTTGGTAAACATTGCCAAGTCCGCCGGTTGCCAGCAAAGTTGTTTTAGCAAGAATGGTTTCTACTTCATTTGTGTTTTTGTTCAGAGAATATACACCGTAGCACGAAATGTCTTTTCTCTTTCGTATGACCATTTCCCCCAAATGGTGTTGTGTGATCAGGTCGATGGCAAAATGATTTTCTAAGATTTCGATGTTCTCATGTTCGTGCACTTTAGTACTGAGCGCGCGCTGAATTTCATACCCGGTCGTGTCTTTGTGATGCAGGATACGGTACTCTGAGTGGCCGCCTTCTTTAGCTAAGGCAAACTTTCCCGATTTCTCTTTGTCAAACTGGGTGCCCCATTCGATAAGCTCTTTGATACGTTCCGTTGATTCGGTTATGGTAATTCGTACAATCTCCGCATCATTCAATCCGGCTCCGGCACTGATGGTGTCGGCAATATGCTTTTCGTAATCGTCAGGCGAATACATAACCGCGGCAATACCACCTTGCGCATAACTGGTTGCTGTATCGTTGACAGATGTCTTCGACAGCAAACAAACGCTGCCATATTCGGCAACTTTAAGTGCATAGACCAGGCCGGCCATGCCTGATCCCACAATTAAAAAATCGACTTTTCTTCGCATCTGCTGAGCTTGTAATTTTCAGATAAAAGTAAGGAAACTCAGGCAATGAATTCAAAGATGACCGATAATTTTATGCATCTAGCGCCAGTTGCGTCCTAAACGATGAAAAAAGATTGCATTAAAGTCATGAATGATTTTTAGCAATTTTTTCAGCAGTGGCGGCATTTTTTGCATCCTTTTTTTTGCTGTAGAAAAAAAGGATGAGCCAGCCCGGCTTGAGGGCATTATTAAATTATATTTATTTAGGACAGTATTGATTTAGCGCATAAAAAAAGCCCGATCGTTATGACCAGGCTCCTTTGAATATTCAATTTTTAGTTTATTCAGGATGAATTGCTTCAACCGGGCAAACATCTGCACAGGCACCACAGTCGGTACACAGGTCAGGGTCAATTACATAAATATCACCTTCAGAGATTGCCTCTACCGGGCATTCATCAATGCATGTACTGCAAGCAGTACAATCGTCATTTATTTTGTAAGCCATGATAATAAAATTTAATTAAAAAATTTAGCTCGGCAAATATATATATAATCCTGTTAACATTTTATGTTAAATCGAGCATTTAAACTAAAAATATGGGCATTATCTGTATCATTTTTTATACAGTGGAGCAGACACATATCTAAAAAAGTGCATAAGTGTATTTACACACACTTTTTAGTTAAAAAAAAACAACGGTGTCGTGTTTTGTTACTACATAAAAAGTATTTTTGCTATGATTTTAACATGCTAAAAATGGCAAACGAAAAACAAAAAATAGTCGAACTTAAAAATGCAGTAATTCGATTTGCAGGAGATTCAGGAGACGGAATGCAATTGACCGGTAATCTATTTTTAGATTCAACGGCCATTGTAGGAAATGATTTTGCAACATTTCCTGATTACCCGGCTGAAATCAGAGCACCGCAGGGTACTATTTCCGGAGTTTCCGGTTTTCAGATTAATTTTGGTGACAAAGATATCCATACGTCTGGCGACTTAGCGAATGTATTGGTGGCTATGAACCCCGCTTCTTTAAAAGCTAACATGAACTGGATTACTAACGATGCAATCATCATCGTTGATTCGGATGCTTTTATCGAGAAAAATATGGTAAAAGCCGGTTACGAAAACAACCCGTTAACGGATGGCTCTTTAACCGGACATCTGCTTATCGATGCTCCGATTACAACAATGACCAAGGATGCAGTAAAAGAACTGGGACTGGATAATAAATCGGCACAGAAATCGAAGAACATGTTTGCACTGGGCATGGTATTGTACATGTTCAACCGCGAATACCACAACACGATCAAATTCTTTGAGCAAAAGTTCAAGTCAAATCCGATTGTGGTTGAGGCAAACAAAAAGGTGCTGATTGCCGGGTATCATTTTGCCGATACAATTGAAGCGTTTGCCAGTACTTTTAAAATTGAACCAGCCCCGCTGGAAAAAGGATTGTATCGGAATGTGACCGGAAACCTAGCCACCGCCTGGGGTTTTCTGGCAGCTTCGGAACGTTCGGGCAGAAATCTGTTTTTAGGTTCGTATCCCATTACGCCGGCTTCCGAAATTCTTCAGGAGATAGCCAAACACAAGCAGTTTTCAGCCATAGCCTTTCAGGCTGAGGATGAGATTGCCGGGATTGTCTCAACCATCGGAGCAAGCTTTGCAGGAGCCATGGCCATTACCACAACATCCGGTCCGGGGCTCTCGTTGAAAAGCGAAGCTATTGGCTTAGCGGTGATGACAGAATTACCCATTGTAATTGTTGATGTACAACGGGGAGGTCCCTCGACAGGCTTGCCGACAAAATCGGAACAATCCGACCTGATGCAGGCGCTTTACGGAAGGAACGGCGAGGCTCCTGTGATCGTTTTGGCAGCCCGCAGTGCGGCCGATTGTTTTTATTCTGCTTATGAAGCATCGAAGCTTGCCATGGAGCATATGACCCCCGTAATTTTATTAACGGACGGTTCTCTGGCAAATGGGTCGGAAGTCTTTTTAATTCCGAAAGTTGCTTCGTTGCCTGAAATAAACCCACCGATAGCTGAACCTAACGACCCGGATTACTTGCCTTATAAGCGGGATGATAAAAAGCTGAACAGAAAATGGGCCGTGGCAGGTACGGTAGGGTTACGCCATCGTATTGGAGGCCTGGAAAAAGAAGATCTTACCGGCCATGTTTCATACGATCCGCTTAACCATGAGAAAATGACTAAGTTAAGACAGGAAAAAGTGGACAGGGTGGCTGACTATATTCCTGAATTGAACGTAACGGGAGAAGAAGAAGGAGATTTACTGGTAGTTGGATGGGGCGGAACCTATGGTGTTTTATTAACCGCTATAGAAGAATTGCGGGAAGAAGGTGAAAAAGTAAGTTTCGCCCATTTCAAACACATAATGCCATTACCAAAGAACACAAAGGAAGTATTATCGAAATTTAAACGGATTTTGGTTTGCGAAAATAATATGGGACAGTTCGTCAATTATTTAAAGATGAGCTTCCCGGAAAATGACTACATGCAATTCAACAAGATTCAAGGCTTACCTTTCAAAGTTATTGAGTTGAAAGATCATATCACTTCACTTTTAAATGGATAAAAAATGGAAAACGTTATAAATACAGCCGAATTGCAGCTAACCAAAAAAGACTTTGAAAGTGATAGGATGGTAAAATGGTGTCCCGGCTGTGGCGATCATGCTATTCTGAAAGCGGTTGAAAATGTATTCCCCGTATTGGGTATTCCGAAAGAAAAATTTGTTGTTGTTTCGGGTATCGGATGTTCCTCAAGGTTTCCTTATTATATGAATACTTACGGAATTCATGGAATTCACGGGCGTGCAGCAGCTCTGGCAACCGGTATCAAACTTACAAATCCGGAACTCAGTGTATGGATGATCACCGGTGACGGTGACTCGATGGCCATTGGAGGTAACCATTTTATTCACGTGGTTCGCCGGAATCCCGACATTAATGTATTGTTGTTTAATAATAAGATTTATGGTTTGACCAAAGGGCAGTTTTCGCCAACTACACCTCAGGGGGCTAAAACAAAAACATCACCCCAGGGTACGTTTGAAGCCCCGTTCAATCCGGGTGAACTGGTGATGGGTGCCCACGGAAAATTCTTTGCCCGCGTAGTTGATACCAACATAAAAATGATGACACAGGTGTTTGAAGAAGCTTCCCATCATAAAGGAACTTCGGTTGTGGAAATACTGGAGAACTGTGTTATTTTTAACAATAAAATCCATGCGTTGATAACTTCGCGTGAAACAAAGGACGAAAATCAATTGTTCCTGGAAGCTGGAAAGCCGATGATCTTTGGTAAAGAAAAGGACAAGGGAATTGTTTTACGGGGAACACAACTGGAAGTAGTTAAGATTGGTGAGAACGGAATTACCGAAGAAAATATTCTGGTACATGATCCGACAACAGAAGATGCCGGAATTCATACCATGCTGGCAAGTATGATGCCTCCGGCATTTCCTGCAGCATTAGGTGTTATCCGTTCGGTAAAATCCAAAACTTTTGAACAGGCTGTCTGGGCTTCTGTTGCGCATGAAAAAGAAACATCGAAGCTGAAATCGGTTGATAACCTGCTCCGTACAGGAAACACCTGGATTAAAGACTAACAGAACTTATATTCGACAGATATAAGGGCCGCTTTTTGAGTGGCCTTTTTTCATTTAGTACCTTTGCATCATGATTACCCGATTTCAGGAATATATTGCAAAACAAAACTTATGCAATAAATCAGATCGTATTTTATTGACCGTCAGTGGCGGAGCCGATTCGGTTGTCATACTCGACTTGTTTCATAAAACAGGCTATTCTATAGCAATTGCTCATTGTAACTTCCATCTGAGAGGAGCCGAGTCGGATGAAGATGAGCTGTTTGCAAGGGAACTGGGCAGAAAGTACGATGTTGATGTTTTTGTAAAACATTTTAATACAAAAGAATATGCTGCCTCAAAAAAAATCTCTGTCCAGGTGGCAGCCCGCGATTTACGGTATGACTGGTTCGAGAACCTCAGGCAGGAGAAAAAATTTGACTTTATCGCCGTGGCACATCATGCCGACGACCAGATAGAAACTTTTTTTATTAATCTTCTCAGAGGTAGTGGCCTTGCCGGTTTAAAGGGAATGCCCGTCAAGCGTGATCGTATCATAAGGCCGCTCTTGTTTGCCGGCAGGGAAGATGTTGAAGCATACGCAAAGGAACAGAATTTAAGCTTCCGTGATGACTCTTCCAATAATGAGGACAAGTACCTGCGTAATAAGATAAGGCACAAACTGACCCCCGTATTGCACAATTTAACGGATAGTTATCCAGGCACTGTGATTGATAGTTTAAACAATTTGAGTGAAGCAGACTTGCTGCTGCAACTATTGCTTCAGGAGAAATTTAATGGAATGGTCAAACAGAATGAGGATGTTTTCTCACTGTCAATAACAGAATTCCGTAAACTGCAACCGCTCGAAGTATGGAGTTATTATTTATTGCGCACATTCGGTTTCAACAGATCTACCACCAATAAAATAGCTGATACGGTTACACACGGGCAGTCGGGCAAAATATTTTATTCCGAAACACACCAATTGCTGATGGACAGGGACGAATTACTGGTAAAACCTTTACAAAAAAATGATGAGGCAGAATACAGGATCGATGACGAACAACAGGAAGTTACGGAACCGATTCCTTTGATATTTCAAACGCTGACAATTGACGGTGATTTCAGCATAGACACCGCCCTGTCTACGGCACAACTGGATAAAGATAAATTGGTTTTCCCGCTTACAATACGGAAATGGCGAAGCGGAGACAGGATAAACCCCCTGGGCATGTCAGGGAGCAAACTTTTGAGCGACTATTTCATTGACAAAAAAATGAGTCTATTTACAAAGAATGACATATGGTTGTTGCTTTCGGGAAAAGATATTGTGTGGATAATAGGATACGGTATCTCGGACTACTATAAAATCACTCCGAAAACAAAACACATATTTACTGTCAGGATGATGTGAGCAGGGATATTGAACGGATGAGGCTTCTTCAAGTGCCTTATTTAACAGCTAATGCAACGTAAAACCTGTTGGCGTTGTCAAATAACCAAACATACGCCGGATTAAGGTACGGGATTTAACAGTTAATTTATTATTTTGGCCAACCAAAAAATATAGCCACCCATGACTGGAAAAATATTGAAGATTAGTTTTTTATACATCATATTTTTTATTACTACAGGATTAAATGCACAAATTCTGGAACCTGTTAAATGGAGTTTTTCCACGGAACAGGTAAGTGACACAGAATTTGATCTGATTTTTAAGGCAGAGATCGAAACTAAATGGCATCTGTATTCGCAGGACATTCCGATGACACCGCCAGCGACCAGCTTTACATTTGAACCAGGCAAAGCGTATGAATTGATCGGAGAAACAAAGGAAGAGAGCGAAGTAATCGAAGAATACGATCCTAACTTTGAGATGGTACTTAAATACTTTGCTTTTGAAGCAGTTTTTAAACAGCGTGTAAAAGTGTTATCTTCTTCTCCGGTAAAAGTAACCGGATCGCTCGAGTTTATGTGTTGCGACGACACGCGGTGCTTACCACCGGCCGATGTTGATTTTAACTTTGATCTCAAGGTTGGGAAAGGTGCGTCATCAGTTCCGGCGCAAAAGATTTTACAACCCGTTACATGGGATATAAAAACAAAATATCTGGAAAACAGAACATTTGATCTGTTCTTTACGGCAACCATTGATGACGGCTACCACCTGTATTCGTTAAATGTACCCGAAGACGGTCCGCTGCCTACGGAATTTATTTTTGAAAACCCGGAAGGTTTTGAACTGGTGGGTGGTGCTGAGGAAGTAACAACTCCTTTTGAAGAGTATGACGATGTTTTTGAAATGAACATCAAATTCTTTGAACATGAGGCAACTTTTAAGCAAACGATCAAACTTGTTTCTGAGGACAAAGAGCTACCTGTTGTTGGGGAAATCGCCTACATGGTTTGTAACGATGTGGGCTGTGTAGCACTTTATGAAGATGTTGAATTGCTGTTTGACGGGCAGGCAAACGAACAGATTACCAAGTCGTCCGAAGAAAAAGAAGCGCAGGCAACTGAAACCGGCGCCGGCATGTCGGATATACAAGGTAAGAAAGCTTCGTTGTGGGGCTTTTTCCTGCTGTCCTTCCTGGGTGGCATGGCAGCGATTTTAACACCCTGTGTCTTTCCGATGATCCCGATGACGGTTTCCTTCTTTATGAAAGAAGGAGAAGATAAAGCCAAGGGGAAAGTTCAGGCCATTGTTTACGGTCTGAGCATCATAGCCATTTATACATTCATCGGCTCTGTACTGGCTGTTATTGCCGGGCCTAATATCGCCAACTGGCTGAGCACACACTGGCTGCCCAATGTTTTATTCTTCCTGATCTTCGTCATTTTTGCCGCCTCGTTCTTTGGGATGTTTGAAATTGTCCTGCCAAGCTGGATGGTAAATAAATCAGATCAGAAGGCTGACAGAGGTGGTTTCCTTGGTTCGGTATTCATGGCATTGACACTTGTTTTGGTATCATTCAGTTGTACAGGACCGATTGTAGGAACTATCCTGGTTGAGTCGGCAGGCGGACAGGTAATTAAGCCTATTGTCGGCATGTTTGGATTCTCGCTGGCTTTTGCCTTACCGTTTACGTTGTTTGCCTTTTTCCCCTCCTTGTTACAGGGGCTCCCGAAATCGGGCGGCTGGCTGAACTCGGTGAAAGTAGTACTTGGCTTCCTGGAACTTGCGCTGGGGCTCAAATTTTTAAGCATTGCTGACCAAACTTACCACTGGGGTATTCTCGACAGGGAAGTGTACCTGGCATTCTGGATTGTTATTTTCTTATTGATGGGTTTGTATCTGCTGGGAAAGATAAAATTCGCTCATGATTCGGATGTGCCCTTTGTTTCGGTGCCCCGGCTGACATTTGCCATAATTACCTTTTCCTTTGTTGTTTACCTTATACCCGGGATGTTCGGCGCACCCTTAAAAGCACTTTCAGGTTATCTGCCGCCACAATCAACGCATGATTTTGATTTGAATGCAGTTATCCGCGACAATGTAAAGTTATATTCCGGCTCAGGCGGTGGAAACGAAACCAAAGAGATTTGCGAAAAGCCCAAGTATTCCGAATTTCTGCACCTGCCGCACGGATTGGAAGGTTATTTCGATTTTGACCAGGCATTGCAATGCGCCAAAGAGCAGGACAAGCCGATTTTTATCGATTTCACGGGGCACGGTTGTGTTAATTGCCGCGAAATGGAAGCCAATGTGTGGGCTGATCCGAAAGTGCTGAAAAGGCTCAGAGAGAATTATATTGTATTGGCTTTATATGTAGATGATAAAACAAAATTACCCAGGGACGAATGGATCAAATCGACTTACGATGGTAAAATGAAAAAGACTATCGGTAAAAAGGATGCCGATTTCCAGATCAGTAAATTCGGGGTCAATGCACAGCCATTTTATGTACTGATGGACCATAACAGTAATGTGTTGGTAGAACCCCGCGCCTATAACCTGGATGTGGATGCTTTCGTTGATTTCCTGGACAGGGGTGTGAATAATTATAAAGAAGGAAAGAGCGTTTTTAAGATTAATAAAAAGTAACACACCCCTTTTATCTCACAATAAACATACATTTGCCTGCCGGTTTTCCGGAAGAAAAAATGATGGCAAGATATACGCCGGACGGCCAGTTGTTTACATTTAACGAATTGCCGCTTTGACCACGATAAATGCTTTCGCTATGCATTTCATGTCCCAGCACATCAAAACATTTCAGCGAAATATCGGTGCGATGCTGCGTATTTTGATATTCAAATGAGATTTTCCCTCCCGTAACGGGATTGGGATATGCTCTAACAGGTATCTTTTTAAGAGAGGCGTAATAAGCTTTCGGCGAAGGTGTTTCGTTGACATTTGTCCATAAAAAACAATCCGTTAAGTCTATTGTGCCCGGCTGTATGCCTCCTGGACAAAGTGTGTCGTAGTTGTGTGCCGTACTGTCGAACGGTACATCCTGCAGGTTCTCGTCTATTTTATAAACGTAAATGTCCCTGTCAATGCCATTTTGTTCTTTCTTTTCTGTTGCTATTACAAAGTTATTATCATTGGTTTTCACTATGTATCCCCAACCGGAAGCATCTCTTATCTCGAAGTTATACAAATTACATGCTGTATCAATAATAAACTCTGCATTGGAATATCCCATTTCTTCTGAATTTATATAAGCTGTTGTAATAAATAATGAGTCATTAATTCTTTTAATACCCGAATGGAAGTTATATGTTATATCATTACCGATTTGTTCATTCAGAATCTCATTATATCCCAAAACATTTCCATTCTTGTCAAAAAACATTAAAAGCGCATGAGCTTCATAATTATTTATCCTTCTTATTCCGGTTCCAATTAAAACAGAGTCATTAAGGGGAATAATATTATACGCATCTCCGTAAACTGAATCCAAGCGGGCAAAAGGCAAAATCCATTTTTCATTAAACTCGTTATCAATACCAATGAACAGGGGGCGCAGGAACACGTGGTCGGGGTCATCAGGATAGGGGTAGTAACAAGATCCGGAGATGTAATACTCGCCATCTATTTCAGTTATATGATACCCGGCTGCATTGTCAATTAACGGATAATCGTATTTTGAGGCGTAAGCTTTTCTCCAAAGCAGGTCACCCTCTTCGTTTAACGCAATCAGATGTATTGCCTCCATATCAGCGGGGATGTCAACCATAAAAGCAAGGATGATTATTTCATTGTTTTCATTGATCAATATATCAACCCCCGAGCCATAATCAAAGCCGTCATAACTGTAATCCAGAATTTTACACCATTGTTTTTCGCCACAGGCATTTGTTTTGGTAATAACGGGCCATATGTCAGGATAATCTGTTTGTCCTGCAGAATAAATGTTGCCCGAACTATCACTGGCTGAACAATGAAATGCTATATCGCCATTTGGATGTTCGTATGTTTTGGCATAAAGTAATTCTAAATTTACATTCGTTTTTATATTCCACCCTTTATTAAGGCCTGTGCTGTCAACAAACCCTCCCGTAATATAATAACCGTTATCATAAATTTCCATAATATCTGCTACATAATCATTTCTGTTGGGCAGCCCGAAATAAATTTCTGTTTTTTGAGCAAAAACTGTTGCTGATAACAGCAGGTAACTGAGTGTTATTATGAATGTCTTCATGATTTTTTCAAATTTAATAATTTAATTAAAAGGTTGTATCCTTGTTGGGGGACACAACCTTTTATAGATATTTAACGGACTACGGAAAACTTAACGCTCTCCCGTGTCGTGCCGTTTATTATAACCGTTGCTATGTAAATACCCGGTGTCCAACCCCGTGTGTCCACCGTAAACTGGTCTTTTAGGCCGTTCACGTTTTTGGAGAATTTGTTTTCGTTCTTCATAGAGGTAATTGTTATTTCAGCATTAGCTTGTTTTGCGAAGTCATACCCCAAAATAATGTAATCTTTAGCCGGGTTAGGTTGTATTGTCAACAAATGGGGTGCCGCTGCGGCTTTATCAAGCAACTGCTCATATTCATTTTCTGCGTGTTCCGACCTGTCGGCATCGGGAACGTAAATTGGTTCCGTGTAATCGGTTTGATTCAGCGCTTTCAGAATACCACGGGCATAAGCGCTCACCTGTCCGGTATTAGCTGCTTCAACTTCGTGTAGCAGGGCTGTTTGCGTACTGTCGGCTTCCGTCGGGCTTTTGCCCTGTTGTGTCAGCGAAGTAAGCAGGTTGACATAGCTGGCTGTTTGTACAAATGTTGCCTCCTGTTCCGG
>Ga0209013_10001617_pt1 | contig 20633 bp, 17 predicted proteins | sample Cruoilmetagenom2_FD_187291 | JGI IMG/M metagenome (GOLD analysis project Ga0209013, IMG submission 187291) | Oil polluted marine microbial communities from Coal Oil Point, Santa Barbara, California, USA - Sample 2 (SPAdes) (version 2) | ecosystem: Environmental > Aquatic > Marine > Oil seeps ...
CATCTTACCACTGGAAAAGTTTGTAAGAAAGCGAACAGGGTCGATTCTCTCTCTAGTAGGACCAGCTGTTACCACCACTTTTTTCCCTTGTAATGGAAGATCTTTTGGAGCAAAATATCCCTTGACTAAATGTACAATTTTTTCTGGTTCTTCTAATCGACCTTTGCCTATATATCCACATGCTAAAAAGCCCTCTGAAGGTTCAATGAATGAATATCCATCCTTCGAAAGCTGATCTATATTTCGAATAACTGCTGCATTTTCATACATATGTACATTCATTGCAGGTGCAATCCAAACTTTTTTTGTCGTTGCGAGTAATGTAGTCGTTACCATGTCATCTGCAATTCCATTTGCAAGCTTCCCAATCACATTTGCAGTAGCAGGAGCAACGATTATTAAATCTGCCCAATCTGCTAAATCGATATGTGCAATGACACTCGAATCTTTTTCATCAAATGTATCAAAATACACTTCATTTCTAGACAATGCTTTAAAACTTAATGGCTGTACAAATTGCATAGCTGATTGTGTCATAATTACTTTCACATTTGCACCAGCTTGCGTTAGTTTACTCACTAGCGCAACAGCTTTATAAACCGCAATTCCACCAGTAACACAAACAACAATTTTCTTAGCAGTTAACACGGCTGCTCCTCCTTTTTAAACAACAACCTCCCAAAGAAATGTTGACTCTTTGGGAGGTTGTTGCTTTAAAAATATTATACTTCGTCTTTATAAATTGTGTTCTTTCCAGGTGATAAGTTAATAAGTGCGCCAGCTGCAATTTCTTCTAACGCTTTCCCAACTTGCTTATGTGATACATATGAAGTTAAGCGTTCTCCACCATCTTCTTGTAACTGTCGAGCTCTTTTTGAAGCTACACTCACTAGTGAGTATTTTGAGTCAATTTTTGTTTTTAAATCATCTACTGATGGATATAACATTTATACTTCCCCTTCCAACATAGCTAAATATCTTTTTTCAACACGCTCACGTCGACAATGTTCTGCAGCAACTATAGCATTTATCTTGCCACATGCTTTTGCCACTTCATCATTCTCCACAACGTAATCATACAAATGCATCATTTCTAGTTCTTGCCTAGCAGCTTGAATTCTAGAATTAATAACATCTTCCGTTTCTGTGCCTCTCCCAATTAGTCTTTGTTCTAATTCAGACAAGCTTGGTGGTGCAAGGAAAATAAATAAAGCATCTGGTGCCTTTTCCCGAACTAGCGCTGCTCCTTGAACTTCTATCTCCAAGAAAACATCACGTCCAGAATTGAGAGTTTCATTTACATAATCAATTGGAGTACCATAGTAATTCCCAACATAAGCGGCATACTCTAATAATCTTCCTTGTTCAATCAACTCTTCAAAGTCTTCTTTCTTTTTAAAGAAATAGTCTATCCCGTCAACTTCTCCCTCGCGAGGAAGTCTAGTCGTCATGGAGATAGAATATTCATAGTTTGTACCTGGTTCTGAAAACAGTTCTTTTCTCACTGTTCCTTTACCTACTCCAGATGGACCTGATAGAACGATCAATATACCTTTTTCTCTGCGCATAACTTCTCCTTCAATACATTCGTAATCCGTCTGTCTATTTGATCAACATGGTTTACATACTTTACTGATTATAACACAAGTTCCCTTTAAAATGATAAGATATTAGAAAAGGTAACTCGCTTATTTTGACCTATTATGGCTAAGCGATGAAGCCAGGCAGAAAATAAAGTTTTGAAAGAGGACAAATTATGGCTTTTGATGGTTTATTCACAAAATCAATGACAATTGAATTACAACAACTAGTAACAGGACGTATTTCTAAAATACACCAACCAAACGCACAAGAAATATTAATGCACATACGTGCACAAGGAAAAAACTTTAAATTATTATTTTCTGTGCACCCTTCTTATTCGCGTGTTCAGATTACAAATGAAACAATTGACAATCCTGCAACACCACCTCTTTTTTGTATGGTATTACGTAAACATATAGAAGGTGGTGTAATATCATCTATTCGTCAACACGAAACAGATCGTATTATTATTTTCCAAATTCATAGTAAAAACGAAATTGGCGATGACATGACAAGAGAAATCCATATGGAAATAATGGGTCGTCATAGTAACTTACTATTAGTAGATCCAAGTCGAAATCTTCTATTAGAAAGTATTAAGCATTTATCGCCTTCCATGAATAGTTACCGGACGATTTTACCTGGTCAGCCATATTTAGCACCACCTTCTCAAAATAAATTACATCCATTCGAAATAACAGACGAATTAGTACAAGTTATTCAATCAGTAAACGAAACTAGCGAAATCGTAGAGCAGATTTCTGGTTTCTCACCATTACATGCTAAAGAATTACTGCACCGTTTCAATTTTAATGAAACAACAGAACGTGTAGAAGTGTACAAAGCATATATGAAAGAATTTGAACAAGGTGGTTCTACAAAACAAATTGTAGATGTAAACGGAAAAACATTTTACTCTCCAAATGCTTTAACTCATTTAAATGGAGACAAATATAATGAAGAAACTCTAGGCAACTTATTAGATCGCGTGTATTTTGCAAAAGCGGAACGCGACCGTGTAAAACAACAAGCGGGAGATTTAGAAAGATGGCTTCTTAATGAATTAAGCAAATTGAAGCTAAAAATGAAAAAACTCAAAAAAGACTTTGAACAAGCCGAAAACTTAGATACATTTCTATTGTACGGTGAACTGATAATGGCAAATGCCTATGCAATTGAAAAAGGTCTAAAGGAAGTCGAGTTAGTTAACTACTACGACGAAAACGAAAAAACGGTCCTTATTCCATTAGATATTCGAAAAACAGCTTCACAAAATGCACAAAGGTATTACAGTCGCTATTCAAAAGCAAAAACTGCGTTACTAAAAATTCAACAACAATTTGACATTACAAAAGATGATATTACGTATTTTGAATTACTGCTCCAACAAGTGATGCAAGCATCGCCAACGGACATTGAAGAAATTCGAGAAGAATTAATCGAACAAGGTTTGTTAAAAGCTCGAGCTTCTAAAAAGAAGAAAAAACCAACGAAACCAAGTCCTGAAAAATTCATTGCTTCAGACGGCACTGAAATCTCAGTAGGGAAAAACAACAAACAAAATGATTTTGTTACGTTTAAACTAGCAAGAAAAACAGACACATGGCTCCATACAAAGGATATCCCAGGATCCCATGTTGTTATACATTCCGACAATCCATCTGAAACAGCACTTCTAGAAGCAGCCAATCTTGCAGCGTATTTTAGTAAAGCACGTGAATCAGCTTCTGTTCCAGTTGACTACACAGTAGTTAAACAAGTGAAAAAACCGAGTGGTGCGAAGCCAGGGTTCGTGATTTATTTTGAACAAAATACGGTGTTTGTTACTCCGGATGAAGAGATGATAAGACAGATGAAGAAATGATAAAAGGTTATCAGAGTGGCTATACAGGCCGCTTTGATAACCTTTTTTGTTGCCACTTTTAGAAAATGTCCCTGTGTTAGAAACTATTCTACAAAATTCTGATAATTAAATACAATTTAAAGAGAAAAAACTTAGAGTGTACATATCGATATGGTGCCTTCTAACTAATATTCTAACAGTTAAATTAACGTTTATCCTGTTAACAAAAGCACTAATTTTTTACGTAAAAAAGACCCCAATTATTAGAGTTTCCCTCTAACGATTGGGGTGCAGTTTATTTTTTATCTACTATAAAAGTTTATGCGCTGATTGCAAGTATTCCAAACATATTGTCATGGCCTTGACCACAAGGAATACTACAGTAAAATTGAAATTCGCCTGCTTCTGTAGCTATAAATTCATACGTTTCTCCTTCTTTAAGGTTCATCCCATATTCATCCAGAGCGATACCATGTAGTCCTGATTCATTAGACATAGTGAAACGAATTGTGTCTCCTACTTTTGCTTGAACTTGAGCAGGATTAAATTCGAAATTTTTAGCAGAAAGATCAATTTCTACCACATTACCAGTTGGTGCAGAGCTTACTGGCTCAGTTGGTTCTGTTGGTTCTGCTGGTGGTTCAGGTTCTTCACTTTCTTCAGGTTCATGAGTAGAATGTGGATCTACTACTTCACTTTCACCACCCTCAACTTGAGTTTCATCGCCACCTAAAGCAAATACAAAGATTTGTGGATCACGACTAGCGGAAGTAATCATAATATATTCTTTTCCGTCCACTTCGAAAATCGAAGGAGCAGCAGAAATGGTGGTACCTGTTGTTTGGAATTCCCAAAGAACTTTACCTGTTGCAGTATCAAGAGCATTAACTGAACCATCAATTTCTCCATAGAAAGTAAGACCTGTTGTTGTACTTGTTAAACCGCCACGTTGCGGATCGTCGGTTTTTATTTGCCAAGCTTGTTCACCTGTATTTAAATCAAATGCAGTAATGGTTCCGTAAGCTTCTTCATCCGCAGGTGGTGCATAGGAAGTACCAAAGGCCTGTGCTCCGCCTTTACCTTCGCCTGTATTTTCAGCAGCTTCTTCTTCGTTACCAGCTGTTTTAATGATTGCCCCTTGTTCAACAGATGGTATTAAATCTAAATTGAGTTTAGGGTCAAATGTATTAGGTGCATAGTTTTGTCCCCCTAGGATACCTGGGTAAACAAGTGTTCCTTCAGGTGTCGGTGCTGGATGGTCGATTTTTGCAAACGGTACATTTTTATAAAAAGGTTCTCCAGTTGCTGCATCATATACGAACCATTCTCCACCTTTTGTACCTACAGAAACCACACGTTTTTCTTCACCATTAATGTTTGCCGTATAAACACTTGGGCTATCAGCAGTATCATAATCCCAAAGGTCATGAGAAATTTGTTGTTGTACCCATTTTAATTCCCCTGTATCCGCATCTACCGCAATCACAGAGTTTGTATTCGCATTATCTCCAGGACGTCTTTCACCATAGAAGTCAGGTGCAGGATTTCCTGCTGAGAAATAAAGTATTCCTGTTTCTTCATCAACACTTGGTGGCATCCAAACCGCACCGCCGCCTCCAAATAGACCATCAGCTAACCAATCTTCACCTTTTGGTGGCACTGTCCAAAAAGGTTCATCCCATGCAGGTGATAAATCACTTGCATTAAAAGCCATTTCAAATCCCCGCACACCATTATCCCCACCAGAACTTCCGACAAATATTTTGCCGTCATAGTATGTTGGTGCCGTCGTTTCGTAGTAACCATTTTCAGGTGTTACATCAGGATAGAAGTCACTAATTTTTATAATATCTACTGTTTCTCCTGTTTCTTGGTCAATCGAAACTAAGCCAACATCGTTTGTGATCATGAATACCTTGCCTTCTGCAACAGAAACACCACGGTTTGAGTTAGGCATACCCGTACGTTCAGCATTTTCAATGATTTCTGTTGGTGGTATCCATTCCCAAATCATATCACCAGTTAATGCATCAAATGCGTAAACAAAGTTCATGCTTGTTGTAACATAAGCAACACCATCAATCACAACAGGATAGCTTTGATTACCGTTTGGAATATCAGGATTTATTTCTTTAAAGCTTTTACTCCAAACAAGACCTAATTCTTCAACGTTTTCTTTCGTAATTTCATCATATGGTACATGTCGAGTTAACCCTAAATCATAACCAAATGTTGGGAAATCCCCGTTTGCCGTTTCTTCTGTAACAGCTTCTTCTGTTTCTTCTGTTACTTTTGTCTCTTCCGTTACCTCAGATTCATCAGGTTGACACGCTGCTAATGTAAGCGTGGCAGCTACAATCATAAAAGAAGCAAATTTCAACTTTGTTCTCATCTACTAACCCCCTTTAAATTATCCGAAAATTTCGACATTTCACTAACAAGTACATAATAGCATTATTTTCTTTGCTATTCAATGTATTAATTTTTTAGAAAATTATTCCTTTTTTGAGAAAACTGTGCTATGGTAAATAACAATTGTAAGCGCTAACTTTAATTTTAAGAGTACGAATTTTTACATTATTTATTTAATACTTCTCAGAATCTTTATTGTACAAATGAAAAATTTTAGAGGAAAAGTACTTCTCACATGTTGATAAAAATTAGGGGGTATAGCATGAAAAAAAAGACGAAATTTTCTTATCTACTCTTTACCGTTACTTTAATAACAATTCTTACAGCTTGTAGTGATGACTCTGGAGAAACTGGTGGTGGTGATTCAGAGATAAGCCAGGAGCAAGCCAAAAAAATCCATGTTTCTTTGGAATTAGAAGAAGCTCAACACCATTATGAAAGTTGGAAAAGTGATAGCTCACACCAAAAAATGGTTGAAGGGAGTCTTTTAGTCGATGACAAATCAGTAGTTGGTGCTGAAATTCAAGTATCTAATAAAAGAAAAACATTAACAGATGAGAATGGGCAATTCTCTATTTTATTAGATACTAACATTATTGAAAAAGATGTTATTCATGTCGCTTCTCTTGATAAAGCAACAATAAATGGCGTGGCATTGGATGAGCAGACCAAGGAACTTTTATTCGCTTTAGAGGAAGAATTGATTGTTTATTTCCCTATTGAAGTAGATAACATGGAGGAAAATAAAACAGATAATAGTTTAGTAGATATTTATGCTCATGCTGTTGTAAATGAAAATGAAGAGTTTCCAAAATTCGGAGTAGAGAAATTCCCTATAATAGGAACTATTAAAGATGCCAAAGAAAATCCTGTTGAAGGAGCAACGGTTAACATTCGTCGTGATGGAGTAGAAGGATTTTCAATGTCTGAGCCTAGTAGTGCAAATGGAGAATATGCGATGTACTATATTCCTGAAGATGATGAGAACCACTATTTAAATGTATACGTCCCAAGTGAAGATGTAACCTATACTTTACCAGAAGGAAAAGCTTTTCTTTTCCCTGATGACTTTGGAATAACACTTGATATTACCTTACCTGAAGAAGGGACAGTCATTAAAGATGAACCACCTACACTTGTTGCAACTAGTGCAAAAGGGGCTTTATATAAGGGAGTATTATTTGGTTTAAACACACCTGTTGACGTCAATTATTCCATTACTGTTCCACAAAGAGATGGATCGTTTATTGTAACAGTACCAAAAGACGTTTGGGAAAGTAATCCAAGCTTTTATCAAATTAATTATAGAGGTTACTTTGAAAATGAACTTAACCTTGGAGATACACTCACTTCAGATTTAATTCCACTACCTGAAAAAGATGAGCCCAATAATATAATTACCACACAAAAATAAGACCAGGATTTTTTGGTCTTATTTTTTATACTATGGTTCTGTAAAAAGGGCTGACGAGGATAGAAGATTTAACGGGAATTTTTAAACTGCGAAGTGACTCCCGTAGGCTATCTTTTCCCGTTTTCCGAGAGATTTCTTTGGGTGAAACAATCCCGGAGTTTAGGTTCGCTTGATCTTCTCCCACCGTTCCTTCCCCGTGCTTAGCATACAGAATGAACAATAAATTAAACAAATAAAGATATGTTAAATTGGTTATCAGAATGGCTATACAGGCCGCTTTGACAACCTTTTTTGTTGCCACTTTTATTGTTAATTAAGTACAAATAACACAATGCCTTAGGAATGAATAGCATATATAAGGAAATGATTAAATATCGATGGAGGTATGAGTATGATAAATTTTCAATCTTTTCATGGAACAGTCACTATGATTAGTGATTTTATGATAGGTGTAAATGGTGAAGGAGAAGGTTGTTATACATTAATATCAGTAGATAATGGAAATGGATCTTCAGTAAATTTCGTGGTGTCACCCACTACTTACTTTGTAGACCATGTAATGGTGACAGTTGGCGATAGAGTAACTGGATATTATGATGGAAACGCTCCTACACCTTTTATTTTCCCACCACAATATCGGGCACTTGTTATGGTAAAAGATAACCCAAATCAAAATGTAAAAGTAGACTACTTTAATGAACAATTAGTGAGTAGTGATGGGCAATTAAGATTAAATATTTCACCATTTACTCAAATATTATTAACAAATGGGCAATCATTTACAAGAAACCCTGCAAACCGAAACCTAATTGTAATCTATGGTCCTACTACAAGAAGTATCCCCGCCCAAACCACCCCTTATGAAATTATAGTTTGGTGTTAGAAATTATAGGTTTGTATTCATCTCAAATTTTTGCATTAAATGGTTAATCCATTTTGTGCTTTTTTTTTGCACAGACACGAAGTAAAATAGTTCTTCCATTTAAGGAAAACATGTACCAATCCGCAGAAACTAATTTTACCACTGTTTCTCAAATTGATTTCAAAGTAACTTATTTTTCAACAAAATTCGTGTAAAATCGACAAAAAAATTTGACCATTCTGGAATAAACGTATAGAATTTTAACATATTTCAAGAAAAATGAGGGTTAAAAGTGAAAAATGTGTTATTTAGAAGAAAAAGTATCGGAACATTACTTAAAAAAAGTGGCGATGTCCAGCTAAAACAAACGCTAGGCGCATTTGATTTAGTTTTGCTTGGTGTTGGTGCTATTGTTGGAACAGGTATATTCATCCTTCCTGGAACAGTAGCTGCGACTAATTCTGGACCAGCTATTATTATTTCATTTATTATAGCTGCTATTGTCTGTGCAATGGCAGGTTTGTGTTATTCAGAGTTTTCTTCATCTATACCAGTAACAGGTAGTGCCTATACGTATGGATATATTGTATTTGGAGAATTAATCGCTTGGTTAGTTGGTTGGGCTTTATTGTTAGAATATGGTTTGGCAGCTGCTTCTGTCGCAACTGGGTGGTCTTCTTATTTATCCGCTTTCTTAGAAGGATTTAATATTACCATTCCGAAGGCAATCTCGGGTCCTTTTAATCCAGCAGAGGGAACTTATGTTAATATACCAGCTATTGCTATAGTACTTGCCATTGCTTTATTATTAACTCGCGGTATACAAGAATCTGCAAAGCTTAATAAGATCATGGTATTTATAAAAGTAGGTGTTATTCTATTATTTATTGGAGTAGGTATTTTTTATGTGGAGCCTGCTAATTGGCAGCCATTCATGCCGTTCGGTATAAATGGGGTTATGAGCGGGGCAGCCATTGTTTTCTTTGCTTATCTTGGGTTTGATGCTGTTTCAGCAGCGGCTGAAGAGGTTAAAAATCCACAACGTAATTTACCAATTGGAATTATTGGTTCATTATTAATTTGTACATTACTTTACATAACGGTTTCGCTTGTTTTAACTGGAATGGTTTCTTATACACGTCTAAACGTAAGTGACCCTGTCAGCTTTGCTATGCAGCTCGTTCAACTAGATTGGGTGGCTGGCGTAATTTCACTTGGTGCTGTTGTCGGAATGGTAACGGTTATACTTGTGATGTTATATGGAGGAACAAGACTTCTTTACGCGTTTGGCCGTGATGGATTGCTTCCGCAAAGTATGTCTGAGCTTAACAAAAAATATAATACACCCGTTAAAAATACGTGGACGTTTGCCGTACTTGTAGCTATTTGTGCTGGCTTCGTTCCATTGTCTAAACTGGCAGAATTAGTAAGCATGGGAACATTATTTGCATTTACAATAGTTTCGATTGGAGTTATTTACTTAAGGAAAAATAAGAGTATACCAGCTGGTGGGTTTAAAGTACCGTTTTTCCCAGTTTTACCGATTTGTTCGTTCGTATTATGTTTATTTTTAATTACTCAACTCTCCGTTCATACATGGATCGCAAGCGGGATTTGGTTTGCATTTGGATTGTTTGTCTATTTTATTTATGGTAGAAAGCATAGCGTAATGAACAAGGAATAAAGAATCAAGAAGTGAGCGTACATTGTATTTCAAAGACAATGTACGCTCACTTTTGTATTTTGAGAAAAATGGACTCCCTGCACAATCGAACAGATGCTGATGAGATAATTATTATGTACGGAAAAGGGGCAATTCTTATGACAGAATTGCCCCTTAGTGTTAAAGAGTAAGAAAGTATAAAATTTTTACTTGGTATCTGTCTAGCTACAGCGCCTTGCCCCTCGGGGTCAAATGGGTAATTGACTTTGGTGGCTGAGGAACTGCCTCCTCGCAATTCCCCATTTGCCTGTCAGGGCAGTAATAGGCGCTTGCGCTTTTCTTAAAGTTCAGAACTACTATTATAGTATATTTGGTTTGCCGTTTTCATATGGCTTCAATATGCCATACAGCGTTTCAATAACAGGAACATTTACATGATGTTTGGCAGCTAAACGCAGTGCCCCTCCATGTAAATGTTCGACTTCTAAAGGAAGCCCTTTTCTCATATCTTGATGCATGGAAGATGTTGCGTCTTTTTTGAAACCTTTTAAATTGTTTGCCATCATTTCTACTTCCTGGTCTGTTAAACTAATTCCCTCTTGCTTAGCTAACATACTCATTTCATAAATTACCTTTTTTGCAACAGTAAAGGTCGCCTCTGTACTTGCTATAAATCCTGCCGGCAACTGCATCGCTGAAGTTATACCGGATAATGCCGTAATAAAAATGTACTTTTTCCACATATGTTTTAGAATATTTTCTTCTCTTAACAAATTCGTCTTTACATGATGATGGATTTCTTCTAATCGCTCACATATTTCTGTTTGTTCATTATGAAGAACTCCAAATTTTATGGCACTACCTCCACTTGTATGCTCTACATGACCTTGTGCATTTAGTGTTGCAATGATAGAGGCAAATCCTCCTATCACTTTTTCTTTTCCAATGGCTTGCTGTAGTCTCTCCAAATGCTCCATACCATTTAACAGTGGCAGCACAAACGCTCCCGTTTGTTGAACGATTGTTTGAACTTGTGGTATGACTTGGTCAAGATGATATCCTTTTACAGCCAGTATTACTAAATCTATATTTTTGAGTTGTTCAGGCGATGTATAAACAGTTACATCACTGCTTTCAAAGTTTCCTTCGGGACTATTTATTTTCAAGCCTTCTTTAATTAATTGAGCAGCCCGTTTTTCTCTCACATAAAATGAAACGTTTTGACCTGATTCTAACAGTCTACCACCAAAATAAGCACCTAAAGCTCCTGCACCTTGTACCAAAATATTCATAAACTGACAGCCTCCATTTCTCTTTAATACTAGTATTATCATAATTTAGATATAATGTCTAGTAGTGAAAAAACGCCTTTACTTATGATATGGTGATAGCAATATTATAAAAATGCTTGGATAGCTTATATTCCAAGTGTGTTTTATTAAAATATTATCTCATATAAGATAAATCGAATCGAGACACACGCTTTTCTTTTCTCCAAATATTTTTGACCTCATAATACTCTTTACTATTCCATATACTTATATAATAGAAGTTTTCAATGAAGTGGAGGAACTACATGGATGTCTATGTAAGACCCGGAGATTCGCTTTGGTATTATAGCCAATTATTTAAAATTCCCCTTCAGCTTATTATCGATTCTAATCGAGACATTAACCCTCAAGCTCTCTCAGTAAACGGGCGCATTCAAATTCCGGGATTTGTTACTATCAGTTATCAAATACAGCCTGGTGAATCTTTTTGGTCAATTGCCGGGAGGCGAGACCTTCCTCTAGATGCTATTCTGCTTCTTAACCCTTACCTTAACCCGAATAGCATGCAAATTGGGCAGTCAATTAATCTTCCTTTTAGAGTTTCCTTGCGAATTGTGAATGGAAAACGAAATTATGATTACAATACAATGATGAATGAAATTAGACAGTTACAGATGGTTTACCCTTTCTTGCAAGTTTCTTCCATTGGAAATACTGTTTTAGGTCGCGAAATACCTGAAATTTTAATTGGAAATGGAGACAAAAGAGTTCATTTTAATGGTTCCTTTCATGCGAATGAATGGATTACAACTCCTATTATTTTGACCTTTATAAATGATTATTTGTTATCTCTAACAAACCAAAATACGATTCGGGGGATTGTGGCCTCCCCTTTGTATGAGCAAACGAGCGTTTCCATTGTTCCAATGGTAAATCCAGATGGCGTTGATTTAGTGATAAATGGTCCGCCCGAAGAGGACCCTTTTAGAAACACCGTGATCGAATGGAATAATGGTAGTACGGACTTTTCAGGTTGGAAAGCGAATATTCGTGGAGTGGATCTAAATGATCAATTTCCTGCTAAATGGGATTTGGAAAGAGCACGCAATCCAAAAACACCGGGACCAAGAGATTATGGAGGAGAAAACCCATTATCCGAACCTGAAGCAATTGCAATGGCAGACTTAACAAGGCAACGAGATTTTGCAAGAGTACTTGCTTTTCATACACAAGGAGAAGTTATTTATTGGGGATTTGAAAACCTCGAACCACCTGAGACTGAAGTTCTTGTCAACGAATTTAGTAGAGTCAGCGGATACGAGCCCGTCCAAACGATCGAAAGCTATGCCGGTTATAAAGATTGGTTTATCCAAGACTTTCGGAGACCCGGTTTTACCGTTGAACTTGGAGTAGGAGAAAACCCGCTACCTCTCACCCAGTTTGATGAAATTTATGAAAAGACCTTGGGGATATTTCTAGCAGCATTATATTTGTAAATATTTAATAATGAAGTAGGTTATCCGCGTGTCTTAACGGACACTTGGATAACCTTTTTAAATTTTTTTTAGCAATTGTACTATCCATATATTGCACTAAAATTGAAAATGCATTCTTATTTTTAATATATTAATAATTTTTTTGAACTTTAACCAAATCAAGTGATGCGTATAATCTATAAACAATTGGGGATTATAAAGTTGAAATGTCCGAACAATTGTTCAGACGTTCACGTGTTCCAATGCGCCTAAGTATTAGTAAGATTTTAGACGCTTTTATTAAAATTCATAAAGGAGGTTTCACAAAGTTGACTCAAAACCAACACAACATCAGTTCTAAAAGTGCATTCACTCGTTTCATGTTGGGATCAATTATGACCGCATACGGTACTGTTCGACTTATGCATGATGAGAAAAGCAGGAAAGGTCAAATGCTCGTCCTGTTAGGTTCAATGACAGCAGCTGAAGGCGCTACAAAGTTTTGTGCAACAAAAGCAATGATTAGTAACACATTGCAAAATATGATGAACGAAAATGCTTCACAAGGCGCATCAGCTAATGCCGGTTCTAAGATGAATAGCCAAACTCAATCCGGACAAGTGGGTGGAAACATAAAGCAGATGGTCGGAAACATAGCACCACAAGTTGGAAAAATGATGAACAGCGTGGCAAATATGGCCGAATCACCTAATCCTTCTGGAGCTAATAATGTTGGAAAGCAGGAAGCTCCGAAGAATACAACAAATAGTCAGCCTCCTACAAAAGCAGCTTCTGCTAATTCCAACACCCCTAAAGCAGATGGTGCCGCTAATAAGTCTATACCTAATATGGATACATCGATAATAATCGCATCTGCAAAAACAACTGACAAAAACGCATCTGCAGCAAACCCCTTACAATAATGAAAATGAAAACATGCTACCGCAAATTGCGGTAGCATGTTTTCATTACTTAATTTTAATAATGCAAGTAGCTGCCTTCACAAAATGAGTATAAATACAATTTCGTTGTTCAGCTAATTTAAACTAAGCGACTATTCTAAAGTTTACTCGCTTTTCTTAATGATTTTAGAACGAATAGGTCTTTCTAAAGGTGTGATATTCATTATGAAGTAACCGATGATTAATATCAGGATCACAATTGAATAAATTAATGTATCTATAGGATGATCATGCTCTACAATAATAAGCCGAATCATTGCTGTTATTCCAATATATAAAAAATATCTAAGAGGAAAATGATAGTCTTCCTTGAAGTATTTAACGATCATCGTGATAAATTCAAAATATAAAAAGAAAATGAGGATATTCGCTAGAAATAGTTTGTAATCACTACTTCCAACGGTCATCAAAACCTTGAAGAAGACAGTAAGTTCTTTAATAAGAAGGAATGAAAGTATTAATGCAAGAAGAACTAAGCAAAAATTTAAAAATAATTGTAATACTTTAGGTATTATATTCAATGCCATAGCTAAATCCATTTTTTTCTTATTCATTCATTTCCCCCATTCATTATGTGTAGAATAAATCGCTTATTTACGAATTACTATACAATGTGATGTATAAACAATCTAAAAATATATCCAAATATTGAGTAAATATTTAATTTGAATTATCAAAGTCTTTTTCGAGTCGTTGTACAAAATCCTCCGCAGCACTATAACCTTGTTGCTTTAAATACCAATTATTTGCTGCAGCCTCAATTAATCCCGCTACATCACGACCTGGCTGAAGTTGAATTTGAATATGTGGAATCTGAACCCCCATATAATCGGTAAACTTTGTTTCTAACTCCAGTTCGTTATTTAGGTCATTTTGTTCCCACTTTGTCAACTCAATATCAAGCGCAATTCGTGTTTCTTCTTGAAATGATGCTCTCCCATAAAGTCGCACTACATTTAACAAACCGATACTTCGCAAGGCAAGAAATTCTTTGTTCTTTTCATTATGTGTTCCAAGTAATGTTTGAGGACTTAGCTTTTTCAACACAACAATATCGTCTGCAACCAATCGATGCCCACGCCCAATTAATGTATGAGCTGTTTCACTTTTTCCAACACCTGACTTGCCTCGCAAAAGAATCCCCATTCCAGCAACATTCACACAAACACCGTGAATGGCTATTTCTTCTGCCATTCCCTTCATTACATATGCATCTAACTTCGCACTTAAAACACTTGTTGAATCAGGAGTTTGTAAGACCGGAATCTTTTCAGCTACGCAATATTGTATTAATCCTAATGGTTCCTCTTGATTGGATGTTATGATAATGCATGGAGGATTATATTTAACAATATTCCCAATGCGCAGCCTGCATTCTTCATCTTCTAATGTGTGTAAATAATTTATTTCATTCTTCCCTAAAATTTGTACATACCCGGTCGTAATGAAGTCAAATTTGTCCATAAACTCAAGTCCAGGACGACGTACTTTATTATGTATTAATGGTCTATGCAATTGATCGTGTCCAGCCAAAACCTTGAATGAGAACTTATGGACAATATCCTTAACAGTAATTATTTTCATCTTTTAATCTCTCGCCTTCTAGATTACAACTATCATACACTTTAAAATTTCATTTTTGACAAATTCTAAATTTCATTTAGTTTGCAACTACTAATAGTAAAATATATTATAAAATGATACCATTTATTTCTTATTTCAACAAATGATCTCTAAGAATTTACTCCATCAAATATATTTGCATTAGTACATAAAAAAATGGATGGACCTGTATAATAGGTCCATCCATTTTTATATAGTATTAAGTATCCTTAAGAAAGGAATTTTGATACTGCGCTATAAGGGTACCTTTACAGAAAGACCATAGTCCGATTCTGCATTTAAATCACTCTTTAAATTATAGAACTCTCTTAGTTTTGTTACAGCCTCTTCTGGAGGTTTCGCATTGAAATATCCTTTTCTAGTCATTGTTACACCAGAATTTTTCTTCAAATCATAAAAAGTTTCACACATCTTAATACCTGCAGCAAATGAGTCGACGATTGGCACGTCTCCAATTCTACTAATACCATGGGTAGCTAAAAATACATTCATTGGTCCTTCACCTGGGACAATTACATCTGCACCTTGTTCGATTGCTTTTTCAGCTGCATTAGTAAAAGCTTCTATTACTGGACCTGGATTAGCAAAGCCTTCAAGGATATCATAAAATCCAACATTCGTTTGTACAATTGGACCCAATTTGGACCCTAAACCATATCGCTCTATGTTAAATTTCAATTGATCCGTTAAAGGTTCTAAAAAATTTACAATACCAATAGTATCCCCCAACATGGAAGCTACATGAAATGAAGCCTGTCCATAGCCTATGACTGGAATATCAACAAGTGTACGTGCTTCCAATAATCCAACGTCAGGAATAGTCCCAATGAAAACACAATCATATCCTGCTTTTTCAGCAATTAGAGCATTTTTAATAAATTGTTCCTTATGCAGACTTTGCAAATAATTATACGTAATAAAGTGCCCCGGATATTGAGCAGGATATGTTTCATTCGACATTCCATGCAATACAACCTCAACATCTGGACGGGCTACTTTTTGAATATGATTGACTACTGCATCGCGATATTGTGGAATGTTTTCAATAGATGTCAGACTTTGATGCCAAATCTTCATTTCAACTCACCCCTTTACTAATGAACTTTCAGTATTTTTATTTTGTAGAGCTGTACTCACAGCTATCCTCCCAAAAATAGCAGCTTTTCCTAGAGAGCTTCCTGTCATATAGCCAGCACCATGAAACCCTCCAACAAGTTCACCTGCTGCATATAAGCCTTCAATAGGCTCATTATAAGGATTTAATACTCTAGCTTGTTCATCTACAGCAATACCTGCATAAGTCGCCAGCATTGCAACAGTTGTTCGCATTCCATAAAACGGTCCTTCACTTATCGTTGTCGGATTGCCAAAATTATGTGTTAAAGTGCTACGTCCAAACTCTTGATCTACACCTTTACTTACATCGCTATTATATGTTTGAATCGTTTCAAGTAGGTTTTTTTCTGGCACATTAATTTTAAGCGCTAACTCACTCAGTGAATTGGCTTGGTCAATTAATCCTAAATCTAGTAACTTGTCAAAATCATATAATGCATCTCCCGGTACACTTTCCTTCATAATTGCTTGGTCCCAAATTTGATAAGTTATACCACTTGATTGTTCTAATGCTTTTGTTCCAATTAATTTATAAGAAATCGATTCATTCACAAACCTTTTTGCTTCCGCGTTTATAATGATTGCACCTTTGTAAAAGACTAACCCCTGAGATTTACGTGGTCCATCAGCTGATGGATGAAAACCATAAGTCCCTTTTAGAAAGGGAAAGTCACGCATCCAGGCACCTTGTTCCCATGCCAGTTTGATCCCATCTCCAACGTTCCCTTTACCTCCAATTCGAAGCGCTCCTTTCAATTGAGGAGCAAATGCATTCAATAAGGTTTCGCTTTTAGAAAACCCACCAGAAGCTATAATTACACCATCTTCAGCAATTGCATTGAATTCTTTTCCATCTTTCTCATAGAAAACTTCCGTAACTTTACCTTCGTTATTTTTACGCAACCTTTTAACATCTGCATTTAATAGAAAAGTAACATTGGAATTTGAATTGGCAAGATCAAATAATGTTTGGATTGCCTGTTTAGGAGTAATTTGATGTCCTCTTGGCACACTATGTCCACTTACCGCTTGAACCGCATGAAATTGTACACCTTTTTCTACTAACCATTGATAAGTTTCTAGTTGATGCTGGCCATAAGCTTCTACAAGAGACCTTTCATTGGCACCATCTCCGACCGTAAGTAGGTCATTTACGAGTATTTCTGTTGAATCTTGAATTCCTTCTTGCATTTGTAAATCTGTATTTGCAAATGCCATATATCTCCCACTAAGTAAAGAACTGCCACCTATTTCATTTTCTTTTTCCAAAATGAGTACGCGAACATTATTAGAAGCCGCTTCAACAGCTGCACATAACCCTGCCATTCCTGCTCCTATAATAATAATATTATAGTTTTCCATAGGCATTACACTTCCTCTACCTCAAATTGCTTAAGTAATTCAAGCGCAGCTTCACATACTTGCATATCATGTGTATAATGTCCCCCACTTACACCAATACCTCCGATTAATTCACCATTTATCAAGATGGGATAACCGCCTCCAAAGATGATTAAACGATCTGTATGCACAATACCATGTAATAATGGTGGATCATTTTTCAAACGATCATACCATTCATGCGTTGGACGATTATATGCTGCGGCTGAAAATGCTTTATTTTGTGCAATTTCTAAACTCAATACCGGAGCTCCATCCATAGCAGAAAATGCTTTTAAATTTCCAACTTTATCAACAATTGAAATACTAAATGGCATACCTAATTCTTTACCCTTTACTACAGCTGCCTCCAATAATTTGATAGAAAGCTCTAAACTAATATTTTTTGATTCTATTGATGTTACTATTTTATTCATTTTCTTTTCCTCCACTCATTTTTTTAGTTGAAACTGGTTGCCCTGCTCCAAATGCTTCAATTGATGACGCTGTTACGGCTTTCATTTTAGGTAAACAAAAATCAACAATAATGTTTGCTAAGTCAATCGGTTCTAGCCAGCCTTCTTTATTTATATCTGGACCTAAATCATCTGTCATTTTTGTATTAACTGGTCCTGGACAAATAGCATTAACTCGAATACCATATGGCTTTAATTCTTCTCCAAGTGCTTTTGATAACCCAATAACGGCATGTTTTGAACTGATATACGCACTGCGGTTTGGTCCACCTTTTGTACCCCAGATCGATGAAATATTTAAAATGACACCTTCGGTACGTTCCATCATGTCAGGCACTACTTTTTTACTTAGTAAAAATGGACCTTTTACATTAACATCATGAACCCAATCCCACTCTTCTATAGAAGTTTCAACAAAAGGTTTTAAACTCATTACACCTGCATTGTTTATCAAAATAGAAACGGGCCCAAGTGTGTTATTAACGCGATCAATAATAGTATCTACATCTTTTTCTTTTGATACATCACCTGTGACAACTACAGTATTTGTTCCATACGTTTTTTGAATATACGCAGAAACTTCTTCACATTCTTGCACTGAACGGGAACAAATTGCGACATCTGCACCAAGTGAAGCAAGTAGGATACATGTTTCTCTTCCTATTCCTCTTCCACCTCCAGTAACCAACACTACTTTACCTTTTAGCTCTTGTACCATAATTTCCCTCCTATTTTACATACGCTTCTTTTTTTATATTAATAGAATTTACAACATGTTCTCCTGATCTTTTGCCATATACAAGACCTCTAAGTACAGATGTACCACCTGGATACTTACCATAATACAAACCAGCAGTTTCACCTGCAGCGTATAATCCTGGAATTGGCACATCATCATTGGATAAAACACGTCCATTAATATCAGTTGCTAATCCACCATTTGTAAATACATTGCAACAAATAATAGGGTACGCAACAAACGGACCTTGGTTTATTTGAATTGCCCAATTGGATTTTGGAGGTGTAATGTTGATCGCTTTTTTATTGTCCTTCTTATTCCATAAGAATTCACCAGGCTGAACAGCATGATTAAATTGCTTTACCGTTTCTAGTAATCTTTCTGGAGAAACATTAATTTTAAGTGCAAGCTCTTCAATACTTTCTGCTTCAATTGCTTCTACTTCGGTTTGAAGGGCCTCTTCATAACCAGGAATATTATAGATTTGTTGGTCTGAAATCATATAAGCTATATGGTTTGGACAATCATAAAAAATTTTGCGAGCTACTTCCTCATACTGTTCATCAATCGTAGCAATCCCCTCATCAGTAAATCGGTTCCCTTCTTGATTCACTAAGATACCGTATGGATAGAGCATAACTCCAGCTTCCTCACGTTTACTTCGAGGATCAACGGTTTCTGCATGGAAGGAATCAAATTGTCCTGCACTTTTCGCACCAATTCTTAGTGCTAGTCGAATCATCTCTCCTTTATTAAATAATCCCCCTTCCGCAACTGTTGGAATTTTATGTGCATCTTTCCCAATATATTGAGCCATCATTTCTTGGCTTCCTTGAAAACCACCTGATGCTAAAATCACTGACCCTACTTTGAGAGTTACGGAAGAACCATCATTAATACGCACCTTTAATGCTTCAACTGCACCATCATCGTCTAACATTAAATCCCAAGCTGTTGATTCATACATAATTTCTACTCCAAGAGCTCTTGCTCTTAAGGATAAAGCATCTATAATTGCTCTCCCTCCACCTACAGGTAAAAGGCGTGGTTTTGCAGCTGTTAAAAACATAGTAGGTAAATAATCAAACTCTACACCTTTGGATTCTACCCACCGTAAAGTTGGACCAGCATCTTTTGCAAGTGTTTCAATGTAGGCACGATCAGAATAATGATCCGAGAAATTCAGCATATCTTCTACAAGATTTTCAGCTGGAGTATCAATATTTTCCATACGCATGTAGGCAGCTGTCCAACGAGAATTCCCACCACGTTGTTCAAATGGTGCTCGTTCTAAAATGGCAACTTTTAATGCTTTACCCTGTTCTTTCGCTTTCTCTACAGCTGCTAGTGCTGCGGATGTTCCAGCAACCCCACAACCAATCACGACCAAATCATAATCTACTTCTCTCGCCATTTTTTACCCTCCCATATGCATTAAAATTTTCTGCAGCGTATTTTTGTTCCAAGTCGTTAATTTCTTTTAATTTAAATAATTCTTGTCTTTCTTCCCATGAGCAAATGTAGTCCTTCATATTTGCTTGTGATTCATCTTTTGATAAAATAGTTAAGCTATCTCGAATGCCCTTAATTGCCGAACGTAATATTGTATTTGCACATAACACAATTTGAAAGCCTAATTTCTCAGCTTCTTCTAATGAAACAAGAGGTGTTCTACCACCTTCTACTAGATTAATAATATGAGGTACATTAGGTATTTCTTTTGTGATTAGACTTAATTCAGCAATTGTAGTCGGCGCTTCCACAAATAGAACATCTGCACCTGCTTCTTTGTAGGCATGTGCACGATCTATAG
>Ga0209013_10001618_pt1 | contig 20633 bp, 21 predicted proteins | sample Cruoilmetagenom2_FD_187291 | JGI IMG/M metagenome (GOLD analysis project Ga0209013, IMG submission 187291) | Oil polluted marine microbial communities from Coal Oil Point, Santa Barbara, California, USA - Sample 2 (SPAdes) (version 2) | ecosystem: Environmental > Aquatic > Marine > Oil seeps ...
TTGTGGAGAATCAAAATTGGCTCACCACATTTGTAAATCATGCGGACAATACAAAGGGAAAGAAGTATTGAGCAAATAATTCAGTATTTGTTCATATAAAGGCTACCAGAGAGACCATGGCTCTCTGGTGGCCTTTTTCTCTATTCACTTAACTAGACATTCCATTGAACTAAGTGTGGTCGTGTCTAGCTCCGAAGCCCAGCTTGCACCTCCGCAACAGAAACTCATTCGAAAATAGGTTTTCGATTCGTTTCTTCCACCGTCGGAGTCGAGCTAGAGTGGGCTTCTACACTTTTCTAACTAGGAGGCTGACTGAATGTCTTTTATTATAAGTCGTGAAGAGAATATGTTACGTTTCACCATCAATCGTACTGAAATTCGTAATGCAATCAACCACGAAGTCATAGCTGGACTAGAACAACTGGTTGTGGATGTACATAATGATTCCACTATACAATTTGTGGTCATCACGGGTGAAGGGAACGATGCGTTTTGTTCGGGCGGAGATTTATCCATTTTTCATGGACTCCACACAGCACAAGACGCTTTTCCAATGCTGAACCGGATGGCTGAAGCCTTATATGCTGTTGCGACTCTACCAGTACCAGTCATCGCGCTTGTCAATGGCCATGCGGTTGGTGGTGGTTGCGAGATTGCAACTGCCTGTGACTTCCGCATTGTCTCTTCACACGCGAAATGTGGCTTTATTCAAGGATCACTTGCCATTACAAGTGGTTGGGGTGGAGGAACTTATTTATTGGAAAAACTTGCGAGACAAGATTTGGCCATGAAAATGTTATGCGAAGCAAAACCTCTTCTAGCTTCCGAGCTGATAGAAAACGGCTGGGCGACGCAACTATATGACGGGAACAAAGAACAAGCCTTGCAAGCGTTCCTAGATAGCATGAAAAAAGTAGAGGCATCCGTTCATCATGCATACAAACAAATGCTGTTACGCAAATGGTCTGCTCAAAAACTACTAGAACAAATAAATGAAGAAGTTAAAGCATGTTCGATACTTTGGGAAGCGGATGAGCATCATGTAGCTGTCCAAAAATTCTTGACGAAAAGAAAGTAGCTTCTATTCTTTTCACTCGCGCATATAATAGAAAAAAACGCGAGGTGAAACGATATGGCTGAAGTGAAGAGAAAGGATCAATGGACGGCTGAAGATGACCATGAACTAGCGTCAACGGTGTTGGAGATAGTGAAAAACGGTGGCACGCAAATTCATGCATTTGAAGTAGCTGCAGAAAAACTATCACGTACCAAGCAGGCGTGTGGATTTAGGTGGAACAAAACGTTAAGGCACACGTACGGACAAGACTTGAATCAAGCAAAACAAAAATATCAACATCCGATGCACACGCATTTAAAGCAAGCGATGTCGAGTTATGATGAATTGTTGGAAGCGCACGATAAACTGCAAAGAGAGCATGCGGAGTTGAAAACGTTTGTTCAGCAAATCCAACGTGTCTGTTTATCGAGCCCGTTTATTCAACCAAAATAATGGTCGAGCCGATAGGCTGTTGCAATTGAGAATCCACTTCAATTGCAACAGCCTATTTTCATTTTTATGGAAAGTTTGAATATTTCTTTAATTAATAGTTGAAATCGTTTTCAATTTTCGTATAGACTAAGAGTGGATGGGATTTCATGTTCTAACAACTTAGGGGGACAACATATGAAAAAAGTATTAATCGCGAACAGGGGAGAAATTGCACGTCGGATTATCGCAACATGTAGAAAGGCAAATATTGAAACGGTTGCCATTTATGCAGAAGCGGATGCTGATCTACCTTACGTAAAGGAAGCGGACTTTGCATTTTTGATTGGTCCAAGCCAGGTACAACAATCATATTTGAAAATGGATGATATATTAGCATTGGCTAAGCGTGAAGGGGTTGACGCAATTCATCCAGGCTATGGTTTACTATCGGAGAATGCAAGTTTTGCACGAAAGATTGAAGAAGCTGGGATGATCTTTATTGGTCCGAATCCAGAAACAATCGACAAAATGGGTGACAAGATTGGTTCACGCCAAACGATGCAAGCTGCAGGTGTGCCTGTGGTGCCTGGCACTGATGATGGAGTCCATACGTTAGAAGCGGCCGTAGAAGAAGCACAGCGAATTGGTTACCCAATTATGTTGAAAGCAAGTAGTGGTGGTGGCGGAATCGGCATGGTTCGTTGTGAAAATGAGCAAGCGCTCAGTCAGAACTTTGCATCGGTGAAACAACGGGCAAAAGCCTATTTCGGTGACGATGTAGTCTTCCTCGAAAAATTCATTGCCGGTGGTCGTCACATTGAAGTGCAGATCTTCGGGGACACCCATGGGAATGTCGTGCACTTGTTTGAGCGTAATTGTTCTGTGCAACGCCGTAACCAAAAAGTGATTGAAGAGTCACCTTCACCAAACTTCCCGCAAGAAGCACGTGAACGCTTGCTCCAAGCGGCAGTTGATGCAGCAAAAGCGGTGAACTACCGCAATGCTGGAACGGTGGAGTTTATTGTCGACGAAGATAATCAGTTCTACTTCCTTGAAATGAATACAAGACTTCAAGTCGAACATCCAGTGACGGAAGAAGTTACGGGATTTGATTTAGTAGAGTGGCAATTGCAAGTAGCAAAAGGTGAGACACTTCCAATTACCAATCAACAAGACATTCATACAAATGGACATGCGTTGGAATTCAGAATCTATGCAGAAGACCCGAAAACGTTTTTCCCTTCACCAGGAAAGATCAATACGTTGCAATGGGGTTCAACAGAGGACATTCGAATCGATGCGGGGTACGAAGAAGGAAATACAGTAACACCTTTTTATGACCCGATGATTGCGAAAGTGATTGTTAAATCGGACTCTCGAGAAGAAGCGATCGTCAAAGCGCAACAATTCTTCTCAGCTGTTTCAATTGAGGGTGTAAAAACAAATGTACCTTTATTCCAGGCCTTCTTAGGAGCGCAATCATTCCAAGAAGGAACTTATACAACAGCGGTATTACCGCAATGGCTTGAACAACAAAAGGAGGAAATAAAATCATGAAACAAATTCAATCAACTATGGCTGGAACTGTATTTAATATTGTTGTACAAGCAGGTGAAGAAGTATCGGCAGGACAAACAATAATGGTATTAGAATCTATGAAAATGGAAATCCCGGTTGAAGCAGAAACAGCAGGTAAAGTAGCAACAATCGATGCACAAATTGGAGATTTCGTAAACGAAGGCGATGTACTCGTAACATTTGAGTAAGAATTTCTTAGGGTGAATTGGTGTGTGAGACAAAGGGGGCAACTAGAATGACGGTAAAAATGACATATAATGATCGATTAGAAGAAAAGCTGGCAGGAATTTTTGCAGGAGGCCATGCAAAGTATCATGAAAAAATGAAAGAGCAGAATAAACTCTTTGTTCGTGATCGTTTAGCATTGCTTTTCGATGATGGTGAGTATCTGGAAGACGGTCGTTTTGCGAACTGTGAAGCAGGCGATTTACCGGCAGACGGTGTTGTTACGGCAACTGGTAAAGTAGGCGGTCAGCAAGTTTGTGTAATGGCGAACGATTCTACTGTAAAAGCGGGTTCATGGGGATCACGGACAGTTGAAAAAATTATTCGCATTCAAGAAATCGCGGAAAAAACGCGCGTACCAATGCTGTACCTCGTCGATTCGGCGGGTGCTCGAATTACAGATCAGTTGGATATGTTCCCGAATCGTCGCGGTGCAGGGAAAATTTTCCACAATCAAGTGCGTATGTCCGGCTTTGTTCCACAAATCTGTTTGCTGTTTGGTCCATCTGCAGCAGGTGGTGCGTATATCCCTGCATTTTGCGATATCGTCATCATGGTTGAAGGCAACGCGTCGATGTATTTAGGATCACCGCGTATGGCTGAAAAAGTAATTGGTGAAAAAGTAACACTTGAAGAAATGGGCGGTGCACGCATGCACTGTTCAGTAAGTGGATGTGGTGATGTCCTAGTATCAAGTGAACAAGAAGCCATTTCAGAAATGCGTCGTTACTTAGCTTATTTCCCAGCGAACTTTACGGAAACGCCAAAAGTGGCAGAGTCGATTGCTTCGAAAGAAGGACGTTCACTAGAGGCAATCATTCCAGAAAACCAAAATGCACCATTTGATATGTACGAAGCAATCGATCAGTTAATTGATGAAGGTACTTTCTTCGATATCAAGAAACTGTTTGCGCCTGAAATCATTACAGGACTTGCACGTATTGAGGGACAAGCTGTGGGAATCATAGCTAACCAGCCAAAAGCCAAGGGTGGCGTATTATTCGGGGATTCGGCTGATAAGGCAGCGAAATTCATCAACCTGTGTGATGCATTCGGAATACCATTATTGTTCTTGGCGGATGTACCAGGGTTTATGATTGGTACGAAAGTAGAGCGTGCTGGTATCATTCGTCACGGGGCGAAGTTAATCATGGCGATGAGCTCAGCGACTGTACCTAAAATCTCTGTTATCGTTCGTAAAGCGTACGGAGCAGGCCTCTACGCGATGGCAGGTCCTGCGTTTGAACCGGATGTCTGTATTGCCCTTCCAACTGCACAAATCGCTGTTATGGGACCGGAGGCGGCTGTAAATGCTGTATTCTCCAATAAAATTGAGGCGATTGAAGACCCGAAAGAACGAATCAAATTTGTTCAAGAAAAACATCAGGAATACAAAGAAGAAATCGATATTTATAAATTAGCTTCCGAAATGATAATCGATGAGATTGTCTCACCAAGTAATTTACGAGAAGTGCTCGCGATGCGTTTCCGTGCCTATAGCACGAAACATATTCCGCAACCACCTCGTAAACATCCAGTTTATCCAGTATAATCATAGTAACGATTGAAGGTCTGCCGTCCATTGGTAGGCCTTTTCTTAAAATATAAAAAAGCATAAATTTTTAGTGTTAAATTGTCTAGCTCCAAGCGCCAGCCTGCACCTAAGCTTCGGACCCTCATGCGAAAGCAGGCTTTCGAATCGGTCCCTCCAGCACCGGCGTCAGGCTAGAGAGGCGCTTTGCGCTTTTCGTATAGATAATAGGAGTTGATTGTGCATTGAAAGTAGTCATAGTTGGAGCGGGTGCCATTGGTTTACTCATTGGCTCATATCTCGCTGAGCAAAAGCATGAAATTACATATGTAACACGGACAAAAGAACAAGCGCAATTGCTTGGAAATCAGGGGCTTACCCGAATTCAAGTGAATGGAGCAAAAAGTACTGTGCAAGTAGAAGCGGTCTCAAATATTGGGGAAGCACCCATAGAAGCCTTGTGGATAGTGGCAGTCAAAGCCCACCATTTGTTGGATATAGAAGAGGCGTTGCAATCACTTCCGTCGTCCACACCGCTACTGTTCATCCAAAACGGCTTGTCACATCTTCAATGGATGGAAAAATTGAAACATGAACAGTTATACATCGCTACAATCGAACATGGTGCGATGAAAAAAGATGCGACCACCGTTCTGCATAAAGGCAATGGCGTGACAAAAATTGCTCCTTTTAAAAAATCAACATTGTCAAGACTAGATGTATCTATCTTTCAATCTCCTTCATTCAAGGTAGAGGTCATGGAAGATGCATATGCCATTGTTTTACGCAAAGCCATCCTGAATGCATGCATTAACCCTCTCACCGCTATTTTGTTCATTAAAAATGGTGAACTAATTACGAATTCTTACGCCAATCAGTTGATGAAGGAGTTATTCGATGAAATTGAAGGTGCATTTCCGGAAATGAAATCCACTTTGTCATTTGAAGACGTAGAAGAACTCTGCCGAAAAACGGCCAATAACCATTCTTCCATGTACCAAGATCGTCAAAATCAACGAAAAACGGAAATCGAAGCAATTGCAGGTGCCATTCTTCAATTAGCAGCCGCTAGAAATGAAGAACTGCCACTATTGAACACTCTGTACCAACTAGTTTTGGCTTTTGACAATAAAGGTGAACCAAATGATTAGCTTTTTGCAGTCTGTTGTCAGTTTCCTGTTAATTTTCCCGATTGTTATTTTCTTGGTTGTCTATTTTATTTCTGTAAAAATGAATCAAAAAAAAGCGAGAGCATTCGGTAATGCTGCAGACGTGACAACCCTCCTTCTCTTTTTTGCTGTTCCCATGGCTATCGAGTCATTGTTCCACCTGGAAACGATGGGAAGTATTGTTGGCGTCGCATTAATTATTAGCGTCATTCTTACCATTATTGAATGGAAATCGCAAAAGGAGATTGAATTGCTCCCACTGCTCCGTAAAATATGGAGATTCCTGTTTTTAATACTTAGCATTAGTTATTTTATCGTCTGGTGTGTGGGGCTCGTGATAAAAGTACTGGAGTTCATGAATTGATTATATGAGGTCGTTTGTTTTACCTGTGATGCCGTCAAATGATATACTCGATGTGTATTTAGAAGCAGAAGGGGTTTACCACGATGAAATTCGACCAAATCGATCAACCAAATAGCAGTTCTTTCTTATCAGATTTCCATGCACAAAAAGAAGAACTTTCTATGTATTTTCATTATTTACCAAACGAAGATTCTTACAAAAACCGGGCATTGTCATTAAAATCGCATCCTGTAAGAAGACAACAGCTCACACAGGTTATTCGAGACTATATGTCCATTCTCCCGCAAAGTGATAAAGTCGATTTGCACTTGCGAGAGTTGGAAGAAGATGCACTTGTAGTTATCGGTGGACAGCAAGCGGGTTTACTGACGGGTCCTCTTTATTCCGTACATAAGGCAATTTCTGTTATTCTTTTGGCAAAAAAACAACGGGAAGTTCTGGGAGTCCCTGTAGTTCCGGTGTTTTGGATTGCTGGGGAAGATCATGACTTGGACGAAATAAACTCGACATATACGGCAAATCAAGATCGCCTGCAAAAACATACGTATAACGACCGACCAAACCGTAAACAAATGGCTTCGCAAACATCTCTTGAAGTGGAAAAACTGCAATCTTTTATGCGTGATATTTTCAGGCAGTTCACTGAAACGACCTACACCAGGGAACTACTTGGAAAATGCTTACGTATAGCTGAACAGGTCACCACGTACAGCGAGTTTTTCGCAACGTTGATGCATGACTTTTTTGCGAAAGAAGGTTTGTTGTTGATTGACGCGGCATACCAACAGCTTCGTCAATATGAGTCACCTTATTTTGTCAAGATGATCGAGCAGGCCGAGAAAATCGCTTCATTAGTAGTGGAACAGGAGAGCCATTTTCAAACATCAGATTATGGACAACCAATCCAAGCGTCAACAGATAATGCGAACTTGTTCTATGTTGAAAATGGAGAACGGTTTTTATTAAGACATGACAATGGAATGTTTTCGAATGAAACAGCGGGTATTCATTTTTCAAAAAAGGAATTAATTGAATTGGCCATCACTCATCCGGAGCATTTAAGCAATAATGTGGTCACAAGACCTCTCATGCAGGAAATGGTGTTTCCGGTGTTGGCATTCGTTGGTGGTCCTGGAGAATTGGCCTATTGGGCTGTTTTTAAAACGATGTTTGAACATTTCGATATGCAGTTACCGGTAATGGTACCTAGGTTGTCCATTACTTTAGTAGATGGCAGGTCATCGAAATATATGGACGAATTGAATCTTCCACTCGAAAGTGTTTTCAATGGAGAGCTGCAAGCGCATAAACAAGCTTTTATGAATGGCATAAAAGATGTCGAGGCAGATGAAATGCTTCAGGAGATCCAGCAAACCCTGACTATGCAATATCAAAAATTAACCGAGCATTTATCATCAACAGCACCGGCCCTCATTCAATTAACGGAAAAAAACATGCAGTTTCATGATAAGCAGATTAGTTACTTGCAACGTAAAATTGAAGACGCGAATTTGCTACGACATGATGTGAGAATGAGAAAGTACAACCACATTGAAGGCATGCTATTTCCGGAGTATACGTTACAAGAACGTTGGTATAGTCCATTTGTGTTCTTGAACGAAGTGGGACCATCTTTCATCGATGAGCTTTTATCGCAGCCGTTTGAATTTAATGGGAAACATACGATTCTCACATACTAACGAAATAAGATGGCCGAAAGAAATATCACAATAGCGAATGCTTTCTTGATTTTCCTTTTTTTCAATATGTAAAGCCGTCACCATTACTTATGGGACGGCTTTTTTGTGTGGAAAAAGGCACTAATTATGTTTCAATGAGTACTATTTTCACATTTTTTAGCGTATGGTAGGAATTTTTCAGATATTGGTGGAGGAAAGTGGGGGGATGTGGTACATTTATGACAATAAGTGGGGTGAGTAGCATGTTCATGGGGGAATATCAACACAGCGTTGATGCGAAAGGCCGTATCATCATTCCGGCAAAATTTCGCGAGCACCTTGAAGGCACATTTGTTCTTACACGTGGTCTTGATAACTGCTTATTCGGCTATCCTATGGATGAATGGCGAAAACTCGAGGAAAAATTAAAAGCCCTGCCCGTTACGAAAAAAGATGCTCGTGCTTTCACCCGGTTCTTCTTTTCGGGTGCGACGGAAGTTGAAATTGATAAACAAGGCCGTATTAATATTCCCGGAACACTGTTATCGCATGCGAATGTGGAGAAGGATTGTATCGTTCTTGGTGTTTCAAACCGAATTGAGATATGGGCAAAAGATTCTTGGACCTCATACTTCGATGAATCTGAAGACTCTTTCAATGACCTGGCTGAAAACATGATCGGCTTTGATATCTAAGATGGAAGGTTTAAAGCGCTCGAAGGAACGAAGGTTAAGAACGCCAATTCCTGCTCCTGCGGTTACTCGTCGCAAAAGGCAGAGCTAAGACATTTTATGGCAACACCTTCATGACCCACATCCTGTGGGCCCAATTGGAATTTACATTAGGAGGACGATTAGTTGTTCAACCATACGACAGTATTACTTCAAGAAACCGTTGACGGATTAAACATTCGTCCCGATGGGATTTATGTTGACTGCACATTAGGTGGAGCAGGTCACAGTGAATATTTAGTTCAGCAACTAAACGATCAAGGGAAGTTGATTTGCTTCGATCAAGACACAACAGCGATCGATAATGCAAAAATACGATTAGCAGACCATCTTCATAAAGTAACGTTTGTACATGCAAACTTCCGGGACATTAAAGAAAAATTACAAGAACTTGGCATTGAAAAAGTGGACGGAATTCTTTATGACTTAGGTGTGTCTTCGCCACAACTCGATACGCCGGAACGCGGTTTCAGCTACAACCATGATGCACCGCTTGACATGCGCATGGATATGACGGCAACCCTTTCAGCACATCATGTCGTAAATGAATGGGAATTCAATGACTTGGTTCGTATCTTTTACCGTTATGGGGAAGAAAAGTTCTCGAAACAAATCGCTCGTAAAATCGAAGAAGCAAGAAAACATGCACCGATTGAAACGACAGGTCAACTTGTCGAGTTAATCAAGGATGGAATTCCTGCACCTGCCAGAAGAAAAGGTGGACATCCAGCCAAGCGTGTATTCCAAGCGATACGGATTGCGGTTAACGACGAACTTGGTGCTGCTGAACAATCACTTCAAGATGCAATTGAAATGCTGGCCGTAAATGGACGTATCAGTGTAATCACATTCCATTCACTTGAAGATCGCATAACGAAGACCATTTTTAAAGAAGCTGCTTCCTACCCGGAATTACCGCCTAATTTACCGGTCATCCCTGAAGGCATGGAACCCATGTTGAAGTTGGTTACACGAAAACCAATCTTACCAAGTGAAGAAGAATTACTGGAAAACAATCGCTCTCGCTCTGCGAAACTGCGTATCGCAGAAAAAATAAAAGAGAAAGGAAGTGTCTAAATGGCAATGCACGCGAGAACTACGTCATCCACATACATACAGCAACCTGTCGTTCATCCACAGCCTACAGTCCAACCGACGATAAAATCGAATCGGAAAGTCTTTACAAAAGGTGAAAAGGTATTATTTATTCTTTTCGTCTCCGTTATGGCTTTGTTCTGTGTAGGTATTTTGCAAACACAGGCTAGCATCCATGCTACAGCACAGGACATTCAAACAATCGAACAACAAATTGATGAAACAAAAAAACAAAATACGGATTTGTCCATTCAAGTGAGCGAACTCTCAACATATGAACGTGTTTGGGAAAAAGCAAAAGCACTAGGCTTGAAACTGAACGAGCAAAACGTGAAGGTAGTATCGGGACAATGAAGAAATTTCGATTTCAATGGGGAGCCTTTCTGATGTTTTTGTTCTACGGAGGGCTCTTTTTTCTATTATTGTCAAGAATGATTTTCATTCAAGTCACTGGAGAAGCCGATGGACAAGCACTGGCGGCAAAAGCTGCAGCTAAATATGAACGAGAACAAATTATCAATGCAAGCCGTGGGGAAATTTTGGACCAGAACGGTGAAGTGATTGCGGAGGATACATTAAGTTATCGCCTAATCGCTGTGTTAAGCCCAGAGGCAACAGCTAATCCCAAAAAACCTAAACATGTAAATGACGTGGAAAAAACCGCAAGTGTCCTTGCGGAGTATATTCCGATATCTGAAGAGGAATTAGTGAGACGTTTATCCAAAGAAGGCGCCTATCAAGTGGAATTTGGTTCAGCAGGTCGGGGACTCAGTCACGAAACCATGAAAAAAATTGCTGAACATGAATTGCCAGGTATTGTGTTTACCCGAGACTTGAAACGTTTTTACCCGGGAGGTACATTTGCATCTCATCTAATCGGCTTCGCTCTTAAGGAAGAGCAAGAAGATGGCACATATAAAACCGTTGGTAAAATGGGACTTGAATCGATTTACGATAAACAATTGACCGGCAAAAACGGCAAAGTGGAATATGAAAGCGATTTATGGGGGTATTTATTACCAAATTCTAAGGAAATGGTCACACCTGCACAGGATGGCTACAATATTTACACTACACTTGATCGAACAGTACAGAACTTTTTGGAAGATGCCATGACTCGTGTAGAAAAACAATATAAACCAGAAAAGATGGTAGCCGTTGTTGCCAATCCCAAAACTGGTGAAATACTTGCCATGAGTCAACGTCCCACATTTGACCCTGAAACGAGAGAAGGACTAACAACAAATTGGTTGAACGATACGATAGAGAATACGATTGAACCTGGATCTACAATGAAGATGTTCACAGTTGCGGGTGCAATGGAAGAAGGTAAATGGGATCCAGATGCTTGGTATAAATCGGGACAATATACATTGATTGACCGTACGATTCGTGATCATAACAGGAGTGGATGGGGATCGATTACGTTTTTGGAAGGGTTTCAGCGTTCTTCAAACGTAGCCATGGCCTATTTGCTTGAAAGGCTAGGGGATGAGGCGTTTTTGGAATATCTCGATGCTTTCGGATTTGGGAAGAAAACAGGCATTGATTTGCCAAATGAAGCGAGCGGGAAAATCATCAGTCAATATCCTGCTGACCGACTAGTATCCACATTTGGTCAAGGTTCCACAGTTACCCCAATGCAGTTGATTCAAGCTGAGACAGCAATTGCTAATGACGGGATCATGATGAAACCGTATGTGATTGATAAAATTGTGAACCCATTAACCAAAGAAGTTATGCACGATTCTAAACCACAACAAGCTGGAAAACCAGTCTCCGCTGATACTGCAAAAAAAATGAGGGAATTACTTGCTTCTACGGTGACTTCCGAACATGGTACAGCTAAGCGTTTTAAACTGACTGATTATACAGTGGCAGGAAAAACCGGAACAGCTGAAATTCCTGACAAGAGTGGACGTTATCAATATGGCTACGAAAATTACCTTTATTCATTCCTGGGAATGGCACCAGCGGAAGACCCACAGTTAGTGGTGTATGTAGCGGTATCCAAACCGAAACTGAAAGTAGGGGAAGTTGGTTCCATCCCAGTTGCGGAGATTTTTAAGTCAGTAACTGAAAATAGTTTGAAATACATGAACATCAAGCCTGAAGAGGTGAAATCCATTCCAGCAGTCAGTCTGCCGAATGTTCAAGGGAAAGACGTTGCGGATGCTCAAGATCAAATGATTGAACAAAAGATGAATTCGATTATCATCGGTGAAAATGGAAAAGTACAGGAACAATTTCCAGCAAGAGATACTGAAGTTCTTCCTGGAAGTTTAGTACTCTTAAAGGCAGATGGACCAGTGACCATACCAAACTTTACCAAGTGGTCAAAACGACATGTACTGGTGTACCGCATGTTATCTGGACTGAACATTGAAGTGGTAGGTGAAGGGTACGTGGTAAGTCAAAGTATATCTCCAGGTACCGTTACAAACGAACAAACTCCACTTGTAATTAAATTGGAAACGCCTGAAGAAACAAACACAATGGAAGAACCAACAACGCCTGAAGAAGGGGAAGAAACTCTCCCTCAAGATTAAACATTGAATAGGTACTCCTTTCTTATCATAACCTGTTAAAAAACAAGGTGTGATTAAATGAAGGCAGGAGTGCCTCTTCAGTTGAAAATCAGAGTTCGGACAATGGTTCTTCTCTTTTTGTGCTTAAGTGTGGCCTCATTGGGGAAACTTGTTTTCATGCAATTTTTTCAATATGAATGGCTAACCCAAAAAGCAGAAGAGAATTGGGATCGTGAAATCCCTTTTTCACAAACACGAGGTGACATTCGAGACCGTAACGGTGAATTGATTGTCGGAAGTAAATTAGCACCGACCCTTTATTTTATGCCTGCTCAGAACGAAGATGTTGAAAGTGCTGCCGCTAAACTGAGCGTCGCCCTCAACACCGATGAAAAAAAACTCATTGAACAGATGAGTGATTCAGCCTTTCTAGTCAAATTGGCGCCAGAAGGTAAAAACATTGAGCTCGGAAAAGCACTCGATATACAGTCGCTCCAAATCCCTGGCTTGTATACGGGTGTCGATTATGTTCGGGATTATCCACATGATGAGTTATTGTCACGATTATTGGGATTTACAGGATACGATCATCAAGGTTTGGCAGGAATTGAATATCAGTACAACGAATACTTAACTTCTACACAGTCTACATTACGCTTATTTACGGATGCAAAAGGAAATTCACTACCCCATGTAAATGATGGTTGGGGGAAAGGCACTGACGGAGCATCGGTTGATTTAACCATTGATTTAGATGTTCAACAAATAGTGGAGCGTGAGCTGGCACAAGCCATGAAGAAATACGAAGCATCCCAAGCCATGGGAATTGCAATGAATCCGAAAACAGGTGAAATATTAGCGTTAGCATCTTTCCCGACTTTCCATCCATTGGAATATGACAAAGTGAGCCCAAGCGTTTATAATCAGAACTTGCCAGTTTCCATGACATTCGAGCCTGGTTCCACGTTCAAAATCATTACACTTGCTGCAGCGTTGGAAGAAGGCAAAGTGGATTTGCAAAAAGACACTTTTTTCGATCCAGGGTATGCGATGGTTGAAGGTGCACGACTTCGTTGTTGGAAGAGACCTGGTCATGGTTCGCAAACGTTCTTGGAAGTGGTTGAAAACTCATGCAACCCTGGTTTTATCGAACTTGGTCAACGCGTGGGGAAAGATAAACTTCAGTCTTACATACGAGAGTTTGGATTCGGACAAAAGACAGGATCATCCATCGCAGGCGAATCAACTGGCATTTTGTTCTCCAAAGATGCCTTTGGACCTGTTGAACATGCCACCACTTCCTTCGGTCAAGGGATTTCTGTAACACCAATCCAACAAGTCCAGGCGGTCTCAGCAGCGGTTAATGGCGGGACCCTATTTCAACCGTATGTGGTGAAAAGGATTTATAATGAGCAAACAAAAGAACTGATTATGGAAAATAAACCTACTGAAGTGCGACAGGTTATTTCCGAAGAAACGTCCAAACAAGTTCGGGAAGCATTGGAATCGGTCGTTGCAAAAGGCTCAGGACGCAATGCGTATCGAGACAATATGCGGATAGGCGGAAAGACAGGAACAGCTCAGAAGGCTGTAAATGGGCGATATGTAGACGGTCAATACATTGTCTCATTTATTGGTTTTGCGCCTGCCAATGATCCAGAAATCGTTGTGTACATCGCCATTGATAGTCCAAAGCATGCTTCACAGTTCGGTGGAGTCATCGCTGCGCCAATTGTTGGTCAAATTATGGAAGACAGCGCGCCATTTATTGGCTTTCATTACAGCAAAGAACAAGTTCAAAAAGAATACCGATGGGGAGACAGAATTGAACGACCTGTGCCTCTACTGATCGGTGAAGAAAAGAAGAACATCATGTTGATCGATGAGCCATTTAAGATTGAATGGCATGGGAAAGGAACAAAAATTGTTTCCCAACTCCCAAAAGCTGAAAGTTTACTGTCAGTAGACGGTACACTTCATTTATACTTGGGTGAATAAGAGGAATTACGAAAACAATCGTTTAACTGAAGGAGAATACATATGACACTCGCAACAACACTTATGATTGTAGGAATCGGCTTTTTACTCACGGTTCTTTTAACACCACTTTTTATTCCGGCATTGAAGCGGATGAAGTTTGGTCAAAGTATCCGAGAAGAAGGTCCACAATCTCATATGAAAAAAGCTGGTACACCTACTATGGGAGGACTTGTCTTTATTGTCTCCATTGTCTTGACAACACTTGGAGTTGCCTTTTATTTGGAGATGCTGACAACACAAACGATTGTTTTAATTTTGGTGTTTGTCGGATTTGGATTAATCGGATTTCTTGACGACTTTATTAAAGTTGTACTTAAACGAAATTTAGGATTAACTTCCCTGCAAAAACTAATTGGTCAAATCATCATTGCCATAGCTTCATTTTTCTTGCTTAGACAAGGACCTTTTGAGACGACAATCAACTTACCATTTACGGATTGGTCCGTAGATCTTGGGATTGCCTATGTCGCATTTTTGATATTCTGGCTTGTCGGTTTTTCAAATGCAGTAAATTTAACTGATGGACTGGATGGTCTGGTCTCAGGGACTGCTTCAATCGCTTTCACTGCATTTGGAGTTTTGGCACTTGTCTATCATCAACAAGACATCGCCATATTCGCATTCGCAGTAACGGGAGCACTGTTAGGGTTCTTGATCTTCAATGCAAATCCAGCAAAAGTATTCATGGGTGATACTGGTGCACTGGCACTTGGAGGTGCACTGGCAATGGTGTCGGTTCTGGTGAAACAAGAACTGTTACTTGTCTTGGTTGGTATCGTTTTTGTAGTGGAAACATTATCGGTGATTCTTCAAGTCATCAGTTTCAAGACAACTGGAAAACGTATATTCAAAATGAGTCCCATTCATCACCATTTTGAAGAGTCAGGTTGGTCAGAATGGAAAGTTGTCCTAGTCTTTTGGTCGACTGCATTTCTAGCGGCATTTATCGTTGTCATGAAGGAGGTGCTGTGATATGAAAAACATCACGACATTCGCATCAAAAAAAGTATTGGTATTGGGTCTGGCAAAAAGTGGGGTGGCGGCAGCAGAGCTTCTTCATAAACTAGGTGCATTTGTAACCGTCAATGATGCAAAACCTTTTGAAGAAAGTCCGGATGCACAGGAGTTGTTAAAAAAAGGGATAACCGTTATTTGTGGACGACATCCGGAAGATTTATTGGATGAAGGCTTTGAATATGTCATAAAAAACCCAGGAATCCCTTACCATAATCCAATTGTAAAAGATGCTGTATCCAAAGATATCCCTATTTGGACGGAAATGGAATTAGCCTATTTGATAAGTGAGGCTCCATTTGTCGGTATTACGGGATCGAATGGTAAGACAACGACGACGACTTTGCTTTTCCATATGCTGAATCAAGGTGGTCAAAAACCGTTAATAGCAGGAAATATCGGAACAGTGGCTTGCACGGTTGCAGAAGTGGCACTACCTGATCAAGTAATCGTAACAGAACTTTCTTCGTTTCAACTAATGGGGATTGATACATTTAAACCGAAAATTTCGATTCTTACCAACTTGTATGAAGCGCACTTGGATTACCACGGATCCTTTGAGGAATATGGCGACGCCAAATTTGGTGTAACCAAAAATCAAACCGCTGATGATGTTTTCATTTATAACTCGGATCAACCTGATGTCGTGAAGTATGCACAAAAGTCAGTGGCAAAACTGTTACCATTCTCAACGAAGGGACGAAAAGAAGAAGGAATCAGTGCTGATGGTACACATATTTATTGGCAAGGCGCGCCTTACCTAGAGCGGAAATCCATCGCATTGCCAGGTGAACACAATCTTGAAAATATTCTCTGTGCAGTGGCGGCATCCATCCTATTGGGGTGTCCAAAGGAAACTATTATGCATGTTTTAACGTCCTTTACAGGAGTGAAACACCGAACACAATTTGTTCGTGAGTGGAAGCAACGTAAATTCTACAATGATTCAAAAGCAACAAATACACTCGCGACAAAAAGTGCACTCGCAGCATTTGACCAACCTGTCATTTTACTCGCGGGAGGTTTGGACCGTGGGCATTCTTTTGAAGAAATGAGAGCCCATATGGGGAATGTAAAAGCGGTTGTCTCTTTTGGAGAAACGAGTGATCGTTTACTTGACTTCGGTTCAACTTGCGGGGTCGAACAGCTTGAAAAAGTGGCTAATATCCAGGAAGCGGTGAAGGTGGCCACTTCCATATCAAAACCACATGACGTTATTTTACTGTCACCAGCATGTGCAAGTTGGGATCAATACGCAAACTTTGAACTGCGTGGGGACGACTTTATTGAAGCGGTTTTTCAAATAAAATAACACGATGACCATAAGAAGGGATGCCAAAACTGCAGAAAAGACCTACTCACATTTTTTTGTTTACTAGTTTACTATTAACGATTATCGGGTTCTGTTTTGTTTATTCTGCCGGCTCTTACTGGGGAGCGGTGCATTATGAAAATAGTCTTCCATTCTACTGGAAACAAGGGTTTTATGGAGGCCTTGGCATGTTATGTGCATGGGTCATCATAAAAACCCCTTTCATCCATCAACCCAAGTTTTGGATAATGGCCTACATTTTTTCCATCTTACTGTTATTTTCCGTTTACATACCTGGTCTTGGGGTTGTGCGAAATGGATCCCAAAGTTGGATTCAGATTGCTGGATTTAGTTTACAACCTGCAGAATTCGTGAAAATTTCAGTGATGGGATTTCTTGCATGTATATTAGCGAAAGCAACTAATGTTAAAATAAAGGCGTTCTTACTTCCGATGATAATCTTTATAATTCCAGCAGGTATTATCATTGTTCAGCCTGACTTTGGTTCGGCTTTTCTGTTAATTGTTGGGGCATTTTCACTATTGTTTATCGCTGGTTTACCAATTCGTTTTTTTATGGGTATCGGGATTCTTGGAATCGCAGGACTAGTTGGATTAATTGCATCAGCACCTTATCGATTAAAACGTATCTCTGCATTTCTTGATCCATGGCAAGATGCGTTGAACAGTGGGTTTCAAGGGATTCAATCATTACTTGCTATTGGCCCTTCAGGATTGTTTGGACATGGTTTTGGACAGAGCAGACAAAAATTTCTATATTTGCCTGAACCTCAAAATGATTTCATTTTCGCAATTATTGTCGAAGAGATGGGATTTTTGGGAGCAATCGTACTGATTGGTTTGTTTCTCTTATTTTTATATACAGGCTACCGCTTAGCTATTTTGTCTCCTACAAGAGTTGGTTTTTATGCGATTGCTGGTCTCCTGTCTATGATGGGGTTCCAAATCTTTTTAAATATTGGGGTAGTGATTGGGTTATTTCCTGTAACAGGGGTGACGTTGCCATTTATCAGTTACGGGGGATCATCACTTCTATCGACCTGGTTGATTGTAGGACTCATCCTTCGTTTTTCAAAAGACTAATAGAGTAGGAAAGGAGTGAATAACGTGGATAAAATCATCGACATTGAAGATCGCATACCAACATTAAGGGAACGCCGCAAAAAAAGAACAAATCGTAAATTCACGTTATTGCTCGTTATCTTTCTGTTAACACTACTTGGTCTCCTCTATTTTCAATCTCCGTATAGTCATGTACAGACGATTACAGTCAAGGGAGCTAAATTAGCTTCAACTGAATTGTATATCGAACAAAGTGGTTTGCAAATAGGGCAATCCATGTGGGAAATTAGGACAAGCCGTGCCGAAGAACGATTGCAAAAACACAACTGGGTACAAGAAGCCACAATCAAGCGAAATGGATTTACTTCCGTGGTGATTAATGTGAAAGAATGGAAGAAAACAGCTTATATTGAAACCGAAGAGGGCTTGGATCTCTTGCTTGAAAATGGAGCTGTGTATCAATCCGAAATGGAACATTCACCGATGGATGCACCGTTGTTAAGTAATTTCGAGAATAAGAAAACAACGGCTCGTATGATGGAGCAACTATCAAAATTAAACGAAGAAGTCTTGTCCATGATTTCGCAAATTGAATCCACTCCGTCAAAAGCGGATCCCTATCGTATCCGTCTGTTTATGAATGATGGCTATGAAGTACGGGCAATTATTCCATCGTTTGCTGAAAAAATGAACTACTATCCGTCAATTATCGCACAAATAGGAACATCACAAAAAGGGGTAATCGACATTGAAGTTGGGTCATTCTTTCAAACATATTTAGAAATGTATAATCCCAAGCCTAAAGAGAAGGAGACGGAGGAAGATGAAGAAACTCCAGAATAAACCTACTCGTACGGTAGTGAATAAGCGCATCGTTTTTTCACTTGTTTGCCTCGTGTTAGGATTCATCTTATCGTATTCCTATAGTTTATCGAGTAGCAAGAAGTTGAGTGGGGAAACTGGAAATAGCCAATACTTTGAACAAGAAGAACGGTATCGGGAAGACTTGATTGAACAAAAAGAACGCAATAAAGAATTGGCCGATGAATTGGAAACGAGACAGCAACAAGTGCGAGAAATTGAAAAGTCCCTTTCTGGCAGTGAAGAAAAATATGAAAATTTAGTTGAAGAAGCGGAAAATTTGCGCCTTTTATTAGGTGTTCTACCTGCTACTGGCGAAGGCGTCACTGTTGAACTGCAAGATGCGGAATATAATCCGCAATCTATCAATCCAAATGACTACATTGTGCATGAAAGCCATGTCTTCCAAGTACTGAACGAATTGAAAATATCGGGTGCTGAAGCCATTGCCATCAATGGACAAAGACTCCATGCAAATTCCTATATAAAATGTAATGGTCCAGTAATCACAATTGATGGACAACCATTTCCTGCACCATTTACGATTGAAGCAGTCGGGGACCCATCCGTTCTTGTTCCGTCATTACAACTAGCGGGGGGTGTGCTAGATCAACTGGTCAACGACAATATTGTTGTGACGGTAGAAGAAACCCCAAAAATAACGATGCCAGCCCTGTAACGGTCAAATCGACAACGAAAACAAAAAAGCGACATAACCCACTTCGTTAAATGAAGAAAGATAGAAAGGAGCGGGTCAATGAGACAGGGAGTTTATGTCCGCTTCACGATTATTTTATTGATTGTGGGCTTTATGATTGCAGTTCAGTACAATACCGTTCAAAAACCGGAATCTAGAGATACCCGGGATATCTGGGGAATCCGGCAAGAGCTATCAACTGAAAAACAGTTGCACTCCGAACTGCTTTCGGACATTCGTGACGTCAATGACACGATAACGAAATATGAAAATCTACAATCCGAAAGCCCCGCGCAAGCTTTGAACGAAACGCTCGATAATTTGAGAAAAAAAGCTGGTTTAACAGATGTCACAGGACCTGGTTTAGAACTGGTAATCGAACCTTCGTTGGAGGGAATGGCGCTCGGCCAACAAGTGACCGCGATTTCACCGGATCTACTCGTTCGCTTGTTAAACGAAATCAATCGATTTAACGGTCGTTACATTTCCATTGATGGAAAACGTATCATCCATTCGTCACCAATTCGGGATATCAACGGCCAAACGACCGTCAATAGTTTAATTGTCAACACTCCGCCTTTTAAAATGAAAATCGGAACTGATACAAGTGAAGATGCAGAAAAGCTTTACAATCATCTGAAATCTTCCACAATCGCCGATGATTTTTTTATAGACAACTTGACATTGACAATCGGAAATCCTGAAAATAGTTTGACTGTACCGGCATTTGATCAGCCTATTGAAAACAATTTTCTAAAAAATACATCGAAAGGGGACTAACAAATGTGGCTGCCATTACTTGGATTGATATTAGGGATTTCACTTGGACTACTGACGGATATTCAAATCCCTTCGGTGTATGAAAACTATTTGTCCATAGCAGTTTTAGCGGCACTGGATACATTATTTGGTGGAATACGTGCCCAATTGCAAAATGTGTACGATGATAGAGTGTTTGTATCGGGATTTTTCTTTAATATTGCTCTTGCCGCCGGTCTCGCTTTCCTCGGTGTACATTTAGGCGTTGACTTGTATCTGGCAGCAATATTTGCTTTTGGTGTTCGACTTTTCCAGAATATCGCTGTGATTCGACGCATCCTATTAACCAAGTGGTCGGAGAGAAAAGGGACTATTTACTGAAAAACAGGCGAATAGAAGGAAAATTTACAACTTTTAACGATTTTGCTTAGACAAGCTTGATAGAATGCAATAGAATGATGAGTAAAGAGTTGTTGAAG